>SDBV01009231.1_pt1 | contig 13149 bp, 10 predicted proteins | sample 2277081 | NCBI WGS metagenome assembly SDBV01 (sample SAMN10402039, study PRJNA504765) | marine sediment metagenome | isolation source: marine sediment core GS10_PC15, 223 cmbsf | place: Arctic Ocean: Southern Knipovich Ridge | collected 2010
AACTACGAATAGATTTGAGAAACTTGCTGACTTCTTATCCTATTGGCTTGATACAGATTGTTCGGAGCCCGGCTGGTGCGGCGGGTATGATATAGACGGCGACGGTGCAGTTGACCTGAAAGATTTTGTTCTGCTTGAATAGAAACAAGGACAGACGAACTAAAGGCAGGTTTGTAAGGGCCTGGCTTACTAAAACCCCCGGCCTTGGGCTGATTGAATAGATATTAGGTTTTAGCCGCCTTCGCTAAAGCTATGGCGAGCCAGGGATATTAGATATTAAAAAAGACATTCCAGCCTGGTTGGATTAAAAGGCGTCTTCATTCACAGAGAAAATCCCCTGAAATCTCAACTTACTAAGCTCCTGAAAACGGCTCTCGGAGCCTTAATTTCCCCGAAAACGCCTCCCTGAGCCTTAATTTCCTCAAAACAGATACATTTTACCCTTTTAAAAAATAAATATTTTTCCCTATTAAACTAAGTTTTTACTTCTTTTGCGTTTTTTTTATGCCGAATAGCGCTGAGTAACCGGACAGACAAAGTCTGTCAAACTATTATAAGGGAAGAATAAAATGTTAATAAAAAAAGAAACTTTACGATCGAACTTCGTAATTATTTTGATGCTGACAGGCCTGCTTGGCCTTAACTCACAGTTGTTTGCCGATCTTCAATCCCATGATGCTGGAGAGAATTTCTTCGAAATGTCTATCGAAGATCTAATGAACGTTGAGGTTGGTATTATATCGAAACAAGAAGGTACACTGCTTAAAACACCTGCTGCGACTACGGTACTGACCTCTGAAGATATTCGCAGGTCGGGTCATCAATCGATCCCTGAATTGCTCCGAATGGTCCCTGGTATTCATGTTGCCAAAATCGATTCTAACAAATGGGCCATAACAACACGCGGTTTTAACAGCGAATTCACCGACAATCTGCTTGTACTGATCGATGGTCGCAGCGTTTACTCCCCACTTTATGCCGGCGTTTACTGGGATGTTCAGGATGTACTGCTTGAGGATATAGAACGTATCGAGATCGTTCGCGGCCCGGGCGGAACACTGTGGGGGGCAAATGCAGTTAACGGTATCATTAATATCATCACTAAAGATGCGAAAGATACCCAGGGCGGACTGCTGACAGGTGGCGGCGGGAGCGAGGAAACCGGCTTTACGTCACTTCGTTATGGTGGGAAACTGGATGATAATGTTCATTACAGAGTTTACTCGAAGTATTTCAGCCGTGACGAGGGGAAGAGTACCAGAGGGTTTCAGGCGGAGGACGATTCGGAAGCTTTCAGAGGTGGTTTCCGTTTCGACTGGGATAAAACCGAAGACGATCATATCACTATTCAGGGCGATGTTTACGAGGGCAACTTTGGGCAGAATCTAATCAATACAATTAGTGGAGGTGTTACATATCCTGCTGATAATGTCGATGTACGAGGAACAAATATTCTGACCAGATGGACAAGGACATTATCTGAAACCTCAGATATGTCTCTGCAGTTATACTACGACCGAACAGAACGACACACCCAGGCTTTAGATGAGACCCGTGACACCTTTGATGTTGATTTCCAGCACAGTTTCCAACTCAATGAGAATAATAACCTTATCTGGGGTCTTGGCTATCGTAATACAAGCGACAATACAAACGGTTCATTTGGGATCAGCTTTGATCCTGAAAACCGCAGCGACCAAATACTTAGCGCATTTGTTCAGGATGAGATTACCATAACTGAGGATATACTAAAATTCATTGTAGGGTCAAAGTTTGAAAGAAACAATTATACCGGTTTTGAATATCAGCCTTCGGCAAGATTGCTGTGGACCCCTGATGATGACAATAGCGTGTGGATGTCATTTACACGTGCTGTCCAGGTGCCCGGTCGTGCACAGAGTGATATGACACTTATTTATGCCTCTGGTAGTGTCCCTGGTCCCTGGAACTGGTCTTTTGTCGGAAGCGATGACCTTGAATCTCAAGTAGTAAAGGCATATGAGTTGGGATATCGTACGAATGCAACTGAAAAACTATCTTTTGATGTTACCGGATTTTACAATGAATATGACAATCTTCACAGCCTTGAAGGGACAGTTATTCCTGTTACTACATCATCAAGCATATATGACAATAAGTTTTATGGAGAAACATTTGGAACAGAGCTGAGTGCTCACTACCAGGTAAATAAGAACTGGAAGCTGAACGCCGGCTACAGTTTTCTTGAGATGAATCTTCACAGAAAAAGTTCTTCAACTAATGCATCCAGAGAAAAATCTATGGAACATGACTCTCCACACAACACTTTTCATCTATTGTCTTATCTGAATTTACCGGGCAATTTTGAATTCGATACAATGATGTACTACGTTGATAATGTTCCGAATAGTAATGCGGACAGCTATATCCGGCTTGATGCCCGTCTTGGCTGGAACGTCACGGAAGATATGGAGTTGTCCCTGACGTTTCAAAATCTGCTAGACAAAAATCACCGCCAGTTTAATGGAACCAGTGTAAATGAAACCGATGTCCAGCGGGCTGTGTATGCGAAATTAACCTATAGATTTTAATGACAGATATTAATAAATGAAATACAAAGTTTACATTCTGTTGATCATTATACTTCTGGCAGGTTCCTTAACCGGAGCTGCTGAGAAAGACCATGGTCCGACTCGAAATGAAAAGCTAAAAGCTGCATTTGTATACAACTTCATCAAATTTGTTGATTGGCCAAAAGATGAGAGCGATAACAGCAATGATGCAGGCAAAGTTGCTGACAGTAAAGATGTAATTTGTATAGGCATCATTGGCGAATGTTCTTTTGAAGATGCTTTTAGGCCTATCATTAATAAGAAGATTGGCAAAAAGAAAATCGTAATAAAGAAATTTGACAGCTACAAAGAGTTGAAAAAACTCAAAAAGAAAAATGAAAAGTGGAATGAGCAGGTCGATTCGCTAAGAAAGTGCCATTTGCTGTACGTCTGTTCTTCAGAAAAACCTTATACCGGCGACATATTATCTGCTCTGAAAGAATCTCCGATCCTGACCATAAGCGAAACGGATAATTTTCTTAAAAAAGGCGGCATGATCAGGTTTATAGTTGATAAAAAAGTGCAGTTTGAGGTCAACATGAAAGCGGTCAAAATGTCCGGTCTTAATATCAGTTCAAAGCTTTTACGACTTGCAAAAAAAGTAATTGAAGAAGAAGACAAAAATAAAAAGAGATAGAGATGTTCAGATTGCGTAACATGACAATAAAGCAAAAGCTTATAGCAATAATAATGCTATCAACGGTCTTTGCATTATTTTCTGCGGCAACAGGTTTTATATTACGGAGTTGGCTTGAAGATCGTAAAGAGTTGGTTGCTGAGATTTCCACTCACGCAATGGTTATAGCAGATAACTCTACAGCAGCAGTAACTTTTAAAGATGAAAAAGATGCTACGCAGATACTTTCTGCTTTACATTCCACAAGGGACGTTATTTATGCTTGCATGTATGATTCAAGCGGACAGGTTCTTGCTGAGTATCAACGAGAGGGTATGGCCAAAAAGGTTCAACCACCAGTGCCTAAAACCGATGAGCATTTCTTTAAAAAGAGCTGTTTATGTATGTTCAAGCCGATTTTTGATAAAGGTGAGGTGATCGGTACAATATATTTAATGTCAGAACTTAAAAGGATTAACAGTCAAGTAGCAAGTAGTATTGTCACAGTCCTTTTTATTACATTGGCAGCTTTATTGTTGGCGTATATCGCAGGTTCTATTCTTCAGAGGTTCATATCTAAACCAATTATTGATTTAACGCATGCTGCCATTGATGTGTCTAACAATAATGATTATACTGTCAGGATCACCAATAATAGCAATGATGAAATAGGAGTGCTTGTAAACTCGTTTAATGATATGCTGGCTCAGATCCAAAAGCATAAAACCGAGCTAATTGAAGTTAATGAAAGCCTGGATGCAAAGGTCAACGAGCGCACTGCTGAGTTGGTTTCTGCAAAAAAAGGAGCAGAGCAGATGGCTGAAGAAGCAAAGGAGGCGAATGCATCAAAAAGCCTGTTCCTTGCCAATATGAGCCACGAAATTCGTACACCAATGAATGCTATTATTGGTTTCAGTGAGGTTCTTACTGAGGAAGACCTAACTGACGAGCAGTTAAGTTATGTGAATATTGTCAGGGATTCGGCAGATAACCTGCTTAATCTTATAAATGATATTTTAGATTTTTCCAAAATTGATGCAGGTCGGCTTGAAGTGGAAAAGATCGAATGTTCATTGAGCGAGATGCTGGTTTTCATTGATTCAACAATGGAACCTCATGCAAATAGTAAGTCTCTTGATTTTAAGATCGTCGAAACCGAAGGCATCCCTGAAAAAATATGCACTGACCCGACTCGTTTGAAACAGTGCCTGGTCAACCTGACAAATAACGCAATCAAATTCACCGAACAAGGACACGTGTACTTAAACATATCTCTGGAAAACAGAGACGATCAATCATATATCCATTTCGATATAGAGGATACCGGCATCGGTATTCCAAAAGATGAACAGGGACATATATTCGATTCGTTTGTGCAGGCGGACGAAAGCCACACTCGAAAATACGGCGGTACAGGATTAGGGTTATCTATTACAAAGCAATTAGCAGGCCTTCTCGGCGGAAAGCTTGCTTTGACCAGCGAAGAGGGCAAAGGTTCTGTATTCTCACTTGTAGTACCGGCGGGGCTTGATGTGACGAAGCAGCCGAGTTTGGATACAAATGTTGTTCATAAACATCCCGCAAAGGCCAAGATGGAACAACCTGAATTTTCCGGAAATGTACTTGTCGCAGAAGATGATCCTAACAACCAGATGCTTATTAAGCTGCTGCTCAAACAATTTGGCCTGAATGTTACGATTGCAGGAGACGGCAAAGAGGCACTGCAAAAAGCCGCATCTGAACAATTTGACCTGATATTCATGGATATCCAGATGCCTGTTATGAATGGATATGAAGCAACAAGGATGTTACGCCGGGACGGGAAAACCACACCAATAATAGCTTTGACTGCCCATGCCATGGCAGGTGACTGGGAAAAGTGCCTTGAAGCTGGTTGTGATGATTACATGACCAAGCCGATAGACCAGGACAAACTAACTCATATTTTATACAAATATGTCGGACAAGTTAAGGCTGTAAGCTCAGCTTAGGGCAGCATCCCCTGTTTCCATGCTTGGCTGTTCTGGACGACTTTCAGTAATTTTTTGGGGTTATGTGCGACGGTTTGCCGAGATATGATACATGCAGCGAACTATCGGAAGTAATTATCTAAGCAGTTTGATCGAGGTTTCGGTTATCGTATTGATGTCGGCAGGGACGGTTTTTGTGTACTCGGCAGGTGCCAACGTCAGTGTTAACTATGACATCGAGCATTTTTATAACTTTACGACGTTAAAGCAGCTCCTCTTCTTCCCGCTGGCTATCGGTGTGATGTATGCTGTCAGCAGGATAAACTACAAGCGTTTTAGCCTCGAAGTTAATCCAGTCGGTAAGTCTCTTACGCCTTACCTGGTTATCTTTTCTATTGTGCTTTTGGTTCTTGTTCTGGTTCCTTCTATCGGAATCGAGAAGAACGGAGCCCGGCGTTGGCTTTCGCTGGGAGCGGGGGGCGCAAGTATCAGCTTCCAGCCGTCAGAGCTTGCTAAATGGGTTATGGTTATATTCACAGCGGCTTTCCTTGCCAAAAGTGGCGAGGGGATAAAGCGGTTTCGTAAAGGGTTTGTGCCTGTTTGCGTTGTTGTGGCGATAGCTGCGGGGCTTATCGTAACTCAGGACCTTGGGACCGCGGTGCTGATATGCGGTTTGACGTTCCTACTGCTTATCATCGGCGGTGCGAATTGGAAACATCTGCTGACTCCGATACCTATACTTGCGGCTGCGTTCTACGGTGCGATAGCTACGTCGCCGTATCGTATGAGCCGGTTGAATGCGTTCTTCGATCCGATGGCAGACAGCAATGCGTCGTATCAGGCGCGGCAATCGCTGATGGCGATATCGAGCGGCGGGATGTGGGGGAAGGGGCTTGGCAACGGTGTGCTGAAGTATGGGCACCTGCCTGAGGATACGACGGATTTTATATTTTCGATAATCGCAGAAGAACTTGGATTTGCTGGGGCGATTGCGGTAATATTAGTGTTCGTGGCGCTGATAAGTATCGGGTTGATAGCGGTGTGTCGGTGCGAGGATCGGTTTGGGCGGCTTTTGGGCTGCGGGATCGTGCTTGCGATAGGTGTGCAGGCGGCGATCAATATCGGTGTGGTGACGGTCGTGCTGCCGACGAAGGGTATACCGCTTCCGTTTATAAGTGCGGGCGGTACGAGCATGCTGCTTAGCGCCGCGGCGGTTGGGGTTCTATTGAATATTGTCCAGCATGATAAAGGCTTGGTTGATGGATGTGACTGAAGAGAAGTTTGGCGAAAACGATTCCGGCCCGCGGGTGGCGACTGGAGCGGGGCAGCGACCAAGCGGCGGCAGGAGTTATTTTTTTGCAGGGGGCGGTACGGGCGGTCATATATATCCTGCGATCGCTGTTGCCGAGCGGATAGCGGACGACCAGCCGCGGTCGCCGATCACTTTCTTTTGCAGCCAGCGAGCCATCGATAAGACGATACTTTCCGGAAGAGGTCTTGAGTTCATTACATTGCCTGCGGTTTCGCTGTCTGTTCGGCCCGACATGTTTTTCAAGTTCGTGTTTGGCTTTTTCAAAAGCTTTAAGATCGCGCGGACGATCCTGAAACCGGCAGCGGGGCGGGCGATCGTTGTTGCTACCGGCGGGTTTGTATCGGTGCCTGTGGTGTTGGCGGCCCGGAGCCTGAAGATCCCCGTGGCACTTATAAACGTTGACATGGTTCCGGGAAAGGCGAATAAGCTTAACGCAAGGTTTGCGCAGCAGGCGTTCGTGCACTTTCGGCAAACAGCGGATTATTTCAAAAAGAAACATGTGGGTGTGGAGGTTGTCGGATGCCCCTTGCGCAAGGAGTTTGCCGATCCTCAGGGCGGGCGTGTTATCGACGAGCTTGGGCTGGATACGGGTAAGCGGCGGCTGTTGATAATGGGGGGTTCGAGCGGTGGAGTTAATATCAACCGGGCGGTGTGCGAGCTGCTGGATAGCTTGAGCTGTTTTGCTGACGACTGGCAGATCGTGCATATTACGGGCAGCGTAAATTATGACGAGACCCTGAAAGGTTATGGGGATACGAAGATCAAGCATGTTGTGCGTGAGTTTTACGACGATATGGCGGGTCTTATGAGTGTGTGCGATCTTGCGGTTGGACGTGCGGGGGCGGTAAGCGTTGCCGAGTATGAGGCTTCGTGGCTGCCGGTGATCTGTGTTCCCTATCCGTATCATCGGGACAATCACCAAACCTTAAATGCCGAGAGGCTTGTTCAGCGTGGCTCCGGGGTTATCGTTGCCGACGAAAAGAATGACGAGCTGACGGCTAAGTCGCTTAGTAAGCGATTGCTGAAATTGATGGGCGACGATACGCTTCGTGAGAAGATGTCGAAAGCGGCGAAAGAATCTGCGCGGGAGAACGCCGCGGAGTTGATCGCCGATCAGCTTGGCGGTATCTCTTAGTTATTCGGGCAACAAGCCCATTCGGACGGAAGATATTGCCGTTGCTGCGGAAATAATTTCCGGTTTTAGTTTTTGTTTCATTTCTTGAAGTTCGATTCTGCTGTTAAAAAGCAATAATTCATTTCCAGATCGCATTGGTATAGATTTTGCGTCCTAATATGCACTATGGATAATATTAACAACAACCTTGCCGGAAGCGGGCTTGTTCGGTCGCTGCCCCGGTTGGTCGACAGTGCAGGAGAAGATCGGCCGAGGCGGTGGGGTGAGGATGCGCGCGGGCGAGTCGCTGACGATCGATCGTCAGCAAAGGAGCGGTTTACTGTTAAGGTTAGCCGGAGGGTTAATAACGTCAGGGAGAGATTAACGCGACGGTTCGGCATGTATGGTGCGCGGCATGTTTTTCCGCTTGGTATGTATGTGAATTATCTTGCGTGACGGGCGCGGGGATCGATCGGAAAAACGGTTTAGCCGTTTTTTTCGCGGTCCTTTATGAGCTTGTATTCTACGCTGTCTACGAGTGCCTTCCAGCTTGCGTCTATTATGTTTTCGTGTACGCCGACAGTTCCCCACATTGCTTCGTGGTCTCGTGATTCTATTATGACTCGTACCCTGGCTGCGGTTCCTGCTTTTGCGTTTACGACACGGACCTTGTAGTCTATGAGGTTCATTTCGTGTATGTTGGGGTAGAATCTGCCGAGAGATTTTCTAAGCGCACCGTCGAGCGCGTTTATCGGGCCGTCGCCTTCTGAGACGACGTGCTCTGCGACGCCGTCAACTATTAGCTTAACGGTCGCTTCTGTTAGGATCCTGCCCTCGGTGTCGCGTTCGACGTCTATATGGTATTTCTCAAGTTTGAAGCTTGGCTTATATGTGCCAAGAGCTTTTTTGACGAGTATGTCAAAGCTTGCTTCTGCGGCTTCAAACTGGTAGCCCTGGTTTTCCAGGTCCTGGACCATTTTCAATATTTTCTGCGCGACGGCTTTGTCTTTTACTATTTTTTTCTTTTCGAGCTTGGCAAGTATGCTTGACGATCCGCTAAGCTCTGAGATGAGGAATCGTCTTTCGTTGCCGACGAGTTCGGGAGCGATGTGTTCATAAGTCTTTTCGTTTTTGCGCAGTGCGTCTATGTGCAGCCCGCCTTTATGGGCGAAAGCACTTTCTCCGACGTAGGGCATGTTCATGACCGGCGAGAGATTGGCTATCTCGAAGACATACCGTGACAGCTCTGTTAGGCCTTCGAGCTTGTCTTTACCGGTCACGTCATATCCCATCTTGTGTACCAGGTTTGGGATGATGGTGCAGAGGTTTGCGTTTCCGGTTCTTTCCCCGAGTCCGTTGATGGTTCCCTGGACGTGGGTTGCGCCTGCAGAGACGGCGGCGAGTGTATTGGCTACTGCGCAGTCGCTGTCGTTATGGGCGTGTATTCCGACGGTCGCCTTTTTGAATTTTTTGCAGACCTTTTTTGTTATTTCGTAGACTTCTGGCGGTAGGCATCCGCCGTTGGTTTCGCAGAGGACGAGAGCGTCTGCGCCGGCATCGGCGGCAGCTTGTAAAACCTTCATTGCGAACTTGGCGTTGGCTTTGTATCCGTCGAAGAAGTGCTCTGCGTCGAAGATGACTTCTTTTCCGTTTTCTTTCATATATTTTACGGAGTCTGCGCACATTTCGAGATTGTCATCGAGTGTGCATTTCAGGACCTCGGTGACGTGCATGTCCCATGACTTTCCGACGAGTGTGACAGCCGGGGCCCTGCAGCCGAGCAGTGCCTGCATGCAGACGTCGTCTGCGACGGGGGTGTTTGCCCGCCGGGTGCTTCCGAAGGCTACGATCTTAGCGTTTTTTAGCTCGAACTCGGCGACCTGCTCGAAGAACTGCTGCTCCTTTGGGTTGGACATTGGGTATCCGCCCTCGATGTAGTCAACGCCGAACTCGTCGAGTCGTTTTGCGATGAGGAGCTTGTCCGCGAGCGAGAAGCTTACGCCCTCGGCTTGCATGCCGTCCCGTAATGTTGTGTCATAAACCTTTATTTTTTCCATAGTTAAATCCTGTACTGCAAATATATTAACCCATCATTTTACTGTAAATTACCTATAAAGTAAAGCCAAAACCATGGCAATCTGTTTTGTGGGGCGTATTTGCAGAAAATGGTTTTAAAGCAGTGATTTTGAGGTTATAGTGTGTCTTTCACTTTCAAAAGGGAGCATATTGAGTAGATCGATCAAAATTCGTTTGGCAGTTATGATGTTTATGCAGTTTTTTATTATCGGTGCGACGATGCCGATCATGAGCCTGTATCTTAAGGGTCAGCTTGGTTTTAGCGGTGTGCAGGCTGGGCTGGTGCTTAGCATGTATGCGATCAGCGCGTTTATCGCTCCTTTGGTCGGGGCGTTTATTGCGGATCGATTTATGACCGCTGAGCGTATGCTTTCGATGTGTCATTTTTTTGCGGGCTGCTTTATGCTGGTGCTTTCATATCAGCATAGTTTTGGGGCGGTGCTTGCGGTGTATTTGTTTTATGTTTTGTCGATAGGCTCGACGACTGCACTTACTAATGCGGTTGCGTTCCATCATACTCCTGAGGCTAAGAGTAATTTTGGCGGGGTGCGTGTTTGGGGGACTATCGGCTGGGTGGTTGTTGCGTGGTTCGCTTTTTTCTGGCTAGGGGGCACAGGCGATGGTAAGGAGGTTAGCCGATTGCCGGATATGCTTAAGCTGTCTGCAATATCGTCTTTTGTTTTTAGTGCGTATGCTTTGACACTTCCGCGGAGCTTTGCCCTTACGCATAAGCCTAAGAGCGTAATCCCGGTCGAATCGTTTCGTGTGTTGATCCAGCCGAAGATACTTCTGGTCGGCGGGCTGGCGTTTTTGCTGGCGGTTTGCAATAAGTATTACTATTTTGGGATGGGACCGTTCCTGACGCAGCTTGGGGTCAGCGAAAGGGCGATCATGCCTTTTATGAGCATCGGTCAGACGGCTGAGATATTTGCGATGTTTGCGTTGGGGATGTTCTTAAGGCGGTATGGGTTTAAGGCTGTGATGACGGCTGGGATCATTGCCCAGAGCTGGCGGTTTGTTGCGTTTGCGTTCTTTGGGTCGCCTGCGGTGCTTGCGTCGGGTATAGTATGTCACGGGATCAACTTTGCGTTCTTTATGACAGCGGCGCTGATATTTGTAGACGGCAGGTGCGATAAGGCATCGCGGACGGGCGTGCATCAGCTTATCGCGATATTAAACGGCGGCCTGGGCAGTATCGTCGGGAACATGCTGGCGGGCAAAGCTGCGGACCACTTTACGGATGTAAGCGGGATGATAAACTTTAAGGCGTACTGGTCGATACCGCTGGTTATAACCATTGTGTGCCTTGTGATAGCACTTGTGTTTGTTCCGCGGGATCATATTAAAACTGAAACGCAAATCGAATTCGATGATGTTTGATCGGTATTAGCTGTCAGGGGTTAGGTCGACCGAGGGTGCTTTTCTTACGGCGGGGTCAACGTTGAAGTAGTCCTGGCTTTCAAATCCGAACACTCCTGCGATTATCGAGCTTGGGAACATCTGGCATTTGTTTTTGTAATCGCGGACGTTGCCGTTGTAAAATCTTCTGGCTGCTTGTATGCGGTCCTCGGTGTTGACTAGTTCCTGCTGGATCTGGAGGAAGTTGTCACTTGCTTTTAGCTGCGGATAGTTCTCTACCACTGCCAGCAACTTTTGCAATGCACCTACGAGCAACTGTTCGGTTCCGCACTGGGCGGAGACGTTTCCGGCGTTGGCGATACATTTACTTCTAAGCTCTGTTATCTGCCGGAAGAGCTGCTGTTCGTGTTTGGCGTATCCTTTGACGGTGTTTACGAGGTTGGGTATCAGTTCGTATCGGCGTTTCAGTTCGGTGTCGATATTGGCCCATGCGTCTTTGATATGATTTTTCAGGCCTACCAGCGTGTTATAGGTTGCGATGACGAATATGATCGGTGTCAGGACTATAACTGCTATTATTATTACTACAGGCATCATCTTTGTTAACCCTTAAAAAGATATTCCGGTATTAGTGAGCGGACTTTTATCAGCCGATCCATGTTATACTCTATCTGTTCGGCATTAAGTTTGCGGTCGAAAGCCAGCGCCAGGGCATTATTCTCTATCTCTATGCTCATGTCCCTGTTTTCGAGCAGATAATCGATCATCTTAGCGTTGCATACGTCATACGCGAATTTTTTATTTTTCGAGCGAACGCAAAACTGTCTTGAAAATTCATGCGATTCAAAATCAATGTCGTCAAAGCCAAGGGCCTGCCCGATCTTTGAAAGGAAATTTTCTTTGGTAATCTTAAGCTCTGGGAACACTTTTTCAAGCGTCATGATGAAGAAAGAGAAAACATGGTGGTGTGTATCCTTTCCGGAACCGGTTTGATAATGATAGTCGAATACCCTGAAATTTTTCCCGCGGTACTTTCCGATGATGATGTTTTGTGCATAACGGTTAGAGCCTTTTTTTAAAGCGTCGAGAAAAACATATCGATCGTCGATGGTGTAATTTTTTTGGGGGCTAAAAGACATGCCGAGTTTTTGGGCCAGCGTCCCGACTTCCTGGCGTCTTTTTTTTGCGATCCGTCTCCCAAGAACGATCGCGGTAATTACGAAAACAGCCATAAATATGACCATCAAAATGGGCGGCACAAATTCCATATAGAAATTCCTTTTATTCGATCTTTATCCAAACTGCAATGCAACGGACGGGCCTGCGGTCCATACCGCGTATAAAGTAACAAAAAGATATGCTTGTGTAAAATGATTTATTGATAATATTTGTCTGAGACCAGTTCTATTTTGCATGGCGGCAGTGCGTCTATGAAGGTGTGTCCGTATCTTTTGTGTGCGATGCGTCTGCCTGAGACGGAATTCTACTTTACAGGTTTGTAGTGCATTTGATAGTAGATGCTATTTTCTTTAAAAGACTCAGCAGTAATTACTGCAGCGCAATGGTGATCCTTAAAAACATCCGGCATAAAATAAATGTAACCAACACCGAGAGGATGTTCCGGTACCATTAGAACGTCATGGCCTCTCCATAGCCGCTTGACTTTGTGTCCGAACTTGGCGTAGTACACAATCGGTTTGTGCAAAGCTGCAAGCTGCGGGCTGGTCAGCTTGATTCCCCATTCTTTATTCGGATCGATCTGTCGAAGCATTCTTATCAAAGGACCTATGGAGCTTTGTTTTCCCCAATCGTACGGGCGAATATTGATAGCTTTTGTTGCCGGTATGTTTAAGTAAAACAGCATCGCCATCGATATAATACAAGCTGAGCTAAGAGGGAACGAGAAGAGTTTGATCCTCGAAAGTGCAATTACTGCCCGGTCGACGATGATGCCCGAACTTATCAGAACCAACGGCAGGATGAATACCCCGTTTCTCGGCAGCCCCAGCGATACATCGAAAACATTATTCTGAAGAAACATTACGGATAAAAGCGAAGCTGTTAATAAGAAAATAAGTGATATGGGACTGTTTAGCGTTATAGAAAGTTTT
>SDBV01009232.1_pt1 | contig 13148 bp, 19 predicted proteins | sample 2277081 | NCBI WGS metagenome assembly SDBV01 (sample SAMN10402039, study PRJNA504765) | marine sediment metagenome | isolation source: marine sediment core GS10_PC15, 223 cmbsf | place: Arctic Ocean: Southern Knipovich Ridge | collected 2010
GTGAGGGGCAATCCTTATCCCTCCTTCATCGCGACATTACTCTTGTCGCGGCAGCCAGGGCCCTCCATAGCCTTATGATAGGTTGCTCTTGCATCATGCCTCTCGATTTCGATAAGCTTTCCCGTCCCATCATGCATCTTCCTTAGTTCTTGCTTATCAATTCCTGGATGGGAATGATGAGGGGCAAAGGTAGCTCCATGACCTACATAGTAATTTGATATGAGAGGCCAGTGGTGATTCCCTACGTCGTCTTCCGCTGGGGGTTGATCTGATCCTCTGGTCGCAGGCTCTCCAGCCATTGTCGTTCTCCTCTCGTTACCACTAAGTAGTACATTAGGTGTCGTATAGCATCCATGCCGTGTACTTGTCCAGCCTCGTATAAGCCCATCTTCTTCAACTTGTCATCAGTCATAAAGTTCTTTGCCTGAGAAGGTGTCTGTGCGTACAACGGAATCTCAGACTGCTCAGCAAACAGACGGATGACTCCTATAACCTCTACAGGCCACAGTTCCACCTTATCACGACGCTGATAGACAAACCTTTCAAAGACGATTACCTCCGGGTTGTAGCCTACGAGGAAGTCATAGAAGGCTCTGTGGTCACACTTCACCTGGTCGGTTTTGACGTCGTCACTGATATCAAGCGTGGCATACCCAGTAGTGATTCCAGGGTCTAGTGACAGTACCTTAATCTTCACAGTCCCGATCCTGCTCTAAACCCTTTATTGTACTCAGCGATGAGTTGTCGTTGTTCATATGCCTTCTGTCTATGAGCTGGTGTACAGTACTTTCTCTTCCTTCCTTTTCCTATTGGTTGATCTAAAGGTATGTGACAGACCTCACAGGTGTCTCTCATGGTGTCTCCTTTAAGTTTAATGAGAGTCTCTTATCCGCGCACGTAGTTACGCGCAGATCATTGGCATCTAAGTCTAACGCGAGTCTCGCTATGGCAGAGCTTAAGGATCAAGCTCTCTCAGCATCTCGAGCTCAGCATCGATGTCGTCCCTCTTAGCTTCCAGTTCAGCTATGCGTCGTGCGGCAGTCTTCTCTCTCACTTTGTATACGTCTAGATTCTTGGGGCTAAGATTAGTACGATCTCCGTCGATGAATCTAACCCGCTCGCCATCATCGATTTCACGACCCAGTTCTCGTTCGGCGACAAGACGATGCGATAGCTTCCATCCCGTAGTGGTGCGGGTGTACTGATAGCCATTAGGGCTCGTCCTTGTATCGCCAACTGTAGATTGTCTGCCTCTGGTAATGATGTCTTCTCCTGATCTTCGGCAACAACATAGCGCTCTGGTGTGTCATTAAGATCTGGCATTGGTGGATCGTCGCCATGTATTGGTTCTGGCATGCTTACCCTATCTAGTATGGGGATGAGTCCCCGAGCGTAAAGGTCTAGTTCTTTGTCAGTTATTACAATTCTCGTCCCTCCCATTCATAGGGAGGAGGTTCGACCCATTCATCCTCTCGTCCTTGTGGGAAGGATTCATCACTAGCCTCATGGGTAGGGTAGCCACACCATGCCCAACCATATGAGCGTCCACCATACTCGTTCTGACGTTCTGCTGGTATTCGTACCTTCACCCAACCTGTACCCTTGCAATCTCTATGTATCATACTGCTACTAGTTCACCCCAGTTCTTTCCAAATTCTAAGTCCACAGGAAACTTTACATAGTCACTGAAGTACTCCACTGCTGTCTCCTCCATTACTCCACTAACGTGTTCCGCAACATCATCTTGTATATCGGCCTCGCACTCGAACAACCACGAGTCGTGTATGGGTATACGGAGCATGTCAGACATGCCTTCATTGGCAAGCCGTATCCCGGAACGGAGTAAAAGGTTGGATACGATGTTCTGTGGGTAAAATGCAAGGGCCTCTTTCTCAATACTGTTCCTACTCTCTTTCGTAATGAGCCAGAATCGTCTATGGTTACCAAACGGTGAGACTAGATCTATTCCACTATGTACTTGTTCCTTTACTTCTTCTCTCCAATCAGCGACCTGTGGGATCAGTTCAAAGAACCTGTCGATGTACTGTTCAGCTTCATGAACAGGCATACCAAACTCTGCTGCTATGGAGTAGGCTTCTCGTCCGTAATTAAGTCCATGGACAATTGCCTTTGTTCTGATGTAGCCTTCTTTGTCACTTTTATTGAATGCAGGCCCGTAGAATTCGCGACCCACTTCCTCGAAGATATTTCGGTTATCGTCATCGAGGATAGACTTGAGGTAAGTGTCCCCAGCCAAAGTGCAAACGACTCGAAGCTCAGCTTGCCGGTAATCTCCTTGCCCAAGTACTGTCGTATCAGATCGAGTTGTGAAAAGTCGTCGGAGGCGAGAGCCTCGTGTGACGTTTTGAAGGTTAGGGTTGCGACTAGCGAGCCGTCCATTAACGGTTCCATGGAGCATGTAAGTACTGTGTACTCGGCCTTGGTATAGTCTTTTCCGTGTGCCTTTGACATACGTCCCATATGACTTTGCCTCCTTCTTGAACTCCAAGTGTAGTGCCAGGAAGTCATACAGATCCTGGTCGCCACGTCTCGCTGCCATTTCTCGTAAATCTTTCAGAGTATCCTGTTGTGTGTTCTTAACTCTCCTGCCATACACATCCTTGAGTACCCGAGTAACCTGCTGCCATGAGTTCGGGTTGTAGGTGTCATCCATTACTTTGCCACGAAGTTCACCTCGAAGATGATCCAAGATGACTGTGTACTCATGTTCGAGTGTCTCCAGGTATGGTTCGTCTACAGCCACTCCATTACGTTCAACATGCATTAGCATATTGCCTGACTCCACAAGATGATCGTGGAGCATTCTGAGTTCGGTATCTAGCTCCTCCTCAAAGAGCTCCCAGAGCAGATAGGTATTATGTACATCGAAACCGTTGTAGCGGTAGAGCACTGGCCGAGGTATGACAGAGTAGTTCTTACCATCGCCTAGGTAGTGAGCTAGCTCATGCTTCCATGCAGGACTACCTAGACGCTCCAAGGCGTTGTACTCCAACGAGTGGATACCCCTTCGTTCGTCTAGACAGTACGATGCGAGCATTGTGTCGAACCAAGTGCGGGCATGCGGCGCCATCTCCCACAGGCCCCCTAAGTCAAACTTCCCGTTATGAGCTATGACTCGGTTCTCTGTAACGAGACGGGACAGTGCATCACGAACCTCTTGTAGTCGGAGTGCATTCTCACCAATGACAAATACCTTCCCTCTCGCATAGCCAACTCCGACGCAGAGCAGATCGTACTGCTCAGGGTGGACGACATCGATGTCTTTGTCAATGCCGATTTCAATGTCGATAGCCAGAGGTCGATCACTTCCTCGGAACAGATCTTCGAGCCGTCTAAAATCATCTCGACTGTCAATGATCTGGATGTCTGGTGGACTCCAATCTGATCTAACATTAGGTCGACTTATCTTTTGGAAATCAGTGATGATGTCTGGAAAGACACCTGGATTGTAAAGGGATGCAGCAGGATGGAAGGTAGGTATAATCTTGATGTCAGGGTAATCAGGTGAGGTCTTCGGAGGCCCCGCTCGGAGGGTTGTGATTCCTTGCTGAGTACTAAGGATGCTCCGCGAGGCAAAGTTACCGAGAGCCATGATCGTTCTAGGGGATCGAGATCGTATTTCCCCACGAAGACGTTCCGAGCAAGCTTTGACGGCAGTCTTAGAAGGGTTCGCATTATCTTCTGGCTGGCAGAGGACTGTGTTGGTGATGAAGACATCTTTTCGGTCATAGTCGTAGTTCTCCAGGATCATGTTCAGGAGATTTCCGCTAGCTCCAATGAACGGTTCTTGCTGCCTTACCTCGTTACGCCCAGGTGCTTCTCCTACTAGTACCAGGTCAGCTTGTTCAGGACCACTAGATGGACAGAATGTGTTTCGCTCGAAGAGTGGACACTCCTCGCATTTAGCCTCTGGGTGATGTCTCGTTGGCATAGAGTGCCCAATCTAGATAGGTCATGATATTGTTCTCGATCATCATTTCGTTGTCATCTGATCTGGTGAAGAAGTTCTCTGGTCGAGGCATCCAGTCGTTCATAACGATGCTATGTCCCTCTAGGCCCATGTAGATTGGCATGCTAGTGTCAATGCCCCGGAAGTTAGGTAGGCCCCTTGTCATCTCTGCAAGCAGTACGATCTCTCTCATCCAAGGACTGGCTCCCAGAAAGTGAATATAGAACTTGTCGTTGAAGTGTTCCTCGATCATGTACTCAGTGAGCTGTACGCGGAACTTCGGATCGATATCGTAGAAGTGCCTTGGGATTCCAATCGTGGTGACATACGAGAACATGTTCCCATGATCGAGGGCCTTCAAACACCACATAACTTCGTCCACAGTATTACCTTGAAGCACAAACATGTATTGATGTTCGGGCTTAGCATAACGTGCAAAGTATTGTGCCTTAGCTAGAGTGTCGTTACCGTCCTTGATGGTGTCTGGGATGACAACCTCTGTGGCACCTACGTCTTCGGCAATTGTCAGGAGATGTTTGACTCCATACTCTAGCCCCTCTGCAGCTCCGTTGTCTAGGATGATGAAGTTGTCATCACTCAGACTCTGGTGAAAACCTAGATATTTCTGATTTCGGGACAAATGTGGAAGAATCAAATGATACTTCGTCGTCCTCCCGTACTTCTCCAGCAAATGCGGCGGACAAATCAATGCCACGTTCAAGGGCAATCTCCTCCAGTAGACGGATCCGAATAAATAGGAACCGAACATAGTTGGTTATGTCCGCTAGTTCCTCGTAGATGAACTCTGGTAGATTGACGTTCAGAAAGGTTAGTGGTCCGTATTCTTCTGCTCCTGTGTTGTGCCTCTGTTCGCATAGTTCAAAGAACTCTAAGTTCAGTTTTTCCAGCATCTCCGTCGTCACTACCGAATCGGCCACGGTTCATCTCCCTCTTGATCTGATACAACTTCTCCATGTCAATATCCATTACACCAACTATGTTCATCAGATAGATGAACACGTCAGTCAGCTCCATAGCCAATGCGTATACAAAGTCTTCATCGTCAAAGTCGTATGAGCCCCTCATACCCTTCTTGATCAGGTTAGCAAACTCTCCAGTCTCTCCTGCAAGACAGATCGTTAGAAATCCCATGTCCTGTGAGTGTTCAGGGAACCAGTCTTCACTGTCCTTGATACACTGGATAGCAATGTCAGCCAATGACATGTCCTTGAAATCTGGTTCATCGCCTGACATTGTTGTAGAACTCCATTCGTGCTTGCTTCTCTGGATCTAGGAAGCATCCCATCATCTCTGATGTAGTTGTAATGGTCCCTGGTGACTTGGCACCTCTGATTGTCATACACAGATGCTCAGCTTCCATCAAGACTGCAACCCCGACAGGCTTCAGGTTCTCTTGTAGGAAGTTGGCAATCTCATACGACAAGTCTTCTTGTGTCCACAGACCCTTACTCATCCATTGAATGGTACGAGCCAGCTTACTAAGTCCTGCTATCTTCTTATCTGGTACATAGGATGCCCAAGCGTTACCAAAAAAGGGCAAGACATGATGTGCACAGACACTACTAAAGAATACAGGTCCTACAGTAACCATCTCTGACGCTTCCTTGGTATTAGGGAAGGTAGTAAATTTGAACCCATCGTCCTTCTTTAGGATCTCTCGTAGGGAGTTGACAAATCTTCTGGGTGTATCTACAAGCTCTGGTCGCTCTCCAGGATGCCAGTCATCCCCTAGTATGATCTCAAACAGACGCTCTGCGGCCTGTTCAGCTGCCCCATCGTACTCCACTATCTCCGCCTCTCGTGTACTGGCCATATCAAGTTATGGGTCTGGATGTTGAGCTTTGCGTACGGTGCATGCTCCATGATCAGTGGTGCTAGGTCTGCATTAGTGAACTCAACATCCCAGACTACTCCGAAGAAGATTTGTAGGTACTGGTCAAAGTCATTCAGGTGGATTTCTTCCACTGCAATCATGAAGTCATGTTCGTCCTTACAAACAAACTTCATTGCATGCTTCTCTGGGCGCTCTAGTCCCAGAGCCAAGTGCTGAGGTCCATTACCTAGCATCTTTATGTTGTCTTCGTTAAAGGCACCATACTCACCACTGCCAGGGAGCTTATAGTCCACAATTAGTGTAACCATATCAAATGTTACCCATTCAGGAAACTGTTGACTCCCATTGGTGAAGACGTCAATCGTATGGCCTTCTTCAAACAGTAGACTGTGTAGGTCCTTTAGTTCCTTTGAACGTTGGATGAATGGTTCGCCTCCAGTGAGGGTGACATTCTCTGTGTCGATTGGGCCAACGATATCAGCTACTGACATTGACTCCCATGTGTGTCGCCACTCTGGGTAGACGGCGAAGATAGTGTCACACCCCAGTACTTCCGTACCATCCGGGAGAACTCCAGAACCCCAGCCTGGACATCGGAGGTTGCAACCCCCAAATCTGACAAACGTAGTTGGCTGACCGACATGCGGTCCTTCTCCTTGAATGGAATCATATATCTCAGCCACTTTCATTCTGAATTCCTCATAGCTGGAGGCATAGCCATAAAGTCCAGAACCTTCTGAAGGGTCCAAGTAGGTATTTCTACAACCAGTGTGTCATTCTCTTCAATCTGTGCCAGGTCGTATTCTACTTCGATGTGAGCTATTTCGTAGCCCGTTTCACTCTTGAAGACCACCTTGACCTTTATCATTTCTGTTTCCTAGTCTTGACACCCCAACCCTTAGGACGAATCTCTGGGATCTTCACACAGAATCGTCCATGTGCCTGTCTCGACTTGTAGCTGTCCTGGACTAGACGTCGACAGCGTGGACAGATTAGCGCATCCATACTGCTGAGGTCTTAGGTGTCTCACTCAGGGATACCATTACCAAGTAGAAGTCAATCTCTTCTCCGTACCTTTCGAACAGAGCCATATCAACCATGTCTGCAATTCTGTCTACCATATTCTCTGCCGTAGTAAGCATGCCTTCAAAGACTTCGTTCAGGTCCTTGTGATCAAGTTGTCCATCTACAATCGGCTTGACGATCTTGTCCAAGTCGAAGTAGTTCAGGATCATACCAGTCTCTTGTTCTACTGGGCCCTCGATGTTAACATTCAGAGAGTAAGTATGTCCATGCTTGTTGGCACACTTACCGAATACCTCTAGGTTCTCCATGCCTGTGTAGTCTGGGTTCCACAGCTGGTGCGCAGCATCGAATGAGTACTCCTTACTGATACTGATCATTTGTTCTCCCTGTATGATATGTTCGTACCTCGGATTCTTTCCAGGCGAGGATGCAAGGACCTTTCTGTCAGACCCATTGGTACAAATCCGGAGTCTACCAGCTCAAGCTCTGACTCTTCACCCCTTAGCATTCTGACATATTCTTCAGCCCAGGTCTGTGACTGCATCTGATGCTCTGCTGTTACCAGGTTTGCATCTATCGTTATGGATAGCGTCTGTGGGATAGCTCCTGCACGGACGAGATGTTCTGTTGACCTAATCAAAGGATAGTAGCTTACCTTCTTACCTTCGGCTGCATACCTAATAGTAGGTACTGAACAACAGATGGCACCTATAGGTTTGTAATCAGTGTTCGCTGCCTCTACATACTTAAGAACTCTTGGATGAGTCCAGTACAGTTCAGTGTCAGCCATGTTACCAGAGATGATCATGAGACCATCAAACTCAAATATCTCTTCCGGGTCTACATCGTTGATGGTCCGCTCTATCGTATTTTCCTGAAAGGTCACCTCATCCTTAATAAGCGTCTCGGTTGAGATGACCTCAAACTCGATGCCTGCCTCATTAAGGATTCCTAGGGCTGTCCAAAGTTCATGCCCATTATACCTTCTAGCAACTACGATTAGTACTTTCACTTGGTAGTTTTGCCCTTCTCTTCATCATACCTCTTCGCAACCTCTACAGGAGTGATCGGAACAGGTGATCCCATTGCATCCTCATCCTTCTTCTCTAACCAGTCCTCGATCGGGTCACCATTCTCATCTATGTCTAGACGCATCAGGTAAACCTCTCCACTACGTTGGAAGAGTTTAATTGGCATCTCATGACTACGAATGTAAGCACCCAACGATGACGTTAGACTCTGCATACTCTGCTGGACGCCAGTACGATCAAGTTTCGCCAAGAAGTAGTTCGTTTCTAAGAACCCCTTCAAGATGGGATAGCTGACTCGCCCACGCCGCCCCTGTCTCATATTGTCAATCTCTTCAGGATCGACCTGTTCAAACTTGACCATACCCTCTCTCCTATGTTGCTACTTGTTCCCAATCGATCTCGATCTCGTACGAGACCGGATCTTGTACTCCGACTTTGGCGAACGCCTGGATGCGACCTACGCATGTAGGACAAACCCCGCAGGCCTGATTACGTCCTTCGTAACACGACCACGTCAGCTCAAGTGGAGCTTCGATCTCCAAGCCAGCCTGAACTACGTCTGCCTTCGTTCGCCACATGTGTGGTGTAATCAGTCGTACTTGATGGTAGGATCCGACGTATATGGCATTTGCCATTGCTCCCAGAAACTCAGGTGTACAGTCAGGGTAGGCCCAGTTGTGGGCATCTTCCGCATGCATTCCAGCCCAAACTTCGCTAGCTTCTTCAACAAGTGCCACCGCCGTAGCCATACTAAGGAGGTTTCCGTTACGGTAGGGTACGTAAGTTGGCGATACACCAAATTCATCTCCAAGCTCTTCGTATGATGCCTGAGGCATCTCTTCTTCGTTTTCATCTATCAGGACCGAACCCGTACCACCAAATACTGGAGGCAGTTCTATGACCCGATGTTTGATCCCGTAGTAGTCTGACACTGCATGTGCAGCGTTGATCTCCGTCGGGTGCTTCTGTCCATATAGGAAGCTGATCGATGCTACATCTCCCTGATGCATCTTGTAGGCTTCCGCCAGAGCTACAGTGCTATCCAATCCTCCACTAAGGAGTACTAGTGCTTTCATACTTTGATCCTTGCGTCTGTGGCGGTATAGAACTTGCCTCTACCGCGTTTGTCTTCCTTGATTAGTCCTCTCTGTTCTAGTGTCTCGAACACCAAGCTGGCATCTCTTGATGACAGATGATGGTTCTGCATAAGAATAGAACGGCTGACTCCTGGCTTGCGAAGTATGGATGTATAGATTCTTTCCAGTTGCCTTTCTGTAGCGGTCTTTCCAATGTTGACGATCAGTTCTAGAGTATGAACGCCCCACTGCTCAATGTAATAGAACGCTCTGATGATGTCGTTCAGTTCAACGACAACATCTCCTGTTGTAGTCCTTGCTGCTGCTAGTAGTGTAGCCATCTTAAGTCCAGACTTAGCTAGCCGATCAAAGGTCGGAGTGAGGATGTCTCTCTGATCGGTCTCGAGTCCTTTCGCTACCATGTCTGCTTCTAGCTGATTGTACCTAAGCCAAGCCTCGTCTGTTAGTTCGGCATCCCATCTCATCTGTTGTTGTATCTGACGACCTTCGATGGTCATCTCCTGAAGCTTGTTGTACCTTTCGTAGAGATCCCTGAACTGTTTGACCAGTTCTTCTCGTCGACCGAGAGACTGATCTGTAGGAGGCCCCAACGGTTTGAGCTTCGTAATGTCACTCTCTGCGGAGACAAAGACAAATCGAGGGATGAACCCCGAGGCCACATGTTCGTATCGGAGTAGCTCCATGATACGAGTCTTGATGCCCCCAGCAAAGATAATAAGTACTGGATCTCTGACCTCGATAATTTCCCTTCGTAGTACACGCTTCTGGTACTTGCCATCATAGAGCTTTGTAAGCGTCTCTGCCATCCCAGCATAGTAGTCCTTCTTTGTCATCATCTCCAACAGCCCAGAGAATTCGTCCCTGAGGAAGATGCTTGGTCGTCCCGGTCTTGTACTCAAAGACTGAAAGAGACCTTCGATCGATCCGTCAGTTGCTAGTATGCAGTCAAGGTCGATCTCAAGGATAATGTCAACTGCGATGTCCATCGCGGTAGTCTTCCTCGTCAAGGTGGTATCGGCAAGAATGAGAAACCATAAGTTTGGGATCACTAATCCATAGGACGTTGGAAGACGAATGGTTCCTGAGAGCAAGCTTGATAAGATGCAGAAGGCTCCTACTTGGTGATAGGAATGGGCCGCGTCTCCCAGAGTGCCAGCCCAAGACATATAGTCCTCGATGATTGAAGGGTTGTCTTTGACCCACTGTCGCTCCTGATCTGTTAGTAGTACTGCCATCTCGACCTGATTATCTGACATGCCCATCAGCTCAGCTGTCAGATTCTGTGTATGTGCTTCTGCCTTACAGACTTCCTTCCACAGGAACTCCTCGGGGCGTTCGTCACGCTTGTACTTGTTGCAAGCTGCCTCTCGAGCAATGACGAAGACTTCTTCTCTACCTAGTCCAGACTCGAACAGGAGTAGCTCTAGTTGCCACAGAGCCTTAGACCAACCACCTTCCTCCTTAGTGTATGCTTCGTCGCCTTCATAGAACAAGGTAAAGAACCTAGGATTGATCTCTTTCAGATGCTCTTTCAGAATGACTTCGTGGTTCAGATGTGTTACATCAGGCATCGGAATGTCAAGATGTTCGTAACCCTCTGCCTGTGGGTAGTCTGTAAAGTCCGTTAGGCGATAGGTCTTCTTGTTTGCTTCTGTGATGGTAACGGTCGGTGCTGGCGAGTACTTGTGGTTGAGGGTGTAGGGGATCCTGAGGAGCTGGGTAAGGTCCCAGCCAGATTTGTCAACTCCTTCTTCAGCATGCCGATATGCAATTCGCCTCGAGAAGTCTTCTGCCAGTGTGGGATCGACTGGCTTATCAAGTACCCAGAGACACTGGAAGCGTCCAGGGGAGGATTCAAGTACGACAGAAGGTTGTACAAGAAGGCCAGCTGGCGCGAAGGTATCCAGGTCACTCCAGAGGTTGGGGGCGACTGTAACATTTTCTTTCTTCCTCCGTTTCTTGTCGAACAGATGTGGACAGAAGTACACATCGAACTCCATGAAGTAGTTGTTGATGTGTTCCAAAACTTCAGGTAGCTCGGTGGGGTATTCAAAGAAGTTTTCGAAGAGTTGGTTCGCCGACCTGTGGGAGATAGCCAGATACCCGGCGTTGTTACCAAAGATCAGCTTGAAGAAGGTCTCTCTTCTTTTGTCTATTTCACTTGAGATCATACAAAATTATTCGGAAGGGGTTCCTAGACGGGTGGGGGGTGCAGACCTTGGTGGGGGTCTGCAAGTGGGATTTGTCTAGGAACCCCTGTCCGAACTTATGCTGCTAGGACAGCAGCGAACTTACCTCTTCTCCTGTATAGGCTGGCTTCACCCTCTTGACGTTATTGGTTGGTTCACCCTGGTAGGTGTCCTCAATAACGGTGATGGTGAGAGACGAACCAAGGACCTGGTCGATCTCAAATTCGAACTTCTTGGCAGCAAGCTCCTCTGGAGTCCAGATCCCAGTGGCTGCCAGAAGGGCCTTCAGACTGATGAGAGCATCCGCAGTCCACTCGTCACACTCGTGTGAACCGTGACTGAAGGAAGTAACGTACCACTGCTTCCTTCCCTCATAGTCGCCCTCACTAATGGTTAGCTCCCAGCTGATATACTCAGCACCCGGGTGCTTGGCGTTGGGGCCAGACTCCTTGATTTCACCATCAGTTACGTTCGCCTGATATCGTCCTGCTGGGATGATATCATAGGTACTTGTATCGGATAGGTCTACTCTCATTCTTTGTCTCCTGTCTTGAAGATGTGATCATACAGTATCTGCATGTCTGGGTTTTCTACTACGGATGGTAGGTTGTCGGATCGGTCCTTAGCGATCACACTGTCTGTGCCTACACTCTGCACGAGTCGAACAGGTTCTCCATCGATCACTTTCGTGTTCATGTACAACATGATATCGACGAAGCCTCCGACCTCCATTGCGAGTTTGCCACTCAAGCTTGGTCGCGTGACGACCTGTCCAGTCTTGTTGTCCTTATCAGTGGCAGCTAATGCCGTGAAGATGGAGTTCATCGGTAGGTCGCGGAAGGCTCTAACGAGTTTCCGGATCTGCTCGATGTTCTTTCCCCACTCTCTGATGGACGGTACTTCTGGATCACGATCAGGATGTTCCTTTATGACATCTCTCATGATGTTGTACATCGAGAACTTCTGCATCTCCGTCAGAGAGTCAAGTACCACCGTTTGGTACTCATGCTCTCCCGCGTAGAGTGCATCGTATACTCGTTGCATGTCAGCCCAAGACTGAAGTCTGGCAACATCAACATCAGGATATCGATCGCGTATCGAAAGCGTTCCGCCCTCAACATCTAAGAAGAGAACGGGACGAAGTTCAGGTACCACGTCTGCTGAGCCAGCTAGAACTGTCTTACCAGCTCCAGGGTTCCCGTACACTAACAAGTTGGTGTACTCGGGTGACTCTGCTACAGTGGTGACCTCCAACCCACCGAGTGTTCGTTCTGTAAGTACTACGTCTGTCATTTTTTCCTTAGTTTAGGCTCGCCTCGATCTCCAACAGTTGCTTTTGTGCATCCTTTCTATCGACAAACAATTCATCCAGAATGAACTGAAAATCATATCCATTCTGTTGAGCTATTCAAGGCTCCAGGAACCTACATCCGTTGCAGTTGAAGTAGGATGGGCTCGGGTAGATGTTGATATCAGGATCGAACATCTCTTCTGCTTCCATGTAGATGTTGCGACCAACAAACTCTAGTGATGCCTGGTTACGATGTATCTGAACTCTTCTGAAGAACGGGTTGTCCTTCTCACTAAGGAAGGTCAAAAATTCTCCATATCGTTCAATGGGCTCACCATGCTTCTCTAGTGTCTCCAGATACAACTCGTAGGTGGTTCGCTGCTGCTTGTTGACAGAGAAGTTACGTCCTTGAGTTGTCTTCACCAGCCTGGTAGGTGGCGAGGGAGCTGACTTCAATGCCTGACTGTAGATGATACCAGCGATCTGAATGCCTAGCTGCTTCTGGATCGCCCATGCGTAGCTACCCACTTGAGTATCGACATCCAGCCAATCGATTCTACCCATCTGACCAGTTGTCTTGTGTTCAAAAATCCAATAGCGGCCTGTGGGATCCTGCACAATGCCGTCGAGTCTGCCCTGGTAGACAACCTCGTCATTCCCGACGAACATGTTGCTGATACCTCTACCAT
>SDBV01009233.1_pt1 | contig 13147 bp, 7 predicted proteins | sample 2277081 | NCBI WGS metagenome assembly SDBV01 (sample SAMN10402039, study PRJNA504765) | marine sediment metagenome | isolation source: marine sediment core GS10_PC15, 223 cmbsf | place: Arctic Ocean: Southern Knipovich Ridge | collected 2010
TACATCGACAGCGTGCGGTTTCTTTCCAACGCGTCCAGCGGGCGGATGGGCTGCGCGGTGGCCAGCGCCGCTGCGTCGGCCGGCCATGACGTGACGCTGCTTTTGGGAGTGGGCGCTTCGGCCTGCCTGCCGGCCGAACTGGCCGCGCGGATCGAAACGGTTCGCTTCACATCGGTGGCCGATCTTAAGAGCGAGCTACTAGGCCGATTCGGCGACTGCGATGCGCTGATCATGTCGGCCGCCGTGGGCGATTTCCGACCCGAGAAAACTTTCGCATCCAAACTTTCCCGCTCGGCCGGGCCTATCACGCTGACGCTCGTGCCGACGGAAGACCTGCTAGCCGGCGCTTCGGTCGGCAAACGGCCTGGCCAGCGAATCATCGCATTCGCAGTCGAAGACGGCCAGCGCGAGCAGATCGAGGCCAAGGCACGCGACGAAATGCAGCGTAAGGGCGCCGATTTCGTAGTGGTCAACACCCCAGCCGCCATGGCCGCCGAGCAATCCGCCGCGTGCATTCTCTCGCCCGACGGCATTGTCGTCCCCTGGGCCACCCGCCCCAAAAGCGAACTGGCCCAACTCATCGTCGCCTTGCTCTGATCAGAGAACCCACCACCGTGCCACAGGGCATCGCGGTGGAGATGCGAGTTTCGCAGCGAGAACTTGGCTATAATTCTCCGTTCGTACCGTTCTGAAAAAATACAGCGAGGTGCAGATACCCGTGGCCACCAACGATCGCAAGAGCGATGCAAATATGCAGCCCCTGACCGCCGAAGAGCGACGCATAATCATCGATAAGGGCACGGAACCACCTTTCACGGGCGAATTATGGGATCACTTCGCATCGGGCGCGTACGCCTGCCGGCAGTGCGGGGCGGAACTCTACAAATCGCACCAAAAGTTTCATTCCGAGTGTGGCTGGCCGAGCTTCGACGACGAAATCACCGGTGCAGTCCGCCGCGAATCTGACGCTGACGGCCGACGAACCGAGATACTCTGCGCAGCCTGCGGAGGGCACCTCGGCCATGTGTTCGAGGGCGAACGCCTGACGGACAAAAACGTGCGACACTGCGTGAACTCCGCCTCGCTGGTGTTCCGCCAGGCCGACAATGACGCAACCATCCAGCCGAAGACCGACGAGGCGATCTTTGCGGGCGGGTGCTTCTGGGGTGTGGAGCATTTTCTCGCCGAACTGCCCGGCGTGATCAGTGCGACGAGCGGCTATTGCGGCGGGCAGACGGAAGAGCCAACGTATGAGCAGGTATGCACCGGGCGGACCGGCCACGCCGAGGCCGTTCGCGTGGTGTTCGATCCGCACACGATCAGCTACGAGAAGCTCGCCCGGCTGTTCTTCGAAATCCACGACCCCACGCAGCTCAACCGCCAAGGCCTGGACGTGGGCGATCAATATCGCTCGGCCTTGTTCTATCGCGACGATCAGCAAAAGCGAATCGCCGAAAAGCTCATCGCCGAACTTCGCGCCAACGGCTACCAGGTCGTCACGCAGTTGCAACCGGCGCCGCAATTCTACCCGGCCGAGGACTACCACCAGGATTACCTGGCCAAACACCCCAGCCGACCAGCATGCCACCGCCGCATTCGACGATTCGAGAAATAGACTCACGAAGCCGGATTGCACGGTTTGCTCGTCAAGCTGTGTTGCGGCGGGCAGGCAACAGGCGTGCTCGGCGATTCATGTTATTATCATGTCGATTTTGCTCACAGCATGGCCGGTTCGGCGCAGAAATCGGGCGTATGCTCGCAAGTCAGTAAGCATACGCCCGTGAATGTCGTATAAATATATTGTCGCACCCGGCCGGTCTGGCGGGGGAGCGACGTTATTCGAAGCTAGTGGTTCCCGGTCGGAGCGAGCATCATTGTGATGCGCCGGCCTTCGCGTCGCGGATGGCGATCGACCTTGCTCACGTCTTCCAGATCGTCCTGGATTTTCTTGAAGACCTTAATGCCTTCATCGATATGGGCAAGTTCCCGGCCGCGGAATCGCAGGCTGAACTGTACGCGGTCGCCGCGTTGCAGGAAGCTCCGGGCGCGTTCGACCTTGATGTGCAGGTCGTGGTCGCCGATCTTTGGCGTGCGGATGCGGACTTCCTTCAGTTCGGTTTCGTGCCTCGCCGCCTTGGACTTCTGCTCTTTCTTCCGCTGGGCGTACATGAACTTGCCATAGTCCATGATCCGGCAGACGGGCGGCTTGGATTGCGGGGCGACTTCGACGAGATCGAGCCCGACCTCCTGAGCCATCAGCAGCGCCTGGCGGGTCTCGACGATTCCGATCTGCGCATCGTCCTGGTCGATCAGGCGAATAGGGGTAATGCGAATTCTTTCGTTACGGCGAAGATTCTTCTCGTTGCTGCTGGCTTGAAAACGCTTTCTTAGGGCCATGCTCCCTGCCAATTCCTTTTTCTGTCGGCCCCGGCCCGCTCACCCGAGCGGCCGGTATGTCCGACTCCAGTTCATGCTATTATAGCTGTTTGCTGGCGGTTTCGCCAAGCAGACGTTTACCTTTTGTGTCAATTTCTTCTTTGAGCCCGGCCACGAATGCATCGTTCGCCATGGCGCCTCGGTCGCCTTCGGTGCGGTGGCGAACGGCTACGGTGTCGCTTTCGACCTCTCGCTGGCCCACTACGGCCATGTAGGGCGTCTTGGCGAGTGTGGCCTTGCGGATCTTGGCGCCGATCTTCTCCGACGTCTGATCCAGCTCGACTCGCACTCCAGCGTCCCGAAGTTGGGCGGCCACTTTATCGGCATATTCGTTGAATTTATCGCTCACGGGCAGCACCGCCACCTGCACCGGCGACAGCCAAAGCGGGAACGCCCCAGCGAAGTGCTCGATCAGGATGCCGATGAATCGCTCTGGCGAGCCAAGCGGCGCGCGGTGAATCATTACCGGGCGGTGCGTTGCGTTGTCCGACCCGACGTATTCGAGCTCGAACCGTTGCGGCAGATTGTAGTCCACCTGGATCGTTCCGAGTTGCCACTCTCGGCCGATGCAGTCTTTCACTACGAAGTCGATCTTCGGGCCGTAGAACGCGGCCTCGCCGGTTTCCTCGGTGAAGTTCATATCGAGCTTGCGGACGACGTTGCGGATATTGTTTTCGGCCAGGTCCCAGTTCTCGCTCGATCCGGTGTACTTTGTGCTGTCCGGGTCGCGCAGGCCGATCCGCACGCGGTAGTCGTTCAGGCCCAGCGTCGTCAGGCAGAGCTTGGTCAGCTCGACGCAGGATTCGATCTCGCTTTCGAGTTGCTCGGGCGTGCAGAAAATATGTGCGTCGTCCTGTGTGAAGCCGCGCACGCGGGTCAGCCCGCTCAGCTCGCCGGACTGCTCGAATCGGTAGACCGTTCCGAACTCCGACAGCCGCAACGGAAGCTCGCGATAGCTATGCTGTGCGGACTTGTAGATCTGAATGTGGTGGGGGCAGTTCATGGGCTTGAGGAGGTAGCCTTCGCCTTCTTCGTCGCCGACTTTGAGTGTCGGGAACAGCCCATGCTCGTAATACGGATAGTGCCCGCTCGTGCGATACAGGGCGACCTTGCCGATGTGCGGTGTGATGACCGGCTGGTAGCCTCGCTTGAGCAGTTCGCCTCGCAGCCAGCCTTCCAGTTCCATACGGATGATCGTGCCCTTGGGCAGCCACATTGGCAGGCCCGGGCCGACGCTTTCGCTGATGAGGAACAGGCCGAGTTCTCTGCCGATCACGCGGTGATCGCGGCGCTTGGCCTCTTCGATGCGATTGAGGTGCTCCTTGAGCAGCTTCTTGTCGAAGAAGGCAGTCCCGTAGATGCGGGTGAGCATTTTGTTTCGTTCGTCGCCTCGCCAGTACGCGCCGGCCGTGGAGATCAGTTTGAATGCCTTGAGCCTGCCGGTGTGGGGCAGGTGGGGGCCTATACACATGTCCAAAAAGTCGCCCTGGCGGTATAGGCTGACGGACTCGACGCTCTGCTTGGCGACGAGGTCGTCGATCATTTCGCACTTGTAGCCCTGGCCAAGTTTTTCAAACTCCGCCTTAGCCTGGTCGACGGGCAGTTCGAACCGTTCGAGCGGGATTTTCTCGCGGACGATGGCCTTCATCTCTGCCTCGATTTTGGGCAGGTCGTCGGCGCTGATAGGGCGGGGCAGGTCGAAGTCGTAGTAGAAGCCGTACTGGAAATCGTCCATCAGCGGCGGGCCGATCGTGTACTGCACCTGGTCGCCTTCGTCGCCGAAAAAGCGGATTACCGCCTGGGCAAGCACGTGGGCCGCGGTGTGTCGCAAAATTTCCAGCGACTCGTCGTCGCGGTTGGTCAGTATGCGAAGCTGGTGGTCGCCGTCGGTGATTTCGGTCGCCACGTCGCACAGCACCCCGTCGATCTCGACAGCGATGGCCGACGATGCCAGTCGCGGCGAGATATCCTCCGCCACTTGCCTTGCGGTCACGGCCGAGTCGTACTGTCTGTCGCTTCCATCCGGTAGCTTGATGTTAATAGTCATGCACTGGCCCTTATCAGTTGGGGCCTATCCGTTCATCCAATAAAAAGAGCCGGCACACGAAGGTTCGATCAGCCTGCGACGAGTGGAAGCCCGGGATGGCCCGAAGCGGTCCACTATGGCGTAGTCGTCGTAAAGTAGTTCGTAAACATTCGTGTATCGGCTCGTAACGTTCTGTGTTCAGTCACTATCAGAATATCTTCGCAGCCTGCAAAGTCAAGGCGATTTCGTCGTCTAGAGCATTGTGCAAAATTCTTGTCGCCTCTTTGCTACTGCAATGCCATGGCTCATCGTCCGGCTGCATCGACATAGCTACAGCTATGTCTGCTTCGCCGTCCTCGCTCCAAGGCATTTCGCTACGCCCTGATGCGACAATTATTCTGCAAACTGCTCCATTCTCTGCTGAGAAAGCTTTATCCGTAAGTGTTACGCCCAACGGATCATGGCCGACTGTCGCGAATCCGGCGCCACAGTGTGGCTGGGTCGGACGCGGACGGTATAGCCTGTCATTCCGCTGCGGTTGCAGGGCATCTGCACAGTATAACGCGCTTGGTGATTTTCTTCGCCTATCTGCTCCATCGGCAGCGGCTGGCCGTCGAACAGTTGCCCATCTTCGTCCAGGGTGCCGAAGTACAGTTCGACCCGCACGTCCTGAGGATCGAGGCCGCCAAGATCTACGACGGCTTCGACGTGGAGATCGCGCCCGACGCGTGCGCCGCCGACGGTCTCCATGTTGTCGCTGACCGAATCGATCCGAACGTTTGTGAACCGCTCACGCAGGCGATGACGCCATGCGCTGAGCTCCCTGGCTTTCTCCATCCCGTTGGCGACCAGTTCGTCCCAGGCCTGTGCGGCCGGGGCGTAGAACATCTCGGCGTACTGGCGTACCATTCGGTTGGTGTTGAAGACCGGCGCGAGCATGCCCAGGGTGGCTTTCATCCTGGCGATCCAGCCGCGAGGCAGATTGTCGGCCCCGCGGTCGTAGAACAGCGGGATGACTTCTTTTTCGAGCAGGTCGTAGAGCGCCTGCGACTCGACGGTGTTCTGGTATTCCAGGTCGTCGTAGGTCTCGCCAGATCCGATCGCCCAGCCGACCATTGGGTGATAGCCTTCGGCCCACCAGCCATCGAGGATCGAAAGGTTCAAACCGCCATTCGCGGCAACTTTCATCCCGCTGGTGCCCGACGCTTCCATGGGGCGCAGCGGCGTGTTCAGCCAGACGTCGACTCCCTGAACGAGATAGCGAGCGACGTTCATGTCGTAATCTTCCAGGAAGACGATCGATCGGCGGAACGGTTCCTGGCGGGCCGTGTGGATGATCTGGCGGATCAAATCCTTGCCCGGATTGTCTCGCGGATGCGCCTTGCCGGCGAAGATAATTTGCAGACGCTGGTCGGGATTGCTGATCAGCTTGGTCAGCCGGTCGATGTCGGCCAGGATCATATTCGCCCGTTTGTAGGTTGCGAATCGCCGCGCGAAACCGATCGTGAGCGCCTCTGGGTCGAGGATTTCTTCAGCCTCGGCCAGTTCGGTGGCGCCTGCGCCTCGTTTGCGAAGTTGGGCGACCATGCGCCTACGTGCGAAGGCCACCAGCCGCTCGCGACGACGCTCGTGCGTGCGCCAAAGTTCGGTGTCGGGGATGTGATCCACCGCCTGCCAGACTTCCATGTCCGAGGGTTTTTCGTGCCAGCCCGGCCCGAGGTAACGATCGTACAGCGACGCCATATCGTGGCTGATCCACGTTCGCGTGTGGATGCCGTTGGTGATGTGGAAGATCGGGATTTCGCTCTGCGGTATTCCCGGCCAGACGCCCGCCCACAGCTTTCGGCTGATCTCGCCGTGCAGCTTGCTGACGCCATTGCGGAAACCGCTCATCCGCAGTGCCAGAACGGTCAGACTCATCGGCTCGTTCTGGTTGTCGGGCTCCTGTCTGCCCATCGCGAGGAAGTTTTCCCGATCGAGGTCTAGTTGCGACCAGTAATTCGAGAAGTACTTATCGATCAGCCAGGACTCGAACGCGTCGTTGCCGGCCGGCACGGGCGTGTGGGTGGTGAAGACGTTCGACGCCACCACTGCTTCGCGCGCTTCGTCGAAACTGACGCTTTGCTCGGCCATGATTATTCGGATGCGTTCGAGACTCAGGAAGGCCGAGTGGCCCTCGTTCATGTGGAACGCTTTGGGGTGGATATTCAGCGCCCGCAGCATTCTCACGCCGCCGATGCCGAGCAGTATTTCCTGGCGGATTCGCATTTCCTGGTCGCCGCCGTACAGTTGTGCCGTGATATGCCGATCTTCCGGCGAGTTATCCGGCACGTTGGAGTCCATCAGGTACAGGCTGATCCGGCCTACCTGGGTCCGCCAGATTTGCGCCTTGGTCATGCGGCCGGGCATCTCGACCTCGAACGTGATGGGGTGGCCCTCATCGTTTCGCATCAGTTCGATGGGCATGTTCGGGAAATCGTTGCGCGGGAACAGTTCCAACTGCCAGCCGTCCGCGTTGAGGCGCTGGCGAAAATAGCCTTGCTGGTACATCAGCCCGACGCCCACCAGTGGGATATCCAGTTCCGAAGCGCTCTTGAGATGATCTCCCGCCAGCACGCCCAGTCCGCCCGAATAGATAGGCAGGCTTTCGGCGATTCCGAACTCCGCGGAGAAATACGCCATCTGGGGCTGGTGCTCGCCGTCGTAGGTCTTATACCACCAGCCGGGCTTTTCCATATAGGCCCGCAGATCGCTGTGGACGCGAGTGAGCTGAGCGATGAAGCCGTCATCCTCGGCCATATCGAGCAGCCTGCTCTGGTCGATCCGCCCGAGCATGGCTACGGGGTTGTGATAGTATTGTTCCCATCCCTCGGGATCGAGTCTGCGAAACAGGTCCTGAGCGTTGCCGTCCCACGACCAGCGGAGATTGTAAGCGATCTCCAGCAGCGGGCTCAGATTGTCCGGCAGGGAGGGTTCGACGGTAAAAGTTCTAAGCGGTCTCATAAAAGTCCTGCTATTCGCGCACGCACCGGGTATGGCCGGAGCGTCGCCTAGGGCTAGACGAAATAACCAGATTCACGACATTTACTTAGATCGGCAAAGAAGGGCAATAAGATTACCCATTCGTATAAGTTCCATGCCCTTAATTTCGATATCCGCCCATCGACGTTTCCATCATATTCCTGTCTTTGCGTTTCGACAAACGATCTGGCCGTGAATTCGGCCGATTTGAAAACTCTCACCGGCTTGGAACGTACAATGATATGAGGCCACATTCCTTTTGTGCCGATAACAGCTGGCAGAGGCTGCGGTATGGCCATAACATGACGAGAGAGGTACAAAGACAATGAACCGGCGACAAGGGATACAAGCGAACATGGCGAAGAGAAAGGCCCCAATAGTGTTGGCGATTCTGGGCGTAGCCTGCTCGATCGCGATGGGTCAGAATCAGCCCAGTTATAGGCGATCATCGCCCAGGCACAACAATTACAATAGAAACCGAACCTATAGCAACTACCAGAGTTACAACTACAATACCAATTACACTCAATACACTCCTTATCCCCGCAACGGGCAGATCAACAGCCAGTTGTACGTTACGGGGCAGGTAACCGGGCTGCGGGCCTTTCGAGGGAACGTGCCCTACACCGCCGCCGATGAAATTCGCCTGAATCTGCCCTCCGCGAGCCAGAGAGACTTCCGTCGCGCTTCGACCAATGCCATCCAAGCAGCCACAACCAATACGTTTCAGGCTCGGCCTTTTTACGAGCCCACCCAAACTGTCTTTGACATGCCTCGCATCGGGGCTGGCTATGCGGCTCCCGGGAGTTCCAAGCCGATTACCAGCACGCCCTCGGCGGCGTTGGTGCAGAAAATTTATGGCGAAGTCAACAGTGTGTACAAGCCGATCACCACGGGCCAGACGGCCGGTGAACTCGCAATGCCCGGCGGCGGCGTATACCTGCCCGCGCCACAGATCGGAGCGATTCATAGAACTCCTGATGTGGCTTTCCGCCCAGCGACCTGGGCGACCTTTGCAGTGCCTGGTTCCGCAGATCGCCGGCAACTGGTCGAGCAACTGCGGAATCTGGACCGGCAACTCGATCGAGGTGACCAAACGCAACGAGCCCGGCCGGGCTTCGAGAACGTAGCCGGCGCGGTAGATGCCCGAATCGACTCGACCATCGATGCGAACCTGCCTTCTGTAGACCAGCCGTTTCCGTCGGTTATGGCGCCCGAGCGGCTGGCTGGCGCCGTCGACGCGAACGTGCCCCAGGTGCCTGCAAGGTATTATCCGGGACAGGTCGTTCCCGGACTCCAAAGCCTGCCCACCCTGCCCACCCTGCCCGAGCCAGGCCAGGACGTATACATCGACCTTCTCGTGCAATTGCGTCAGCAGCGTGTGGAAGAACTTCGCGGTCGCGGCCTGGTCGCCAAGCCGACCGATCCATTCGCCGGCCGGGCTGATCCGGAATCGCTCCGTCGCCCTGGCTTCGAGATGGAAACGGAGCAGCCGCAAGCCGGTCAGGTTACGTATGACCCGAAGCGAGGATTGCTTGTCATTCGTGGATTTGCAGGTGAGGCGAAGAATGATTTCAATCGCTATATGAACACTGCCCAGACAAAACTCAAGGCTGGAAAATACTACGAAGCGGCTATGCAATATCGATACGCCGCGACGTTGGACTCCCGCAATCCGCTGGCCAGGCTCGGAATGGGGCTGTGCCAATTCTGCGCCGGTGAACCGCTGGTGGCCGGGCTGAATGTTCACAGGGCGATGTCGCTGATGCCTGCGATGATGGAAACCCGGATCGACCTGCCAGCCATGCTCCCGCAAAAGGATCTGCAGATCGAGCTCGATGCTCTCGACAAGCGGCTGGCCGAAGACGAACGGCTCCGGCAGAGGCTAGACCTGGACAGAGAACCCAACCTGCTGTTGCTGGCGACGTTCCTGCACCACAATCTTGGACAGCAGGATAAGGCAAAACGATGGGCTGCGGTGTTGAAAGACGCCACCAAAAACGATCCGCTTGCCCAGACATTTGCGACCTATGTTCTCACGGGAACAAGGCCTGGCGACAAGGCCGCACGTTAGAAACATTCCGCGTGCAACGAGTTGCACGCCCTACGCCTTGTGAGCGCGGTGGGGCTCCCGTCCCACCGCGTACAGCGTACCATGCCCAAGCGAGTTTTTTCTAATGAGTGCAAGATGGAGCGGTTTTTATAATGAGTCCCAGATCGCGACGTTGTTGTTAAAAAGCCGGCTGATGAGTTCCGATCAATCGGAACGAATCGGCAGGAACGTTTTTCGCGGGCATCGTTGCTTTTGCTTCTTCTTCTTCTTCTTCTTCTTCTGTTCAATCTGAAATCCCAAATCCCAAATCTGAAATCCCAAATCCCAAATCTGAAATCCCAAATGGCAAACCCTGCTGCCCGTCATCCAACTCTTCATCTCAGGCGAGATAACGCATACGTATGCGCGACCATTTCTGATATCATAGCTAAGAGCCTGTCCGAATAACCGCACGGAGCCGCGGGGTTACTCGGATAGGCTCTAAAGAACCACGCCGCTTTTTTGATGGAAGGTGCTATGAATCTCTTGAAGACATCGAACAAGCTGCTGCCTGCTCTGATCGCGCTGGCTGCCGTCGTTGCGACTATGGCGCCGGCCGACTCCGTGCGAGCATGCTCGATCCCCGTGTTTCGATACGGCCTGGAACGCTGGCCCGCCGACCCGTACGAGCTGGTGGTGTTTCATCGCGGACCGCTGAGCGATGAGCATCAGCAAGTGTACGATTGGCTCGAGACGGTCGGGCCAGAAGACGGCGCCGGCGCCAACATTCGCCTGCACCCGGTCGATCTCGACGGCGAGGTTCATCCGCAGTTCAAGACGCTGTGGGAAACGCAAAACGAGGCGAAGCTGCCCTGGGCGGTTGCCCTTTATCCCCAGCCGCGACGCCAGGCGCTGCCTGCGTGGGCAGGCGAGTTCAACGCCTTGGCCGCCCGCGCCCTTGTGCAATCGCCCGCTCGGCAAACCATGGCTAAACGCATCCTGGACGGCGAGACGGCCGTGTGGGTGCTGCTGGAATCCGGCGACCGCGCCAAAGACGACGCAGCCGCCAAGCTGGTCGGCGATCAACTTACGCACCTGACCGCGACGCTCAAAATCGAAGGCGCCGAAGACGTCAATGACCCCGCCGAAGCGTTGGACCCGGCCGACAAGCTGAAAAGCGAACTTCCCCTGCGAGTGGCGTTTTCGATGATCCGCGTCTCACGAGACGACCCCGCCGAGAGCATGCTCGTCGAGATGCTGCTCGGTAGCGAGGTGGACCTTCGCGACTTTAACGAGCCTATGGTCTTTCCCGTCTTCGCAAGAGGGCGGGCGCTGTACGCCCTGATCGGAAAAGGCATCAACGTCGAAAATATTTACGAAGCGTGCGCGTTCCTCGTCGGCTGGTGCTCCTGCCAGGTCAAGTCCGAGAACCCCGGCACGGACCTGCTGATCACCGTGGACTGGGACGCAAGCCTCTCCGATCTGATGGTCAAAGATGTCGAGCTGCCGCCGCTACGTGGGCTGGGGGCAATGGTCTCGCCTGCTGCGACAGGGACGACAACCCCGCCGGCTTTGACGCCTACCACGGCGCCAACAACGGCCGTGCGTGTTCCGAGTGGAGCGATTCCTGTCTGGCGCTCTTGGTGGCCGAAACTTACTCTGAGCAGGAGTCTTTTGCTCGCGATAGCTCTGATTGTCGTCGCTGCAATTGCGTGGGTGCTGTTCACGCGGCAGCGCGGGGAGCGAAACTAGCGTGAACGTCTGGCGGCTGATAACTCGCGAAATCCGTCATCGCAAGATACACTTCGCGCTGGGGCTGATCTCGGTGATCGTCGCAGCCGCGTGCCTCGTCGCACAGGTTACGCTGCTTTCGGCGCACGACGTGAATACCGAACGCATCCTCGCCGACAGGCAGGCTGAAGCAGACACGCGGGTCAAAAAACTCGAGGACGACTACCGCCGGATCATGAAGGAGATGGGCTTCAACGTGCATATCCTCCCGGCCGAGACCGACGGCGACGAGTTCCGCCGCGCCGACCGTACCATGCCCGAAGACTACGTCACTCGCCTGGCCAATTCGCGCACGATGACCGTTCGTCACCTGCTGCCGATCCTTGTCCAGAGCGTGGTCTGGCCGGAAACCAAGCGTTCGATCTACCTGGCCGGCACGCGCGGCGAGGTGCCTCTCGTCCATCGCAACCCCAAAAAGCCAATCCAGCAGGCCGTGCCGCCCGGCCAAGCCGTGGTCGGCTACGATCTGTGGACCAGCCTGGGCCTGAAAGTCGGCGACGAAATTACGCTGCTAGGCCGACAATTCACCGTCAGTAAGTGCCAGATCGAATGGGAGCCGGTGGACGACAAGACGATCTGGGTAGACCTGGCGACCGCGCAGGAAATGCTGGATAAGCAAGGGCGGATCAACGGTATCCAGGCCCTCAAGTGCCGCTGTCCGGGCATGGAACTGTGGGAGTTCCGGGCCGAGATCGAAAAAATTCTGCCTGGCACTCGCGTAAAAATTCTTGGCAACAAGGTTCTCGCACGGGCCGAGGCTCGCGATCGCGCCCGGCGCGAGGCGGTAGAGTCGCTCGCAGCCGAACGGGATGGTCGGCTGCGTCTTCGCATCGCTCGCGAGCAGTTCGCCGCGTATCTGATCCCGCTGGTGATCGTGGCGAGTGCAGCCTGGGTGGCGCTGCTGGCGATGAGCAACGTCCGCCAGCGCCGAGGCGAAATCGGCATTCTGCGTGCGATAGGCCTGCGGGGCCGACAGGTGCTGGCCGTGTTTTTGGGCAAGGCGATGCTGATCGGCCTGATAGGCGCCGTGCTCGGCTACGCGCTCGGCCTGGCGGTGGGCCTGGCCGTAAGTGCGGGCCTGGGCGAGGTCGGCCAGGGCGTGAAAATTGGCGCGGTATTCCACCCGATCATGCTGATTGGGATCGTGGTTGCGGCGCCGCTGTTGACCATGGCGGCCAGTTGGGCGCCTGCGATGACGGCCGCTCGTCAAGACCCAGCCGACGTTCTGAGCGAGGAGTGAACGGTTCGATGTTGAACGCTACGGACATCAAGAAGCACTACCGCAGCGACAACGGCACGGTCCGCGCGCTGGACGGCGTTAGCGTGGCGGTCGCGGCCGGGCAGTTCACCGCCGTCAAGGGCGCAAGCGGATGCGGCAAGACCACGCTGCTGCTGGCTGCTGGCGGACTGTTGCGCCCGGATGCCGGGCAGGTGCTGGTAGCCGGCCAGGACCCATACGCCATGGACCGCGAGCAGCGGGCGGGCTTTCGGGCCGAGCAGGTCGGTTTCGTTTTCCAGCGGTTCCACCTCGTGCCTTATCTGAGCGTTCTGGACAACGTGCTCACGCCGTCGCTGGCCCGCCCGGCAGATGACGCCGATGATCGCGCCGCAGAACTGATCGAACATTTCGGCCTGCAGGATCGAATCGGCCACACGCCCGGCGAGTTGAGCACGGGCGAGCGGCAGCGAGTCGCGTTGGCGCGGGCGCTGCTCAATCGGCCCAAACTGCTGCTGGCCGACGAACCGACTGGCAACCTCGACGGCGACAACGCCGAGTGCGTGCTTTCATACCTGGCCGAGTTCGCCGCAGCCGGCGGGGCGGTGCTTTTGGTGACCCACGA
>SDBV01009234.1_pt1 | contig 13146 bp, 10 predicted proteins | sample 2277081 | NCBI WGS metagenome assembly SDBV01 (sample SAMN10402039, study PRJNA504765) | marine sediment metagenome | isolation source: marine sediment core GS10_PC15, 223 cmbsf | place: Arctic Ocean: Southern Knipovich Ridge | collected 2010
CTGCTTCCCGGTGGCCCTTGTCAGTTCTTTCACAATGCTCTTAGTGAAAAAACCATCAAAACCCTCGTATCGCTGGATGTACTCGTTGACAAGCAGGGTATTTTCCGAGGCGGCTGTGAATGCCTGTTTCAGTCCCTCTTCTGTCGAACCGACCAGGTCGATGAGGAATTTCATACCGTCATCGCCGATCGCCCGGCAGACTTCATCAATATTTTCAGTGCGAAAGGCAACATGGTGTGTCCGTGTGCCGTAGTTCTGAATGAATTTTTCAGTCGGGCCGGACTCTTCATCGCTCACATAGGATGATTTGCCCGATGTAAAAACCATTGCGAAATCATCGGGAGTCAAACGTGTCACACTTGTAATGGAATTCAGGGACTTTACATAGATGGCGAAATCGAACAGATAGTTTGTATATATCATAAACTCGATTATTGCTGCGTTACGCTCTTCCGCCTTTACACGTGTTGCCGCATGGTCGAGAAATCCGATATTTTTCAGGTATGTTTTATCCGGCTTTTTAAATTTCCATTCGTGCGGCCGGCTCAAATGAGAGCTGTATTTACCCCGTTCGCCTTTCCACTCGATAAATCCGGTCGAGTTACCGGTGAACCTTGATGGGGCAGTCTGGATATACAAATAATTTTCCGTATAGATTATAAGGTCGGAAGAGAACTTTATACCCCTTGATTTTTGAATTGAAACGTACTTTTCCAGATCAGGAGACTCGAAAACATAAGTTTCAAGACGAGTGTTGGGTATTATGGCTGATTTCGGAAAAGTGTTAAAAGATTTAAAGGGATTATATTCTTCTTTACGGGATCTAATAAGAAAGTCTGCAGAATTTTCCATCGAGAGCACGCATGTTAAATACTCCGAATCCTCAAAACACTCTTTGTATTCAAGCCCGGTAAATCTGAGCATTTCCTCGACCGCGTTTTTCTGGTTAGATGGTTCCGTATTTATGATTACACATTCAAGCCCGCCTGAAAGCTCATCGAGACCTTCTTTTTTACGCTCTTCAAGAACTACGGGGATATGTTTTTTGATAAATTCATCACTATTGCTGAAATCGTAACCGGCAGGTGAAGTTTTACCGCAACGGGGACAGATAATATTAATGGTGGAGTCGTATACTTTTCTGCAGCTGAAGCATATTAACATAGAAATGTTCCTGAATATTCGTAATTCTGTTTGGGTACGGCTTTAATAGTATATAAAGTTTTATCTTATTTTGAAAATATTTTTTTATATTATTCTAAATTTATTAACTTTTTTAAAACCTGTTTTTGGCATAATCAGTTTTTAAAAGCTCTTAATGACTGCAGGTTAACTATCCTTTAAGAGAGCATCTTTAAAAACAAAACTGTACGCCGAAACCAGTTAACTTTTAATTTGGAATAGAGGGAACGGGGGGGTGGCAGGAATAAATCCTTTCTTTTTTTAAGGATTTGTAGTATTTTATCAGCCAAAGATTTCCATAATTTAAAACATGCTCCCTCAAGTAATATAATTCCAATATATCCAAGAACATACTTTTGTTCGGCGAGGGAAGTCACTGTGGATTGCAGCGGTTAAGCTCGGCGGAAAGAGAAAAGCATATAATTGCTTGGCGGAGAGGCAGGGATTCGAACCCTGGGGCAGCTTTTGGCCACCACTCGCTTAGCAGGCGAGCACCTTCAGCCAACTCGGTCACCTCTCCGGAGCGAATTCTTAAAATAGATAAAGTTACTGGGTTTTGCAAGTATTTTAAGACATTTTGCCCCGACAATTTTACTGTTTTTGATTTTATAAGGCTATGAATATTGACTTATGGAAAATATATAGATATATTTTTAAGATAAATAATTTTATTATTTCCATGAGTTTTCACTGGAGTTTATTGTGATAAGAAGCATGACAGGATTCGGCAAGGCGGAGTTTATAGAAAATGGCACGAAGGTTGATGTTGAAGTTCACAGTGTCAACGGTAGATTTCTCGATATAAAATTGAAACTCCCAAGGATTTTATATGCACATGAGGGTGAACTGAGAAATATTGTCAGGAAATATATTGACCGTGGAAGGGTATCAATTACACTTTCCATCGACCAGCACTCTGTCAGGATTAACAATATGAATGTTGATTTTGATCTTGCTGAAAAATATGTCCTGTTAGCAGAAGAAATATCTAAACGCTGTAATATTTCTGCCAGGATCGATGCACGTGCTTTATTTTCCATGCCGGATATCCTGAAAAGCGGTGAAGATGAAATCGATGCCGCAACTATCTGGGACATAACAGTAAAGGCAATAAAAGCAGCCCTTGAATCCCATAAAAACATGCGAGAACAAGAGGGATTTACAATAGGCGTGGATATTGCCGAAAGAATTGCTGTGATTAAGGCTTACATTGAAGATATTGTGAATATGATACCAAAAGTAATTGAGAATAATACTGTCAGGTTGAGGAAAAAAATCGAGACCTTGATCGATTCTGAAAAGTTTGATGAAAACAGGCTTGCTATGGAAGTGGCAATTTATGCAGACCGTGTTGATATCACGGAGGAATGCGTCCGCTTCGCATCTCACCGCAACATTTTCGACAAAGAAATTACCGGCGATAAAACATCGGGTAAGAAATTATCTTTCCTTATACAGGAAATGAACCGCGAGGTTAATACTATTGCTTCAAAAGCCGGAAATGCTCAAATATCTCAGCTTGCCGTCAAGATAAAAGAAGAGCTTGAAAAAATGCGTGAACAAGCAGAAAACATGGAATAGTTGATAATCCTTCATATTATTGGATAATAGAGTGAATGAAGATACAAAATCAAAGGGGCTTGTAATTGTTATCTCCGCTCCGTCGGGTGCAGGGAAGACAAGTGTGCTCTTTGATACTTTAAAACGTCATCCGGAAATTTCATTTTCTGTTTCCTTAACAACAAGACCTCCCCGTGAGGGTGAAAATGAAAGTGTCAATTATCATTACATTTCCGAAGAGGAATTCGACGCTTCAATAAAAAAGGGCGATTTACTTGAATGGAATACTGTGCATGGAAACAAGTACGGCACATTAAATCAAAGTGTCGGGGATGAAATACGGAAAGGAAAAAGCATTATTCTTGATACCGATACGGTCGGCGCATTTAATATCAGGAAACATTATCCCGATGCCGTCTTAATATTTATTATACCGCCTTCACCGAAAGTTCTTGACGAAAGGCTTTTGCGCCGTGACACCGAATCGCAGGAACGTATTCATCAGCGGCTTAATGCCGCCCCCGGGGAAATAGCGCGGATGTTAGATTATGATTATATTGTTATAAATGACGACCTGAGTACTGCAGTTTCACAACTCTGCACAATAATTGAGGCTGAGAAATTGCGAAGTACACGGGTTTTTACTGCTCTTTCAGAATGGAGGGAATATATTAATGAAAGATTACCTGGATAAATTAAAGGTAGATATTGATTACGAAAATCAGCCGTTTGATAATTTGAAAATTAATCCGTATGAAATTGTTATCGCAACAGCAAAATACGCACGTGAACTTAATGAAAAGTTCAGGAAATATTTTGGTTCCGACTATGATATTCAACCGAGGAACCTTGCCGTGAAAAAGCTTGAAAGTGACAACCTGCAATTAATATACGAGGATGATCAAGTAAAAACCGATAAACTAACCGCAGCGCACAATAAAGAAAAATGAATTCCAGCGACCTGAAAATGTTTGCTGCGTTTGTTTCGCAGCGTATGGAAATGTCTGAAAGCGAGTGGTTTATAAAACCCGAATCGATTAATAATGTTTTCAATCCTGTCAGTTCATTACCTGCCGGGTCTGAAAAAAAAACATTGTATAAAAAAAAGGAAGACATCATATATCAAAATAAGCCGGATAGTTCTTTAGAACCACATACCGGCAAGACAGTCGGCAATGACAGTATAACAGCGCAAAATCCGCTGGAAGAACTTTATGAGGCAGTTCACGGGTGTACAAGGTGCCAACTGGGTCTTACCCGGAATAAATTTGTATTCGGAGATGGTAATCCGCAGGCTGACATACTGTTTATAGGCGAAGCTCCCGGCGCCGATGAGGATAAGCAGGGTCTACCCTTTGTCGGCCGTGCAGGAAAATTACTCACCAAAATGATCGAGGCGATAAAACTGAAGCGCGAGGATGTTTACATCGGAAATATTCTCAAGTGCCGCCCGCCCGGAAACCGTGATCCGAAACCTGAAGAAATCGAGAAGTGCGAACAGATCCTTATCCGGCAGATTGAAATTATTAAACCTGAAATTATTTGCGCAATTGGGAGAATTTCAGGACAGACTTTGCTTAGAACCAAGTCCTCTCTCAGTTCGCTGCGCGGGAAATTGCATGATTATCACGGTGTTAAACTGATTGTAATCTATCATCCTGCGGCACTTTTGAGAAATCCGGGATTAAAACCTGCCGCATGGGAAGACATGAAATTTCTCCGTCGTGAGTACGATGGTATGGAGTTGTAAAAATGCCTGAAAACATTGACCGCGAACATCCGCAGGCCCCGGATATCGAGCGTGCGGTACTTGGCGCCATGCTTCTTGAACAGAGCGCAATCGGTATTACGATAGAAATGTTATCGAAAGAGCAGGAATATTTCTACAAACCGGCTCATTCTCTTATTTACAGGGCGATAACCGACCTCTATGATAAAAATTCCCCTGTTGACCAGCTCACCTTAACCGAACGTTTGAAATCGCACGGACAGCTTGATTCGGCAGGCGGTGAAGCAACCATCGCCGCTCTTGCCGGTGAGACTGCAAGCGCCGCAAACATCCGTTACCACTGCCAGCTCCTCAAAGAAAAAACCCTGCTGCGTCAGATGATAAACGTAACAACATCTATCAGGAATAAGTGCTACGAGGATTTCGCAAGTCCGGGTGAAATCTTGAATATTTTTGAAGAAAGCATAATAAATCTTTCCGATTTGCGGGGTTCACGGGGTTATAAACCGATATCCGACACCATATATGATGCCCATGCCGAGATAGTCCGCAGAGCCGAGACAAAAGGCGGAGTCACAGGGATAACATCTGGATTTAAACGTCTGGACATGCTAACTTCGGGATGGCAGAACTCCGATTTCATTATTCTTGCGGGAAGACCCTCGATGGGAAAAACCGCTCTTGCGCTCGAGTTTGCAAAGAATGCCGCCAGCAACAATATCCCGACTGGATTGTTCAGCCTCGAGATGTCTTCTCTCCAGCTTGTTATGAGAATGCTTTTTAACGAGAGCCGTTTTGATGGCTCGGCACTCCATAGCCGAAAACCGAACGAGGGGGAATGGACACGGCTTTCCGATGCATGTTCGAGGCTGGAAAAATATCCCATATATATCGATGACACTCCGGGGCTTTCATGTATCGAACTGAGCGCAAAGGCAAAAAGACTTAAAAAAGAGCGTGACATCGGTCTTATCATCGTTGATTATCTCCAGTTGATGCAGGGCACATCCCGTGAATCGAGACAGCAGGAAATTTCTTCGATTTCACGGTCCCTCAAGATGCTGGCAAAAGAATTGGCCATCCCTGTCGTTGCGTTAAGCCAGCTTTCAAGAGCAATCGAGCAGCGCGGCGGCGATCACAGGCCCGTTCTGTCCGACCTGCGGGAATCGGGAGCGATCGAGCAGGATGCGGATGTCGTGATGTTTATTTATCGCGCTTCTGTTTACAATCTGGAAGCTGAATACACTGTCAGCGATCATAGTGTTTCAGCAGAAGAGGTTGCAGAGATTATTATCCGTAAACAGCGAAACGGGCCGATCGGAACCGTACTGTTGCACTGGATCAAGGAAAATACAAAATTCGGCGAATTTACTTACGATAGCACCGATGAATACTTTTAGGAAGTATGGATTTTACATTATGGATCACCGGTGTCCGGTTAAAGTTTTATGGAATGGCACATATAGAATTCATTGTCCGATCCGCTGTTGCCTATGATTAAAGGATTACCATGATACTTGACCTCAAACTCTGAGCTTCTAATCATGGTCGTCATCATATCATACCCATCGTCGGTTCAGACGGTTTTTTTTAAAATATCGAAATAGAACCGGGAATCTGCATAATTTTTTAATCTCAACTCGTCAATTTCGACAGCCCGTCCGATTAAGGATTTTTCCGTGAATAGTTTTTTCAGGTTATATTTCAATATTACATCGGCAATTTCTAAAAAAATCACAGGCGCTGTATTAAATCCGGTGCGGGAATTCGGTGATATCATTATCTTTACGTCAATGATATTAAAGACCGTTCACAAAATACCGGTAAGTTTCAAGCTCATTTTAGATTCGATGCTTGAAATCGGTGTACGGTCGATTCCCATAGTATTTGTAATTTCAATTTTTGCGGGGGCGACAACTGCCTGGCAGGCAAATTACCAGCTTGAAGGGTATGTCAGCATGCGTTATCTCGGCACTGCGGTGTCCAAGTCGATAATCCTTGAACTTGGCCCGGTACTTACCGGGCTGGTGATTGCCGGAAGGATAGGCTCATCTATTGCCGCATCGCTCGGCGCCATGCGTGTTACCGAACAGATAGATGCCCTTTCGACGATGGCAATCGATCCCATGAGATATCTCGTTTTGCCGAGAGTTTCAGCTTCCATGGTCATGGTTCCGGTACTTACCGTTTTCAGTTGTTTTTTCGGGATTCTTGCCGGAATGTATGTATCGATGTTTTTTTTAGGAGTTTCCCGGGGGATATTCATTTTCGGTCTCAAGCATTTTTTCTATGTTACCGATGTGGCGGTGTGTCTCGTAAAATCGCTGGTTTTCGGGACAGGATTAAGTATATTGGGTTGTTATTACGGTTACAATACTTCCGGAGGCGCCGAAGGAGTCGGCCGTGCTGCTATCAAGGCTTATGTATCTTCTTCGGTTTTCATCCTTTTGAGTGATTTTTTTATAGCATCGGTTGCGTTTTAAAAATGGTAAAAATCGAACTTAGGAATTTAAAAAAATACTTTGGGAATCAGCCGGTTCTCCAAAATGTGAATCTCAAGGTAAACGAGGGTGAAACCCTTGTAGTCATCGGAAGGTCGGGATGTGGGAAAAGCGTCATGCTGAGGCACATTGTCGGGCTGATGAAACCGGATACCGGCAGAATTTTTATCGATGGCGAGGACATTACCGATTATAATGAACATAAGCTTTTCAGAATCAGAAGGAAATTCGGATTTCTCTTTCAGAGTTCGGCGCTTCTGGACTCACTGACTGTAGGAGAAAATGTGGGTCTTGGGCTTAAAGAGCATTCGACATTTTCACCGGGAGATATTAAGAACATAGTGAGAGAAAAATTATCCATGGTGGGCATGAAAGGTATCGAGGATTATATGCCCGCAGACCTTTCGGGAGGCATGAAAAAACGTGTCGGGCTTGCAAGAGCTTTAGCCATGGAGCCTGAGATAGTGCTCTACGATGAACCGACTACAGGGCTCGACCCTATTATGGCTGATAATATAAATGAACTGATATTCTTTTTGAAAAATAAACTGCAGATAACTTCCATAGTCGTAACACATGATATGATCAGCGCCAGAAGGGTTGCCGATAGAATTGCCATGCTTCATCATGGAGAAATCATATTCACCGGATCCATTCAGGACCTTGATAACACCGATGATCCCGTGGTAAGACAGTTTGTTGAGGGACGTTCCGAAGGCCCCATTCAACCGCTGGCAAGGGAATATTTTTCTGAAAATTCCACCGGATGATCCTCATGAAAAAATCCACCGATAACCAGACTTTATACCGATGAACTATTTTTTCCGCATATTAAAATACATTCTAAATTACAAAACACTTGTCATTATTGCCATATTCTGCTCTATTGTTTATGCGTCGATGAACGCATTCAGTATTTATCTTATCGGCCCTTTCCTTGACAAAATCTTTGTGCAGGAGAAAACTGTAGAAAAGAATGCACCGCTATCAGAAGAATTAAATGATTTAAAGCGAATTAAACTATATATAAATAAAAAGGTTGATGGTTTTCTCGGAAGCGGTACACCCCGGCAGGTTTTGTCACGGCTTTGTCTATTGGTAATTATTGTAATTATTCTCAAGAATATTTTTTCTTATATGCAGGGCTATGTGATGGCTTATGTTGAACAGGGGGTAATACGTAATCTCCGCGAGGATATCTATGCGGCTTATCACAGGTTGCCATTGCGGTATTTTCAGAAAAGAAAAACCGGAGACCTGATAAGCAGAGTTATAACCGATTGCAATACCATCAATACAAACCTTAACAGTTCATTAATAAGTCTGATGAAAGAACCGATAACCATAACTTTCATACTTTTTGTTATGGTTGTTATCAGCTGGAAACTTACATTATTTACATTTCTTGTTGCACCGCCAAGTCTTCTCATAATAACATGGATAGGGAAAAAGCTCCGCTGGCGCACAAAACGCACCCAGAGTAAAATAGCTGAAGTTACATCTGTGCTGGAGGAAACCATTTCAGGTATAAGGATTGTAAAAGCTTTCGCGATGGAAAAGTTCGAGCTCGAAAAATTTAAGAAAGCCAACAATTCGTATTTCAGATCTCTTATTAATTTATTCAGGTTCAGACGTCTTTCTCCGCCTGTAACCGAAGTACTCGGGGTCGCAATGGCGGTTGCGGTTCTCTGGGGCGGAGGAATATTGGTTCTGGAGACGAAATGGCTTGAGCCGGGTGAATTTATGCAGTTTATTATTTACATGTTCATCCTGATGCAGAGCACGAAGATTTTGAGTGCTGTAAATGTAAAGATACAGGTTGGTATCGCCGCATCCGAACGGGTTTTTGAAATAATCGACAAGCCGAGCGATATCATAGACCCTCCCCATCCTATCCCTGTGGAAACCATCAAAAAAGAGATTCGGTATGAGAATGTGTATTCTGAATATGAGCCCGGGGTCCCGGTTCTTATCGATATTAACTTCTCAGTAAATGTTGGCGAAAACATTGCCATTGTCGGACCTTCCGGCGGCGGAAAATCAACTCTTGTCGACCTTCTGCCGAGATTTTTCGATCCCATATCCGGTTCGATTAAAATTGACGGAGTAGATATTCGTGAATATAAACTCTATGATTTAAGACGTCTTTTTGGTATAGTTACTCAGGAAACCATATTATTTCATGATACCATTCGGGCGAACATCGCTTACGGAAGGCCTGATATATCAATGGATGATATCATTACTGCAGCTAAAGCCGCATATGCTCATGAATTTATCGAGTCTTTTAAGGACGGTTACGATACTGAGGTCGGAGAAAGAGGCTCAAAACTTTCCGGCGGGCAGAAACAACGTCTTGTTATCGCCCGTGCGATTTTAAAAAATCCTCCGATTCTGATTTTTGACGAAGCCACATCGGCGCTTGATTCGAAAGCGGAAGCTAAAGTCCAGGCGGCAATAAGTCACCTGATGAAGGGGCGGACGTCTTTTGTTATTGCACACAGGCTTTCAACAATTCAAACGGCAACAAGAATTTTTGTAATAGATAAGGGGCGGATTGTAGAGGAAGGAACACATGATGAACTTTATAAAGAAGGGAATTTATATAGAAGATTATACGATTTTCAGTTTTTAAACGCTGCTATGTAAAAGATAACTTTTAACTTACAGTTATTGGTTAATATTCAAACAGGAGAAATGCGAGATGCAACTTGGCAAAGTGAAATGGTTTAATGAAGTTAAGGGTTTTGGTTTTATAACCACAGAAGAAGGCACCGATATATTTGTACATTATTCCGATATTCAGGGTGATGGGTTTAAAACACTCGGTGAGAATGATGCGGTAGAGTTTGATGTTGCCGAAGGGCCAAAAGGATTAAAAGCGGTGAATGTAGTCAGGCAGGAAACCGAATAAGTTTCGCACTGTATTTTTTCTCATTGGTACATTATTCATGAGTTTATCTTATTTATTAAGTTGATGGTCATGGCTGTTAAGGGTCATCAGCTGGGACACGAAATAACATTTTAATTGTCGCTTTTCGGCCTTGTAATGCCTTTTAAAACTTCGAAGATAACTTATTTCATAACAGGGTGGATTGAGAATCTTTAATCCCAAACAGCGGTATTACAATTTCCAATCAGTTAAATCGATGAAGAGCCAATATTTGAGATGTATCCGCATGAACGCAAATTAGCATAAGAATACTGTGGCCGTAACCCGGAATAAAGAAAAAATGCCTCCATAACGGAGGCTTTTTTTTACTTTGAAATACTAAATATAAAAAGCAGGGTCTTATAATTAAAACACTCTCTAGATATATATCATTAAGGGAACTTTATAGCCACTTGAAAACATCCTGCCTTCGCTATCCGCAAAAACGGGTTACGGCAAAGACGCAGCCTCAAGGGACTGCCCTCATTTTAGAGAATCATAAAAGGTTTTAATTAAACCCTGCTTTCCAAATATGGTAATAAATGTTAAATAAATCAAGTGAAATATTTAATAATCCATCACTATTTTTCATAACCATATAATAAAAATTTAAATTATCCTTGATTCGTTGCGCTGAAATTAACATTTTGAAAGAAGAGATTAACATGAATTATTCAGAAAATTGTTCACGGCCCGAAAAAGTGTGGGCATGGATTCATGTGATTACGGGTAATTATAAAAAATAAATAATAAGAAAAATTTAAGTTCCGGCATTGAATTAGCCTTTAGTATCGAACATATTATCCACTATTAAGGTTAGATGTTATATTTCGTACAGTGTTTTTATTAACGAAATCCTTCCTGATAACGACTAATTTCATTTTCTCAAGTCGAGAATAAATATTTATGAAATACACTGGTTTAATTATATAAGTGAGGCGAAAAAACTATGGCTGACATTGAGAAACTTTTTGCTCTTATCGATGAAAAAGAAGTGATTCAGGCAACTCAGGACATGGTGGGTATTCCCTCCATCACTCATGAAGAGGGAATTGGAGTTGTCACATATCTAAAACGCTGGTTTAAAGACCTGAAAATTCCGATGCGTATCTATCCCTGTGATAATAACAGGGCAAACTTTTTCGCCGATTACGGCGCAGTGAGCGGGCCGGGAAGGTTTATGTTCAACGGCCATCAGGATACAAAGCCGGTTGAGGGCATGACTGTCGATCCCTTTAATGGTGAGATTCGAAATGGGAAAATGTTCGGGCGGGGGACTTGCGATATGAAAGGCGGCATCGCTGCGGTACTTTGCGCTTATAAAGCCCTTGTCAGGTCTGGTTTTAACCCGATGGGCGGCATTACTTTTTTCAGCGATATCGAAGAGGAATATGGCGGTCTTCCCGGATTATACTGGGCCAAAGAGCAGGGATTGTATGATGGATTCGAGGGCACGATCTCCTGCGAACCCTCAAATCTCGAGGTGCATATCGGGAACCGGGGTTGTCTTGTCACCTCGTTCGAAACAAAAGGCCGCAGTGCGCATTCCGGGCTTGCATCCCTGGGAATTAACGCGATACACAATATGGCGCTTTTTATCACCGAGTTTCAAAAGCTTCCCTATCTGCAGATTGAAAACCCCTATTTCGGGAAATGCACTTTGAATTTTGAAAGGATCTCGGGGGGGCTGTATCTGTCCGCAGTACCCGATTCATGCATAGCGAGCCTCGATTCAAGGCTCATACCCGAAACGCCTCCTGAGCTTGTCCAGGGGCAGATCGACGGCCTCATGAAACGCATGAACCGTGATCATGGAATCAATGTCGCGGAAGTCGATCCTCCGGAGGGCTGGAGGGAAGTAAACTCTAAACTGAAAGCCGAAACAATCGCCCCCGATCATGTTCTGACCCTGAGGGTTTCCGGCGCAGTCGATGCTGCCACCGGCAAAAAAGCGGTTATCGGCGGATGCCCTGCGATCACCATTGCCATACTTTTGATAGAAATGGGGATCCCTGCGGTTATATGCGGGCCCGGCTCCATTGCGCAGGCGCATACCGAGGACGAATTTGTCGAGGTTGACCAGCTCATCAGGGCTGCACGTGTTTATACCGCGCTTATGGCGGGGATGTAGATGACGTCGGTGTTATTCTTTATATTCTTTTACTTTTTCAATTGAAGTATTTTGTGGTTATAAAATTTGATTATCGATGTTTACTTTGAATTTATGATGTACAAGATTATTTCGTAGCAGAAAAAAATCTTTATTTATCCTGTTATCCTGTTATCCTGTTATCCTGTCAAAAAAATCTTTTCTTTCTCAAAGTGAAAGATAAACTCTCAAATTATGTTTATAAGAATCTAAAACTTCCAAAAAGGATAGGTATAAATGAGATATTTATGGAATATGTTAGTTTTTGTAAGTGCGCTGATTTTCTTTTTTATTCCCACTGTTTTAATTGCCGAAGACGGGGATCTGAAACTTCTTGACTGGAAACCCGTAAGCCAGCTTGTTGTTAAGGAGACCCGGATACTCAAACCGAAGTTCCCGGTTATTGATTTTCATAACCATCTGGGAGGTGCTATCGGAACTCTTTCTTTGGAACAGACAAAAAAATATCTCGGGGAAATGGATAAAGCCGGAGTTACAAAATGTGTGAGTCTTGATGCATATTCCGACGGCGATGTATACAAGGAACATCTCAGTATTTCTAAAAGTGTCTCCGGAGACCGATTCATTCTATTTTTTGCTCCTGATTTCAGCAGAATAGACGAACCGGATTTTGGAAGTAAAGAGGCAGAAAAACTTGAAGAAGCTGTTAAGTCGGGCATCCGTGGGATGAAAATTTCCAAGCATCTCGGTTTGACTCTCAGGGATAAAAGCGGCGAAAGGGTGCCTGTGGATGATACGCGGATAGATCCTTTATGGGCAAAGTGCGGCGAACTGGGTATCCCGGTGATGATACATGTATCCGACCCCAAGGCTTTCTTCACACCTGTGGACCATTATAACGAACGTTACGATGAACTGGGCGCTCACCCTGGCTGGTCTTTCTACGGCGATGAATTTCCCTCCAAGGAACAGATACTTTCCGAGCGAAACCGTGTCTTTGCCAGGCATCCGGATACTATTTTTGTCGGGGCGCATGTGGGAACCCTCCCTGAAGAGCTGCATCAGGTTGCCATGTGGCTCGATAGCTATGCTAATTTTTATGTCGATATCTGTGCCAGGATCAGCGACCTGG
>SDBV01009235.1_pt1 | contig 13145 bp, 6 predicted proteins | sample 2277081 | NCBI WGS metagenome assembly SDBV01 (sample SAMN10402039, study PRJNA504765) | marine sediment metagenome | isolation source: marine sediment core GS10_PC15, 223 cmbsf | place: Arctic Ocean: Southern Knipovich Ridge | collected 2010
CCCAGGAACCCTGAGAAACTTCAGGAAATAGCCGAAAAGTACGCTATTGACGTCGACGAACTAACTAAACTGGCCAACGCATACAAATCCCGTCCAGCTTTTATTATTGACCTCGCCAAAAAACGTTTAGTGGCTTCGGCAAAGCTGATAGGTACGATGATCGAACGCAAGCAGGCGGGGGAGAAGCTTCAGCAAGTCAATCAACAGTTGCAGATAAGTATAGATCAGATGCCGACAGCTTATATTTTGTGGGACAGAGATTTTCGTGTATTGGAATGGAATAATGCGGCTGAAAAAATATTTGGATACACTCGTGATGAGGCATTAGGTTGTAAGATTTACGAATTGATCGTACCGAAATCCATCCATCACCTTGTTCGTGAAGTTTTAGAAAAACTTCAAAATGGCGAATCTGTCAGTTATTCTGAAAAAGACAACAATGTACGCAAAGATGGAACTGTTATCTCGTGCCAATGGCACAATAAGCCCTTAGCTGACAATGACGGAAAAGTTTTTGCGATTCTTTCCATAGCTGAAGATGTCACAGAACGCCTGCGGGCTGAGTTGGTTTTGCGAGAAACGGAAGAGCGCTTCAGAGATTTCTTTGAAAATGCTGCCGTAGGTAACCATTTCTTCGGGCCTGACAAGATTATCATTGACATCAACAATGCCGAATTGGAAATGATCGGCTACAAAAAAGATGAAATCATCGGCAAAAAGACGTGGGCAGACCTCATAATACCCGAGCAAAAAACTCAGTTCGAAAAGCACTGGCAGGATATATTCACAAAAGGCGAAGTCCGAGAACTCGAATATACCCTCGTTCACAAAGACGGCCACTATGTTGACGTAGTTCTCAACGCATCTTCCAGATTTGACGAAAATGGAAATCTTATCAGTACACGTGGCACTGTCCTGAACATTGCAGCCCGCAAGCAGGCGGAACAAGCTTTATGTCAAAGCGAAGAACGATTTCGCAGGTCCATACTGGAGTCGCCTTTCCCGATTATGATCCATGCAGAAGACGGAGAGGTTTTGCAGATCAATAAAGTCTGGACGGAATTAACCGGATATGAACCTGATGAGATACCGACTTTATCGGCGTGGACCGAACGTGCTTACGGAGAACGGAAGGATGTTGTTAAGAGCCGCATCGATAAGATATTCGATTATGACACAAAGGTAGAGGAAGGTGAATATACTATTTCCTCCAGGGATGGCAGGACACTGATATGGGATTTCAGTTCTGCTCCTTTGGGGATATTGCCAGATGGAAGACGTTTGGTAATTAGTATGGCTATGGATATAACCGAACGCAAACAGGCAGAGGAAGAACGAGAAAACCTGGCGAAATTTCCGAGTGAAAATCCGAACCCTGTTTTGCGTATTACCAAAGACGGCGAAGTCTTATTCAGCAACCAAGCTGGTGAGTTGTTACTTGGCGCATGGGGATCCGGTATAGGCAAAACAGTACCCCAAAAGTGGCGCAACTTAATTACCCAAGCCTTTACATCAGAGAAAAACACAGAAGAAGAAGAAGTAAAAGACAAAATCTTTTCGATCACCATCACGCCAATAAAAGAAGCTGGTTATGCCAACCTTTATGCCTGCGACATCACCGAACGCAAAGAGGCTGAAGAAGAATTGCTTCGATATGCATGCATAGTGTCCAGCTCAAGCGATATGATGGCACTGTTGGACGTGAACTTCGTCTACCTTGCCGCTAACGAGGTGTATCTGTCAGCATTTGGCCTGACCAGGGGTGAGGTGATTGGACACACAGCTTTGGAAGTGTTTGGTGAGGAGTTCTTTGAGACAATCATCAAACCCAACGCCGAACATTGCCTTGAAGGGAATAAAGTCTGCTACGATAATTGGTTCCAGTTTCCTGTTCTCGGTTCAAGGTACATGTTAATCACCTATTCTCCATATATTGGCCAGAACAGGGAGATAAAGGGTTTCGTTGTCAGTGCCTGCGACATCACCGAACGCAAAGAGGCTGAAGACGCTTTACATAACGTACTGGCAGAATCCCAACAGTCCAGTGCTGAAACCTCGGCGCTGCTCCAAGGGGCGCGGGCTGTTCTTGAACATCGGGAATTTGAACACGCCGCACGTTCCATCTTCGATAACTGCAAGGATTTGATAGGAGCTACAGCCGGGTACGTCGCCCTGCTTTCAGCGAATGGTGAAGAAAATGACGTTGTATTCCTTGATGCCGGAGGCCGCAAGTGCACCGTCAACCCCGACCTTCCTATGCCGATTCGTGGATTGCGTGAGCAGGCTTATCGCAGCGGTAAAGCTGTCTACCATAACGATTTTTCCAACAGCCAATGGAACAAATATATGCCCGCCGGACATGTCACTCTTAACAACGTTCTGTTTGCGCCGCTGATAATCGAACAAAAGGTGGTAGGGTTGCTCGGCCTTGGAAACAAACCGGGAGGCTTTTCTGAAAACGATGCTAAAATGGCTGCCGCGTTTGGCGAACTGGCGGCTATCGCTCTGCACAACAGCCGAACATTGGAGTCGCTGGAAGACAGTGAACAAAAACTGAAAACCAGCAACGAGGAGCTAAAAACAAGGGAAAAGGAAATCGGGGCGTTGGCAGAGTTTCCTGCGGAAAATCCCAACCCTGTTCTTCGAATATCCAGGGACGGCGTCATTCTCTATGCCAACGAGGTCAGTTCGCCAGTGCTGGAAACATGGGACCGCAAAGTAGGCCAGCGCCTACCGGAACCTTGTAGCAAACGGATAGAAGAAGTTTTCCGTTCGGGTAAGGGCAGCAGTTTTGAGTTTAAGTGCCTCGATGGCCGCCTGTTCATGGTAACATTGGCACCCATAATAGACGCAGGCTATGCCAATGTCTACGGGCTTGATATAACAGAGCGTAAAAATGCGGAGTTGCTCCAGTTGTTATCAGAAAAGATTCTTAAGAACCTTAATCAAAAAGCCGCAGGGCTGAATATAATTCGTGATATTCTCAAACTTATAAAAGAGTCCATCGGTTTTGAAGCTGTGGGGATTCGCCTGCGCGAAGGGGACGACTTTCCGTATTTTGCTGTTGAGGGTTTCTCTGATGACTTTGTGGAAAGGGAGAAATATCTCTGTTCACCTTGCCCGGATTCTGAACAGCTCTGTGATTCCAGGCGCAAGCCTCGTTTAGAATGCATATGCGGCACTGTTTTATTAGGTCTTACTGATGCTTCTTCGCCTTTCTTTACCGAAGCCGGTAGTTTCTATACCAACAGTACCACTGAACTATTAACATCTACGTCTTCAAGTGAATTACAATGTCACTTACGAGGACACTGTAATAGCGCCGGCTATGAATCTGTAGCTCTTATTCCACTGCGATCGGCAGATGAGATTGTCGGACTACTGCAGTTAAATGACACACATCAGGGGCGTTTCACTCTTGAGATGGTCCGCTTTTTCGAGGGAATCGGTGCCAGCATAGGGACAGCTCTGTCACGAATCAGGGCAGAAGAAGAACTAAGAAAGCATCGGCTCCATCTGGAAGACCAGGTCAGGACTCGTACCGAGGAAGTGACTCGAACCAACGAACAATTACTCCAGGAAATCGAAGACCGAAAACGCCTCGAAAAAGAGATACTCGATATCAGTGAAAGAGAAAAAAGGCTTATTGGCCGCACCCTCCACGACAGTATTGGCCAGCAGCTTGCCGGTATCGCGTTTATGACCGAGGTCCTGGAACAGAAGCTTGCTGACAAATCACCAGACGAAGCTTCTTATGCCTCAAAGATAACTTCTCTGGCCCACCAGTCAATGAACCAGGCACGAGGCCTGGCCAAGGGACTGCATCCGGTAGACCTCCAGGAAGGCAGCTTAACGACAATATTGCAGGAATTGGCGACAACCATGAAGCATTTGTTTGGCATTTCCTGTACATTCGAATTTGATGAGCCTGTCGAAATAGGTAATGTTGAGGTGGCAATACATCTGTACCGTATTGCCCAGGAAGCGGTAACCAATGCGGCCAAGCATGCTAAAAGCAAAAATGTTCAGATAAAACTGTCTAACGGCAAGGACCGGACAACTTTAACTGTGGAAAATGATGGTCTGGATTTCCCTGAAAAACGCTCCAAAGGAGAGGGGATGGGACTGAAGATTATGGAATACCGCGCCGAGATGATTAACGGCTCACTTGATATTCGCAAGCGCAAAAAAGGCGGGACGGTACTGGCCTGTGTGTTTCCAAACAATAAACACTGACAATAGGAGAAAAATTATGGCTGGCGGAAAACAACAAACTAAACTCGGTAAGGCAAAGATAATTATCGTCGACGACCATCCTATCGTTCGCCAAGGCCTTGCCGACCTTATCAATCAGGAAAAAGACCTTGCGGTCTGCGGCCAGGCCGAGGACGCCGCCGGAGCTTTGAAAGCTATCAGGGAATTAGGGCCGGATGTAGTTATTGTAGACATCACCCTTGCCGATTCAAGCGGCATTGAACTGATAAAAGACATCAAAGTTCAGTATCCGGATTTGCCTATCCTGACCCTTTCTATGCACGATGAATCTCTATATGCCGAACGCGCCCTTCGGGCAGGCGCAAAAGGTTATATAATGAAAGGTGAAACCACCAAAAGCGTCATAACGGCAATTCGTAAGGTGCTGGCAGGTCAGATATACACCAGTGACAAGGTGGCTGCGAAAATGGTGAGCAAGCTGGTCGGCGGCAAGGCAAAGGTGGGGGCTTCTCCGCTTGAATGTCTGAGCGACCGCGAGCTGGAAGTATTTCAGCTAATCGGCCAGGGCAGAGGAACACGCCGGATTGCGGAAAAACTGTATCTGAGTATAAAGACGATTGAGACTTACAGGGCGCATATCAAGGAAAAACTCAGCCTTGCCGACACCAACCAACTGCTCAGATATGCCATTCAATGGGTAAACAGCCAGGACAAGCTGTAATTCCGCCGAAAATCATATTTGCGAATGTTTCTTTTCTTGGAATTCCATCCACGACCATAGGGGATTTGCCTATATTAATATGAGTAATTAAACTCGTAGAAAAATCACTATTTCCCTTATACACATAAGTACATCCTTGCGTTACCATTAGTCTTGAGCAAACAGTGATAGCTCCGTTGGCTCATTACGCAACATTATTTTGAATGGGGACAAGAAGATGTTACACGAAGCCAGGGTAAAAAATACAGCTGTAAATATGCGCCGAATGTCTTGCCCGGAATGTGGAACCGCGATGCACGAGGCTTATCGCAGTAACGAAGACAGCGGCATATTCATCTGGTACGAATGCGCCAAAGACAACTGCTGTGGGCAGTGGCTCGAAAAATGTTCTTTGCTGCAAAAGCAAGCACAAAAGCCATTGCGTACATCCTCCGTGCAACTGTAATAATATGCGAAAGGTTACTGCAGCAAGGCCTGTTTGTGAAAGGACCAAAAGGACTATAGCCGCATTAACGAGGAAAGTTGTAATATGAAAAATCATCGTAATGTTCAATTCCAGGTCTGAATATTTGGCAGAAAAACAAAAAAGGAATTCAGCAATGAGAGAAAGATAATGCCAAACCAACGTATCAATTGCTAAGCACACGAAGGAGTGGCTATGAAAATCGGACACAAGATGATTGCTCTTTCGATCCTGTTAGGACTATTGGCCTGGATAATTGACAGTGTCGTTGACTTTCTCGTTTTTTATGACCGACCATTCTGGGATTTATTGCTTTTCGACATACCCCCACACGAACTCTATATCAGATCAATCTTATTAGCATTTCTTGTATTATTCGGCATAATCGCATTTCTCGGTACTGTTAAGTTCGAGCGAACCCGGCAAACCCTGAATTTGCGAAATCGTGCCATCACCAGCGCCGTAAACGGCATTATTATCACCAGGAACAGCGGAGAAAAAGACCATCCAATCATCTATGTCAACCCTGCATTTGAACGTATTAGTGGCTACTCTTCTGAGGAGGTATTAGGCCTTGACTGCCGGTTCCTGCAGGGCGAGGACAAGGACCAGCCTGAGCTGGAGATAGTTCGTCAGGCACTTCGCCAGCGACTGGAGTGTCAAGTAGTGCTGCGAAATTACCACAAGGACGGAAGTATGTTCTGGAACGAACTCAATATCTCCCCGGTCTGCGACAAAGAAGGAAAAGTGACGCATTATGTCGGTATAATCAGTGATATCACAAAGCGTAAAAAAGCCGAAGAAGCCCTGAGCAACAGCGAACAACGCTTCAGGGCCCTGGCAGAGACCGCAACCGACGCCATCATCTCGGCCAACAGTCTCGGAGAAATTATCTTCTGGAACTCGGCGGCCCAAAGGATATTCGGTTATTCGGCCAGTGAAATAACAGGCAGGCCCATCATCGTTATTATGCCCGAACGTTATCGTGAAGCTCATCTAAAGGCATTAAATCAAGTAATAAAAACAGGAAAACCAGGACTGGAAGGAAAAATCGTTGAATTTTCCGGCCTTAAAAAAGATGGCACCGAATTTCCGATGGACCTCTCGGTTGCAAGCTGGGGAACAGAAGAGGGTTTTTTCTTTACCGCTATCATTCGTGATATTACCGAGCGCAAACAAGCTGAGAATAAAATTGCTATGTTGGCGAAATTCCCATCCGAAAATACAAACCCGGTACTTCGCATTTCAGCCGACGGCACGGTTCTTTACGGCAACAAAGCGTCTTCTGCATTGTTAGATACCTGGCAATGTGAAGTGGGTAAGACTCTACCAGTTCGGTGGCATCAGTACGTACTTGATGCCCTTAATTCGTCGCTGCTCCGGCACACCGAAGCACAATGCAATGGTTTGACATTCTCTTTGACATTTGCACCTGTTGTGGATTCTGATTATGTTAACATTTATGCTCTTGATATCACCGACTTAAAACACGCTGAAGCCGAACTTCGCAAATCTGAAGAGAAATATCGATTATTGTTCGACTCCAACCCCCATCCAATGTGGGTTTACGACGTTAAGACACTTAAGTTCCTGGCCGTAAATGATACCGCCATCAATAGCTATGGATACTCACGTGACCAATTCCTTGCTATGACCATAAAGGACATTCGTCCTCCCGAAGATGTCCCTGCGCTTCTGGATAGTATTTTGAATATAGTGCCCGGTGTCGATTTCGGAGGTGTGTGGAGACATAAAAAGAAAGACGGCACCGTTTTCTTCGTAGAAACTATTGCGCACACCTTGATGTTTGAAGACAGACCCGCTGAGATTGTCTTGTCTATAGATATTACCGAACGCAAGCTGGCTGAAGAAAAACTGGTAAGAGAACAGAAATTGTTGCGAACATTAATAGACAATATGCCCGATTTTATCTATGTCAAGGATACCGAAGGCCGCTTTGTTATCTGTAATAACGCAATAGCAAACCTCCGAAGTGTAACCTCAGCAGACCAACTCATTGGAACAACAGACTTCGACTTCTTCCCGAAGCAACTGGCAGAAGAATATTGCGCCGACGAACAAAACATCCTCAAGACCGGCCAACCCCTAATCAATAAAGACGAACCCAATGTGGATCGGGACGGCAATAAATTATGGATTCTAACAACCAAAGTTCCTCTGTTCGAGCCTGACGGCAGTATAAGCGGAATTGTGGGCGTCAGCCGCAACATCACTGACCGCAAGCACGCCGAGGAAGAACGGCAAAAAACCGAGGAGCAATATCGAACTTTGGTTGAGACAATGAACGAAGGTGTGGGAGTAGTTGATAAAAACTTTGCCTTCACGTACGTTAACACAAAATTATGTGAGATGATTGGCTATGCAAAAGACCAGATGATGGGCCGTCACCTTATTGACTTTATCCATGAAGATTCTAAAGACTTCGTAAAAGAACAGATAGTCAAGCGCCAGAGAGGAGAAGCCGAGAGATATGAAATAGCGTGGAAAACAAAAGATGGTCGAAAAATTTACGTGCTTGTATCTCCCAGAGGTTTATACGATGCCGATGGCAATTTTACGGGCAGCCTGGGTGTACTTACCGATATCACCGAGAGCAGGCAAGCTCGCGAAGAGCGCGACAAACTTATGCGAACACTGGCCTCGAAAAACAAAGAACTTGAATCAATCCTGTACGTCGCCTCTCACGACTTGCGGTCCCCCCTGGTTAATATCCAGGGTTTCAGCCACGAGTTGTCTCGCAATTGTGACCTGATACATTCGATTATAGCGGATAAGGTCGCGGTTATGGATATAGATAATCAGGTAATTTCGGCACTGGATAAGGGCATTCCTGAAGCACTGAATTTTATTGTGACCAGCGCAAACAAGATGGATTTGCTGCTCTCGGGACTGCTGCGTCTTTCCAGATTAGGAAGTGAAGCGATAGCCATCAAGCAGCTTGATATGAATAAAATGGCAGCTAATGTTGCCGGCGCTATGGAATATCAGATAAAAGACGTCGGTGCTACTGTCGATATCGAGTCACTGCCGCCGTGTCTGGGTGACCCCTCTCAGATAAACCAGATTTTTTCCAATTTACTGGATAACGCATTGAAGTTTCTTGATGACTCGCGACCGGGCTTTATACGAATTTCAGGCAAAGTCGAGAACAATCAGAGCATTTATTGTGTAGAAGATAATGGAATAGGTATAGCTCCGGAATATCAGGATAAAATATTCGAGACGTTCCACCGCCTCGAACCGGAAAGGACAACCGGAGAAGGTCTCGGGTTGACAATAGTGCGACGTGTTCTCGACAGATACAACGGCAACGTCTGGGTGGAATCGGAGCCGGGAAAAGGAAGCAAATTTTATGTGTCGCTGCCAAGGGCTTGATTGTAAATAATAGTGTTAATGAGTTTGAAAAAAAATGAAGAAGGAAGCCGTAATTCTTATTGCCGAAGACGATGAGGGCCACTTTTCGCTGATAAACAGAAACCTTCAGCGTGCAGGTCTGTCCAATGAAATAATCAGATTCGCGGACGGCCGCCAAACGCTTGATTTTCTCTTTATGACCGGCCAGGGACCGAAACGACATCGCAACAAATCCTACCTGTTACTGCTGGATATCCGTATGCCCAAGATAGACGGCATAGAGGTGCTCGAAAAAATCAAGCAGGACGCGGAACTGAAAAAAATCCCTGTGATTATCCTGACAACGACCGACGACCCTCGTGAGATTGAGCGATGCTATAGATTAGGATGCAGTGTTTATATAGTTAAGCCGGTGGAATACGATAATTTTACAGAGGCTGTCAGAAAAGTCGGTCTGTTTCTTTCAGTCGTCGAGATACCACAGGTCAACGGTGTCGGACAACCAAAAGAGGCGGCAAAATGAAAAAAAATGCGATCATCCTTATCGCCGAAGATGATGCCGGGCACTTTGAGCTCGTAAAAAGAAACCTGTGGCTCAGTTGCCCCGAGAACGACATTCTACACTTCAGGGATGGCCAGGAAATACTGGATTTTCTTTTTATGAGAGGCAAAGGCGCTAAACGCCAGAAAAACGCCTGTTATCTTTTGCTTCTTGACATTCGAATGCCCAAAGTTGATGGCCGGGTGGTACTCGAGCAGATTAAAAAAGACCCGGAACTAAGAAAGATTCCCGTAATTATGCTGACAACCACTAACAAGGCAGAGGAAATAGACCTGTGTTACAAGCTCGGCTGCAGCTTCTACATGGTCAAGCCGATAAACTATAGTGACTTTATGCGGGCCGTTGCAAATCTGGGAGTGTTTCTCTCAATGGAAGGAATGAGAGTGCCTCTTTTAGAGGAACATCACCAGCGGGTAACGTATTAATCCCCGCCAACCCGATTAATAATCAGCACAATATCACCAGGTGAATAATGCTACTGATATGTACCGAAACGGCGGTACGCATCGAAGAGGGCTTCAATATTGTCAATGGGTGTGTCGGCCTGGATATTGTGAGCGGTACAGAAGATAAGACCGCCACCGGGTGCAAGTTTGGCCATGCGGTCTTTTACCTCGGAGCGGACATCATCAGCACTGCCGTAAGGCATTGTCTGCTGGATAGAGATACTGCCATGAAAACAGATGCGGTCGCCGAACTGCTCTTTGATTTTCTGATAGTCCATACCGGCAACATTTGGCTGGAGGGGATTGAGGATATCGAGACCGCAGGCAATAAAATCCTCCACAAGCGTATGAACGCAGCCGCAGGTGTGGTGGGCGACCTTACAGCCGAACTCGTGGCCAATATCGATAAAACGCTTGAATCCATCACGCAGCAAATCCCGCCACATATCGACGGACATAAAGGTATTTTCCTGTGTGCCAAAATCGTCGCCGGTAAAAAGGATATCGATATTGCCACCGGCAGCTTCGAGCGTACAGCGCACATACTCGGCGTAGAAGTCGGCGATACGGCTGAATATCGCTTTGGCGATTTCCGGGTTTATCATAATATCAACAAGAATTTGCTCTACGCCGCGGACGTACATCGCAGGTTTTAGCTGGGCACAGCGGTTGAGCCGGTCGCCCATAAAAACCACTACCTTGCCGGTTTCCCTGGCACGCTCAGCCTGTTGGCGCACACATTCATAATCGAACCATTCGGCCTTAGGCCATTTCGGATAGCTCAGGATTTGGTCTATCGAGGCCGCTTTCTCCAGCGGGTATTCGGTGACCTCGCTGTAGGTTCCGCCTTTATCGCCTTCGCCATAAGCCACGTGCTTGCGGGGGACACCATAATGGTCTTCCTTCGAGCCGTCGGGCCTGACAACAAGCTCGGGGCCGACGTATTTCGGCCCTTCGATGTACCTGAAGTCAACATCGAAATGCTGCAGCAATTGCTCCTGAGAAGAAAGGCCGTAACGCTTAAGCAGTTTGGCGTTGACCTCGGGAGTCGCCCAGTAATCGATAGGAACCCTGTCGGGTTCTTTGTGAGACATAGCGAGTAAAAACCGCTCTATCGAATCCATTAAACTGCTCCTTCTAAGAATACATCGCCACTTGGCACTGAAAAATCTGGTTTTTCTGTTAAAATCCGAAGCACGAAATCCGAAATACGAAACAATCTCAAATGTTCAAAATCCAAATTTTTTAAACAAAAACGTTTGTTTAGCCTGGAGTCGTTGTTTAAGATTTTGGTAATTTGAATTTCGTATTTGTTTCGAGTTTCGATATTAGGATTTTGAATTTATTTTACTTAATATAGCCGGCTATAATATAAGAAGTTGTTCCTCTTACTTTTTACTATATGACGCTGTAGTACTAATTTACTGTATGGGTCTTGGGCCCTGCCGTCCAGATAAAGCATATCAGCACAGCTCCGAGAAAAGCTGCCAAGCCAAAAATCATAAAGTTAATCTCGTAACCATACCTCTTTATAAGCTCACCGGCTCCCCATCCAGCCAGGCTGGCTCCGATATACCCCATACCGTCGATAAACCCTGCTGCCCCTGCCGCCCCGGACTTCTTGCCAAAATCCTGTGCGGCATGGCCGACCATAAGAATGTGTGGGCCATAAGTGCAGAACCCAATCAACGCTAAGATGAATATCACCATCACGGTATTAGCGGGGTCGATGTGTGGAAATATCATCGATGACGCGCCTAATACAACAAGCAGGGTTGCAATCACAGGGGCACGCCGACCGCCGAAAAACTTGTCGGTCGCCCAGCCGGCAATTATCGCTCCCGCTCCACCGGCAAGCGGATGAATACAGCGTTTCATCACCGTCTTGACGCCGAACCCTGCCACGCCCATTGAAACCTCGCAATCATCCAAAAATGCCGGCAGCCAATTGACAAATCCGTAGCGGTTTACGTCCAGAAGGAAAAACGTACCTGCAACAACCCACAGGTACGGGTTCTTTAGAGTTCTCAATACGTTTTTAGCTATACTGCGATGTGCTTGACCTGTAAAATCTGCCTCTGAAGCATCTTCCGCTTCCACTGTCTCAAGTCCAACATCTTCCGGCGCATTCCTGATAAGAATATAGAACAGAACACCCACGACGGCAAATATCACAGCCGGCACCAAAAACACTATTCGCCAGTCCCCGCCCATTTCACCGGCATATTGTCGAACAATAAAGAAGGCCAAGAACCACGAAAATGCCGCTCCAAGTTGATAACATGTCCCTAAAAAGCCCATCACTATCCCGCGGCTGCTCGCGCTAAACCAGTGCACCATAATCCGAACCATCGGTGCCCAGCCCATCGCCTGAAAAAAACCGTTGATTCCCCACAAGACAGCCACCGTCAACAGAACGCTTTTTGATGATAAACCATTGTCAGATGACATCACCACCACGAAAAATATCACCACATTCATTACTACTGAACCCAGTACGCCTAAGCTCACAATGAACCTGCTCCCAAATCGGTCGGCTAATTGCCCGTTAACAAATTGTCCTATTGCGTACATCAGCAGCAAAGCCGACAGAATTATCCCGAACTGACCTGTATCCCAGGAAAAAGTATCACAAAGACGGGTCTTGGCCATTGGCATGTTATAGCGGCAAAGATAGAAAGCAAAGTATGTAACCCAGACCGAACTGAAAGTCCTGACCTGCCAGCGCCTCAAAGTACCATCTGTACTCGGGGACTTGCTCATAAATTGCTCCTTCAAAAATGGAAGTGCTTCTAAAAACTGCTCTTATACCTGATTGCAGTAATATACTCAAGGGAAAATAGAGCAGCAATTTTGCATGTTTGCTGTTTTTTCCCGTATTTCCCAAATAAACTTGTGCAAAAAAAAAGGATTTTGATACGCTCTGTAGAAAAGCTCTTTGGTCAGTAAGATAGCCGCAAGGTTATGGGTTAATACCAGCAGCATCATTTCACGACATTGCGACCAATAACGCTTGGCTCTAAGGGCTGAGCCGAAGTTACGTTTGATCATGCTGAAAACTGTCTCAACCTGCCAGCGTTGGCCATAAGTTTTCTTGTCAAAATTAGTTCGCATCAACTCACGATATTTACCTTTAAGTGGTTTGTCAGTTAATGTTGGCTTGCCCTGTTTTGCAGGTATTATACTTTCAATTTGCTGAACTTCTCTTGCATATTCATGATTGCCCTGGCTGTCATAGCCGGCATCGGCGAGTATCTTTTCAATTGTCACTTTATCGACAGCCGGCTTTAGCGTCTTACGAAATTGATTGATATCGACGCTGGGGCCTCTGGTTGTAATAGCTGAAAGTATTAGATGATTTGA
>SDBV01009236.1_pt1 | contig 13143 bp, 12 predicted proteins | sample 2277081 | NCBI WGS metagenome assembly SDBV01 (sample SAMN10402039, study PRJNA504765) | marine sediment metagenome | isolation source: marine sediment core GS10_PC15, 223 cmbsf | place: Arctic Ocean: Southern Knipovich Ridge | collected 2010
TCATTTGAACTCAACGATGCAAATAATTGCTTAATTTGATCTTGTTTTGTCATTCAAACTATTATTATATGGGTGCAAAGATATAAAAAATAGCTATCACTCCTCATTTAGAATAGAGCCACTCTAATTAGTCTAACCTACCCACCGTCATAAAGTGAATATTGATTATCAAACACTTGAAAACACGATCCTGCCGGTCCTGTTAAAACATGGCTTCTTACCGGGAGATGCAAAAAAGCTGACCACCGTATTTACGGAAACCACCTTTGACGGGGTCTTTTCCCATGGGATCAACCGCTTTCCACGTTTCATCAACGATGTGAAACAGGGTACCGTAAAACCGGGGGTGACCCCCTTGCTGGTAAACAGCCTCTCAGCCCTGGAACAATGGGACGGACTGCATGGACCAGGAATAATCAATGCACTGCATTGTGCGGACAGATCCGTTGAGCTTGCCGGAGATTATGGAATAGGTTGCGTGGGATTGCGTAATACAAACCACTGGATGCGCGGCGGAACCTATGGCTGGAGGGTGGCCGATCGGGGATTTTTTTTCATGGGATGGACCAATACAACCCCCAACATGCCACCATGGGGAGGCGATTCTCCCTCATTGGGAAACAATCCCTTTGTCCTGGCCATTCCTCGCAAGGACGGGCATGTTGTGCTGGACATGGCCATGAGTCAGTACTCATATGGCAAGCTGGAATGGCATAAACAGTGTGGGACAGATCTCCCCGAATTTGGCGGATATAACCAGCAGGGCGTACTGACAAAAAAACCCCGGGAGATCCTTGAATCAGAAAGGATCTTGCCCATTGGGCTGTGGAAGGGAAGTGCACTGTCGCTTGTCCTTGACCTGGCCGCAGCCATTCTTTCCGGGGGAAATACGACAAAAAAGATAGGAGAGCACCCTGTTGAAACAAACCTGTCTCAGGTTTTTATTTCTATAGATATTGATCGCCATTTAGGCAAGGAACAAATCAATGATCTCATCAGCGAAACACTTAGCTTTATAAGACGGGAGAATGAAAATGCGAGCTATCCGGGAGAGCTTTCGCTCAATAACCGGAAGCATCACATGGAACATGGAATTGAGATCCCCGATGAGATCTGGAATGGCCTGCTGGAACTATGAATCTTCTGATGTTTCCATTATTCAGACCTTGAACCTGAAATAGCGTTGATTCTCTGACTGGACTATTCTTCAAAGACAAACTCCAATCCATCCATGTATCCTACGATGGCATTTGAGTCATGGTTTTTCTCTTCCTTTACTGTGAGTTTCCATAGCAGTGATTCAGGGGCTTCGCTTTCAAGCTTCAAGGCAAAACTTTTAGAGGTGCCCTTAATAAAAACGTCTCCTTCCATTACCGAATCTTGGATTCACAATGTTGTTATAGATGGATCCAAAAGTATAGGTTACCCCTATTTCTCCTCCAACACTGTAACTTGTTTCAAGCTCCTGAAGCTGTAACAGAATATCGGCCTCTGTTAGCTCACTCTTTACCAGTGACAACTGATCATTGATACGGGCGGCTCCCCCTCGAATCCGCAGGGACAATCCTTTAAGAATCCTTATTGAAATGTACCCGCTTAATTCCAGCCTGTTCTTTGAAAAGTCATGGAAATAGTTGGACCCTTCCAAAGCCACATTGATGGATCCCCATTTCTCCTGCACCTGGTAGGCAAGCTGAAGCTGTTGCAAAAAAAGTTTCTCTTCGATTATATTATAGATGGTTGTGTCGTTGTATGTATTATATGAACCACCGATACCGTATAAAATCCTGAACTGACGATGCGTAGACTTGGAATATGGGAAAATATTGTACTCCAGTGAGGGCATAAAATCCAACCCGAATCTGATATTGTTAAAGGTGGAGGAAGAAACTTTTGTTTTAAGACCTCCCGACCAGTGATCACCAAGGCTTTTTACCACCAACACATCCAGACCCTGGTAACTTTTATCGTTGGTGTACAGGGTATCATCATAGGTGTACTTTGTCCTGCTGAACCGGTGATCGAAATCAAACTCCAGTTTCCAGTCATGGGTTATCTTATTAGCAGAGACCGAACTGCGAAGCTCCAGTTCTTTGTATGACTCTTCACCTTTGAAATTGGGTTCTGCCTCAAGCTCAAATACCCAGTTATTCCAATTGTCAACTACCTCCTGCTTCCCAATGCTCTCAGTCGGATTGATGATCACTTCATCATAGAGGGGCGTCCTGGCCACATATGGCATGAGTCCCATTTTCAACATCTGGGTACGCCATATCCTGATGTAATCCCTCGAATCATCGGGCCTGCTGGAGTATACCAGTGTGTCACTTTTACCTTCATACTCCATCTGCCCGACAAACGCATATGTATATTTTCTTCCACCGCTTCCTGTATTCTCACGTGTCTCAAGAATATAAACCTGAGCCTCCTTCACATCCCTGACATAATTCACATATGGGATCTCCTCACGAATAAAGTCCATATCACAATAAAAACAATCTATGAACACCCTGATTGCATCTTTTCGTTGAACTACAGTATCCGAATTGACCACCTGTCCATTCACTTGCACGGCGAAAAAAAAACCTATGATTAAAGTCCCGTATCGGACAGGTGCCTTATATTCCATCTCTTTTTAATAAGAATTACAGAGTTATCCTGCAGCTTAGACCTTTGCCGGAACGATTGGTTTAATCACCTCTAAAGGCAAAGAGCCCTGTTCAGTGCGATAATGGCCTCCCTGTAATCTTCACGCCCGATGACGAACTGCATATTCACCTGCATCAAAGACTGGGATACTGCCTCAACGTTTATCTTCTTATCAAAGAGTGCGGTGGTAGCTTTGGCCAGGGATCCGGGCTGAGCAATGTTGGTTCCCATGGCACATACCAGCGCTGCATTCATAATGGTAACCTTGTGATAGAGCCCTTTAAGTTCTGTAATCAAGCCTTCCACAATGTCCTTTTCCCATATGACCATGGTAATGCTGTTGGCATTTGTGGCCTTTAATATATATGAAATATGGTATCGCTGCATCACCTTCATCAGGTTCATGTCATACCCCACCTGTCCCACCATAAAAGGATCGTGCACCTCAATGGCAATGACCAGATCGGTCCCTGAGATGATCTCCACTTTTGACTCTTCCCCGGTGTAATCCCCTGAAATCAAAGTCCCGGGATGATCGGGTTCAAAAGTATTCTTAATGCGTATATTGATCCCTGCCACCTCAAGGGGCTTTGAGGCCTTTGGATGGATTGCCTCCATACCGATATCGGCCAGCTGATCGGCCACATTGAAATTGGTAGCTCCCACCGGTCTTGAATTCTCAACACCCACTATGGCAGGATCAGCACTGGAGAGATGGTACTGCTTATGAATGACGGCTTCTTTCGCTTTAACTTCCACAGCTATCTTACTGAATGTCACTTCAGAATACCCACGGTCAAACTCCCGCATGATCCCCTCTGTCCCTTTTGTATATCCTGTCACTATTGCAATGGTACGGGAACAATCCAGGTTACCGAATGCCTGATGGATTCTTTCATCAATGGTCAGGTATGCCGTATCGTGGAATCCGCACAGGTCCACAAAGGTCGCTTCTATTCCATTGTTCTGTAGAATATTGACTGAATTGTAGGCCGAGTGCGCCTCCCCTATGGAAGCAAGGATCTCCCTGGCAGCCAGCAGGATATTCTGCTTGTTTACGTAACCTGAAGCCATCACTTCATCAAGACTGACCAGGTAATTTTTCGACTGCTCAACCCTTTCAGCTATAAAAGCATCAGCTTCATCCAAACCGAGTTTGATCCCTGCCTGCTGGTGATTGATTTTGATGAGCTTATCCAGCAACGCTTCCAGGGCTTGCTGGTAGTCCCGATTCTTCACAAACAGATTGTAAACTCCCGGTTCACCCGTTTTTTTATGTTCCAGCAACCAGTTGGTGACATTGTTGTAAGCAGATACCACAAAAATCCTGTTGTAAAGTTTTCCCTCCGGAGCCTGCCCGATGATAATGTTGTTGAGTACATCTTCGAATTTGGACATGGATGTTCCGCCAATCTTATGAACTGAAAGCATATTAAATGTCTTTAATAACAGTTCGGTAAAAATAATAGATAAATGATTCTCGTTAAACATTTGAGCATTATCTTTTCAGGATTGTTTTAACTTTATATGTTCCACTGCATCATATGAGACATCCACAGGATCAGTTTTTAAGAACAGCCGGGGTAATGACAGCCCTGACAGCAATGATGCTGCTGGCTGTTTCATGCCTGAAGGATATGCCTGAATCGCTCCCTGAAACGCTTGTATGGAATCCTGATGTTGCAATCCCCCTGGCCGGGGAGAGCTTCGGATTAAACTGGGAAAGCGGATTTGACACCTTGCTGCTTGAACTGGATTCCATTACCGGGTTACCTGAATGGATTGAGAAGCTGGAGGTCGTTATTGAGGGCTCTATCGAGTTCGACTTATCAGGATTAAGTGAAAACCTGGATCACCTTAACAGGATATTGTTCCGGGTAAACATATTTAATGGTTTTCCCAATGATGTGCTGGCACAAGCATATTTCCTGGATCCTGAAAGGAACATCATTGATTCTATGTTCGCTGAAGGAGCCATTCCGGTTCCCCCCGGAACCATTGTGGACCATGGCGAATTTATCCAACCTTCACATGTAATTCAGGATGCGGTGTTTGACCGGGACCGGATCGAACCCCTCCAATATGTAACCGAAATTCTGTTCAGGGCCACCATATTGCACCCCGAGGTTGACACGGCACTGATCCCCTACTACCCTTCCTATTTGATTGATGTTGAAATCGGAGCCATGCTTGATCTGAACATTGAGTTTTGAAAAGGTACAGCTGCCATATAGCGTTGCTTCTCGTGCCCGCCATACTTTTTCTGGTCTCTTTCCCCACATTCTGTCAGCAAAGCAATACTTTCTACCTGATGCACAAAGTTCCTCAGTCGAACCTGCTGAATCCGGCAGTTCAGCTACAATGCAAATGGTTCATTGGCATCCCCGGCTTAACCTCAAGTCATATTTCTTATTCCAACACTGCATTTACTTACAATGACCTTGCAGGATCAGACAGCTGGAATATTGAAGGTATTGTTGATCAGATGCACCGGGTGGACCTTTATACAGCAGAGGCGCTGATTCATCCCATATTCGTGGGTTACAGGTTCAAATCACTCTATTTCAACTTCAACATCACCGAAAAGACACTTGCATATCAGACCGTCCCAAAGAAATTTGCAGAGATGGCCCTTCTTGGAAATGGTCAGTTTCTGGATGAAACTTCCCGTTTTAATGCCCTGAGGCCGGCCGGTTATTATCAAAGGGAGTATTCACTTGGAGTCTCAAAAGTAATGGACAACCGTCTGGTCCTTGGCCTGCGTGGAAAACTGCTGTTTGGCAAGGCCAACCTTTACAGCAATCGGGTGAAAGTCGACTTCACAACACGTGAAACCGATTTTAACCTGCTGCTGAATGGGGATTTTGCCATCAACAGTTCATTTCCAATGACCATCACCCAGGATGAAGAGGGGAACATCAACGGCATTACACTTGATGAAATCGACCTGTTGCAGATGCTGATGAACAGGGGAAATCCCGGATTTGCCATTGACCTTGGAGCCATATACAGGGTTGACGACAGGATCACCCTCTCTGCAAGTCTGCTCGATATGGGACTGGTGAGATGGAGAACCGACCTGAACAATGTCATTGGGGTGGGTACATTTGAATATGGTGGTGTTGATCCTTCAACAGAAATCATTTCTGTTGGTTTCATTCGGGAAATAATAGATTCCATCATCAATGCATTTGATGTTACAGTCTCCCAGGAACCCTACATATCATTCCTCCCGGCTCAGCTGTTTCTCGGAGGAAGCTACCAGATAAAGGAAAACATTGCCCTGGGAGTTGTGAGCCGGAATGTGATCTTACGCAGCAAGGTACATTCTTCGCTGACCCTCTCTGCAAATGCAGACCTGGCCGACAGGATACTGGCAACCGTAAGCTGGTCCTACCTGAACAACAGCATAAAAAATATTGGCGCCGGACTCGCATACCATGGAAAGGGATTCCAGTTCCACCTGGTGAGTGATAACCTGCTGGGATTCTTTTTTCCATTCAATACCCGAACGGTAAACCTGCGTGCAGGATTCAACGTTATGTTCGGTTGTCCCCGCAACAAAAAAGAGCAACTGGAGAGTGAATCCTACGGTCCAATGCCCAAAGTAGGTAATTGTGCCCCGTCTGAAACGCAGGGAAAGAGGGCAAGAAAGTTAAAAAAGGCAGGCAGGCTACAGTCCCGAAAATTATGATTGTAAAGTATTATTCATTAACTTCGAAAATCAAAAGCCTCACATGGACCTTCAGGAAATATTTGATCCAATGTGGCGGATTGTCGTTATCCGTTTCCTTTTGAATTTCCTCATGATATTCATTGTAGCACGGTTCTTATACTACTCCAGGGGAAAAGGTAATCTCGATTATCTGTTCACCTATATTTCCATTTCAGCCATTGTATTTATTGTCTGTATCTTTTTGAGCCAGGTCCCTGTTGAGTTAGGTTTTGCACTGGGCCTGTTTGCCATTTTCAGTGTCATCCGGTTCAGGTCTGTTCAGGCAACACCGAGGGAACTGACCTATCTGTTTATCTGTCTTGGCATAGCTATATTGAATGCACTGATGAAACTGGATGTCCCGATTATCAGGATTTTGGCAAACAATGTGCTGATCATTCTAACCATTGGTATGTCTGAATACCTGTTATTTAAAAATGAGACCGTGGAGAAGATAATCACCTATGACAGGCTGGATCTCCTTGCCGACGATAAAAGGGGCGAGCTTAAAGAGGACCTGGGACGCAGGTTTGGGGTAAATCATGTTGAACAGATCCAGGTTGGGAATATTGACACCATCAAAAACCGGGTAAAACTAAGGGTCGTTATCCGGGATAAGGAGCGCCAAAACTTCAAGGAAAAGTGATAGCCGGGCGGTTCTACCGACAGGTCTTATTCAGTTTCTTCCGGATCCGTTCAGTATCTGATGCAAGTATAAAGAATCCCTCCAGGTAAGATATCATTTCACTTTTTTTCTTCTCCTTCATATATGGGAAAGAATTGATCATCTCCAGGATCTCATCCCTGTGCTTTTCCAGGTGGTCAATGACCTGCTGGTACTCACTCTCTTCACGGCACAGCCCCAGAAAATAACGGTCCTGAATGGATGTGATCCCCAGGTTCTCACCTGGCAATGCATATTCGGCGTTCACCAGGCCGGTATAATCAAAATCATAGGGTACCGGGGTATAACCTTCGGATCCAAATCCCGGGAGACCAAGGATCTTTACATTGTGACGACCCGCAATGGAATAATCGGCATTCCCGATCATAAACTGGAACAATGCCACCAGGTCCATGGTTTCCGGCTTCATGAGCCGCATGATCAACTCGTCTTTTTTAATAACCTGTCCATCGTGACGCCCGGCAAGCATCTCTTCAGGTTCAATCATGAATGCCCAGCTCTCGGTCACCCTGTTCTTTCTTCCAGTATCCACATATTTCATGCGCAGTAGCCGAACCCTGAAGCTGATGGGTGACAGGATGTTATAGATTTTATAGGTAAGATACTCCTTCAGCAAATAATCGGCATATTCATTGGAGCCCCGGCAATGGGTGACAATTTTTATTCTTGTTACTTCCTGCAGATGCTGGTTCGCTATATCGGCCTTCCTGATATTGAGCCAGAAAGGTGCAAAAGAGCAATGCTTCCGTCTGAACTCACCGCGGGCTTTTATTCTCATCGATTTTTCGAGTCTGAGGGTGTCATTGATCTGATAGTAAAAATGGACCGGCAGGTACTCCCCCTTAAATTTACTGCGCTGGTACTTTTTCAGATCAAAAGTCAGCGTCATATCCATGGGATTAATTTCATTGAACAGATCCACGCTTGTGTCAATGGTATCTATGAGTTCTCCTTCTTCCGGGGCATCCTGAGCATCTTGGGCATCCTGAGTATTCTGAGCATGAAGAAAAAGAGGCCAGATTATAAAAATGGCCAGGGCACAAATATTCTTTTTTGTGATCATGTTCCTTTGTGATTCTTTGATTAAAAAAAAATGTTCGCTGCACTAATTTAACTAATAATTAACAAAAAGGCGTGAGTTCTCTTTCGATTTCTTTGAATATAGATGCTGAAATCAATTTGTTGCAGAAGTTTCTTACATTTGCGGCTCACAATTAAGTTTTAAGGAATTGGCTGGAAAAACACTTTTTGATAAGATCTGGAATGCCCATGTGGTGGACGAGATCAAAGAGGGGCCATCGGTGCTCTATATTGATAAACATTTGATCCATGAAGTAACGAGTCCCCAGGCATTTGCAGGAATTGACAAGCGTGGGATCAGTGTTTTCCGCCCACAGAATACCGTGGCAACACCCGACCACAATGTTCCCACTGCGGACCAGCATCTGATCATCAGGGATGAGCTTTCGCGTTTCCAGGTAGATAAACTGACCGAAAACTGTGAGAAGCATGGTATTACACTGTATGGATTGAACCATTCCTACCATGGGATCGTCCATGTGATTGGGCCCGAACTGGGGATCACACAACCGGGAATGACCATGGTGTGTGGTGACAGCCATACCTCCACACACGGGGCCTTTGGAAGCGTGGCATTCGGGATTGGCACCAGCGAGGTGGAAATGGTTCTTGCCACCCAGTGCGTCCTCCAGCCCAAACCGAAAACAATGCGCATTACTGTAGACGGAACATTACCGGAGGGGGTTACCGCCAAGGATGTGATCCTCTATATTATTTCAAAAATTTCGACCAGCGGAGGCACCGGATACTTTATTGAATATGCAGGATCAGTCATCAGGAGCCTCTCCATGGAGGGACGCATGACCGTTTGCAACATGAGTATTGAAAGCGGAGCCCGGGGGGGGCTCATTGCTCCGGATAAAACCACCTTCAATTATATCAAAGGAAGAGAATTCGCTCCAAAAGGAGAAGCGTTCGACCGTGCTGTTAAAAAGTGGAAAGCACTTGAGAGCGATGAAGATGCCGTTTTCGATCAGGAACTGCATTTCGATGCAGCTGATATCGAACCCATGATCACGTACGGGACCAACCCGGGGATGGGAGTGAAAATTACCGGGCACATACCTTCCGTGGAAGAGATCGATGCTGGTAACAGGGAATCTTTTAAAAAATCCCTTGCTTATATGGACTTTAAAGCAGGCACACCTGTTGCAGGCAGAAAAGTGGACTATGTATTTGTTGGCAGCTGTACCAATGGAAGGATTGAGGACCTTCGTGAAGTAGCCAACTTCGTCAAGGGGCGGCGCAAAGCAGATCATGTCACAGCATGGATTGTTCCCGGGTCGAAACAGGTAGAAAAACAGGCCCATGAAGAAGGTATTGCAGGGATCCTGGAAGAGGCCGGATTTAAGCTCAGACAACCTGGTTGCTCTGCATGCCTGGCCATGAATGATGACAAAATACCTGAAGGGATGCTCGCTGTTGCTACATCAAACAGAAATTTCGAAGGCCGGCAGGGACCCGGAGCCCGAACCATGCTTGCCAGTCCGATTACAGCTGCTGCGGCCGCCATTTCCGGAACTGTAACAGATCCCAGGTCCTTGCTCTAACACAAAAAGATCCACAGATGTCAATAGAGAAATATATTACCATAGAATCCACAGCAGTTCCACTTCCCATTGAAAATGTGGATACCGACCAGATCATTCCTGCACGATTCCTGAAGGCTACCACCCGTGAAGGTTTTGGTGAAAACCTGTTCAGGGACTGGAGGTTTGATAAGAATGGCCGACCCAAGGCTGATTTTGTTCTGAACCGTTCAGATTACTCGGGTACCATCCTGATCGGGGGAAAGAATTTCGGAAGTGGTTCCAGCCGTGAACATGCCGCCTGGGCCATTCACGATTATGGATTCAAAGTAGTTGTATCCAGTTTCTTCGCAGATATTTTCAAGAACAATGCCCTGAACAACGGACTGCTTCCGGTGCAGGTTTCTGAAGATTTCCTCTCCAGGATTTTCCAGGCCATTGAAAAGGATGCCTCCTCCATGCTGAAGGTGGACCTGGAGAACCAGCAGATCACATTGTCAGCATCGGGTGAACCGAGTTTACGAGCTCGGCGAAGCCAATCGGAGCTATTCGACATCAATCCATACAAAAAGGAGTGCCTGCTCAATGGATACGACGATATCGACTACCTGTTGAATATAAAGGAGAAGATCGCTCAATTTGAACAAGCCAGGACTTAAAACAACAGGATCATGAAAATAACAATCATGGATACCACACTGCGGGACGGTGAGCAAACCTCCGGGGTGTCGTTTACAGCTACAGAAAAACTCAACATTGCCAAACTGTTGCTGGAAGAACTGCATGTTGACCGCATCGAAGTAGCATCGGCACGGGTCTCAGAAGGAGAGTTTAAAGGTGCACACCTGATCTTTGACTGGGCGAAGGGAAATGGTCATATTGACAAGATCGAGGTGCTTGGATTTGTGGATGGGGACATATCCCTGAAATGGATCGAAAATGCCGGAGGAAAAGTGAATAATCTACTGACCAAAGGATCCCTGAAGCATTGCCAGCTACAGCTGAAGAAAACTCCGGAGGAGCATATTGCTGACATAAAGAAGGTGCTGGGAATCGCCAGGGAAATGGGTATCAGGATGAACATCTATTTTGAGGATTGGTCCAATGGAATGCGCAATTCTCCAGAGTATATGTACCAGGTTCTGGATGCATTGAAAGATGAAAGCATCGACCGGTTCATGCTCCCCGATACGCTGGGGATCCTCGATCAGCAGGAGACCTATGAGTTCTGTCTGGACATGATCACCCGATATCCGGAACTGAATTTCGATTTTCATGCCCACAATGATTATGACCTGGCAACGGCCAACACTTTTTCAGCCATCAGGGCCGGGATCACCGGGATCCACACCACTGTAAACGGGCTGGGAGAGCGCGCAGGAAATGTACCCCTCTCCAGTGTAATCGGTGTTGTCAAGGATCTTCTTAAGTATGATATGTCCATCCGCGAGGAGAAGCTTTACCATGTAAGCAAGATCATTGAATCCTTTTCAGGGATCAGGATCCCTCTCAACAAACCGTTGATCGGTGAAAATGTATTTACCCAGACCAGCGGGATCCATGCAGATGGCGATCAGAAAGACGATCTCTATTTCAACGACCTGCTGCCGGAACGTTTCGGAAGAAAAAGAACTTACGCGCTGGGTAAAATGTCCGGTAAGGCCAGTATCCTGAAGAACCTGGAAGAACTGGGCATCGAGCTCAACAAAGAGGATATGAAACTGGTTACAGAAAGGGTCATTGAACTGGGAGATAAAAAGGAGATCATTACCAAGGAAGATCTTCCATACATCATTTCAGATGTGCTGCGCAGCAAACGGGTGGAGGAGAAGATACGGATCAGGAATTTTTCACTTTCCGTGGCAAGGGGACTCAGATCTGTAGCCTCCCTGGCCATTGAAATCGATTGCGAGATACATGAAGAAACAGCTTCAGGCGATGGACAGTATGATGCATTTATGAAGGCCCTCTGGAAAATTTACGACCGGCTGGAGAAAAAACACCCGGTACTTACCGATTATGTGGTCACCATTCCTCCGGGTGGAAAAACCGATGCCCTGGTGGAGTGTATGATAAACTGGGACTACAAAGGGACCCTCATTAAAACCCGTGCACTGGATTCGGACCAGACCGTAGCCGCTATCAAATGCACCACGAGGATGTTAAACGTCATTGAAAGTCTGGAAAACCAAAAGCCACCGTGCCCTAAATCTGAAAATTGGTAACAAATTGAACACAAATGGATTATAAGATTGCTGTATTGCCCGGCGACGGAATCGGACCCGAGATCATAGAACAGGCCATTAAAGTACTGAATGCTGTTGGAAAGAAATTCAACCACAACTTCCAATTCACCGAGGCCCTGGTCGGGGCCACCGCCATTGACAGGGCAGGTGATCCTTTTCCCGAAGAGACATTCCAGCTTTGCATGGATTCCGATGCGGTCCTTTTCGGTGCCATCGGGGATCCCAAATATGACAATGATCCAAAGGCCAAGGTAAGACCGGAACAGGGTTTACTGGCCATGCGTAAAAAGCTGGGACTGTATGCCAACATTCGTCCGGTAACCACCTTCAAATCACTGATCCACAAATCGCCACTTCGCCGGGACCTGGTGGAGGACGCTGATTTCGTAGTGATCAGGGAACTTACCGGGGGTATCTATTTTGGCGAACCCCGGGGCCGTTCGGAAGACCTTACCACAGCTTATGACACCTGCGTATACACAAAACCCGAAGTTGAGCGGATCCTTAAGCTTGGTTTTGAATATGCAGCCAAAAGAGACAAACGCCTCACCGTGGTGGACAAAGCCAACATACTGGCTACTTCCAGGTTGTGGAGAGAGACTGCCCAGGAGATGACTCCCGCTCACCCCGATATCGAAGTGGATTATATGTTCGTGGACAATGCTGCCATGCAAATCATTCAGTGGCCTAAGAAATTCGATGTGATGGTCACCGAGAACATGTTCGGAGACATCCTCTCCGATGAAGCCAGTGTGATTACCGGATCGCTTGGATTGCTGCCCTCTGCATCCGTAGGTATCCACACTTCGGTATTTGAGCCCATCCACGGCTCATATCCACAGGCTGCCGGAAAAGATATTGCCAATCCCGTGGGCACTGTTCTTTCAGCAGCCATGTTGCTGGAGCTCGCCCTGAACCTTACCGATGAGGCACAGGCCATAAGGGATGCAGTGGATAAATCCGTGACCGAAGGCATTGTCACTGAAGATATTGCTGAAGACAAAGCATACAAGACCTCGGAGGTGGGTGACTGGCTTTCAGGGAATTTGTAACCTATTCTTCTACTTCCCGCTTCAGGAACCAGACATTGATACCTGCTTCCCGGTCATCCCATTTGTGGTAGAGTTCAAATCCGACATACGTATACAACTTGAGTACTTTTTCAACTGTTGTTTCAATCAGGATGGGGAGATTGAGTTTTTTAGAAAGTCCGAAGAGATGGTCACGAATATCAACAAG
>SDBV01009237.1_pt1 | contig 13141 bp, 15 predicted proteins | sample 2277081 | NCBI WGS metagenome assembly SDBV01 (sample SAMN10402039, study PRJNA504765) | marine sediment metagenome | isolation source: marine sediment core GS10_PC15, 223 cmbsf | place: Arctic Ocean: Southern Knipovich Ridge | collected 2010
ACGGGCTCCCTCCGATACCGCGGCGCTCCTCATCTCAGCTACCCCAGTCATTCATCAAAACCCTCCCCGCCCTCTACACTAATATCGAAGGACCCAAGTGTCTCACCTACGTTGGCACGGAGGCCAACCCACGGACCTGAGCCACCTGCCGAGATCAGTTTCAAGTAGCCATTCGCGACCCTCTATGTCATGCTGAGAGCGGCCGCGTAACTCAGTACGCCATTTCGGTAGGATACGCGGCCGCGTCTCTGAACAGATGTGATGTTCCCCCGAAAAAGTGGACACCCAGTTAGGTCTCTTTCAGATTGGGGGGTCGGGAGGTGTTTGATGAGAGCGACACGACGGAATTTCAGTCGGGAATTCAAGGTGGAGGCGGTACGCCAGCTCGAGGCTCGCCGACGGTTGGCCGAGGTGGCCCGGGAACGGGCACATGTGCGAACCGGAAGAGGAGTTGGGGCGTCTGCAACTGGAGAACACCCAGCTGCGTGCAGCACGTGATTTTTTTAGAAAAACAGCGGCGTTCTTCGCGAAGGAGTCCCAGTGAAGTGCGGAGCGGTGCAGGCGTATCGCGGCAAGCTGGCTCTGCGACGCCGGTGCGAGTTGCTGGGAATTTCGCGGAGTGCGTGCTACGGCTGGTGCCGCCGACCACAGAGCCCGTCGGGACCAAGCGAACACGAGGCTCGTACAGAAGATGGAACGGATTCACCGTGAGGTGGATCGTAGCTACGGTAGTCCGCGCATGCGCGACGAATTGGTGGCGAGGTGGTTGGCCTGTGGAAGGAGCCGCGTGGCCCGCTCGATGCGCCAGAACGGGATCCGGGCAAATCAAGCGCGCCGGTACCGGCCGACGATGGATTCGGGACACGCCAATGCGGTAGCCCCCAATCTCCTGGCGCAGCAGTTCACCGTCCCGGCGCCCAATCGGGTGTGGGCCAGCGATGTGACGTACGTGTGGACCCGCGAGGGGTGGTTGTACCTGGCGGTGATGTTGGATATCTTCTTGAGTCACGTTGTGGCCTAGCATCTGGCGCCGCGACTGACGCGCCCCCTGGTGCTGGAGGCATTGCAGGCCGCCTTGCGGACGCGACATCCGCACCCTGGGTTGCTGCATCACTCGGATCGAGGGAGCCAATACACGAGTCGCGACTATCAGTCCGTACTCGAACAGGCTGGTGCCCGTTACAGCATGAGCCGCAAGGGCAACTGCTGGGACAACGCGGTCGCGGAGAGCTTCTTTCATTCGCTCAAGACCGAACGGATTCGCCATCGCCACTACCGCACACGGGACGACGCCTACACCGACATCCACGACTACATTGAGCGGTTCTATAATCAAATCCGGCGGCATTCGACACTAGGCAACATCAGTCCGGTGATGTACGAATTGAAACATGCTGCTTAACCCTGTGTCCACGAGAACTGGGGAAGATCACGTTTACCGGCTCCGGCCAACCGATGGCGATGGTGTAGGTCATTCGGTTCTCCGGCCCGCCAGTGCGCGACGAGCCTTGCGAAACACGGACGTCAACAAGAACTCCTCTCCAGTCTCTTTCAACAGTCGTTCGAGTCGCATGAATTCTTCTAGGTTTTGCTTCCGCTGCTCCCCCCAATATCCCCTAGCGAAGGCCATCAACAAGCCACCAAAGAGACCGCCTACCAATGCCAGTGCTGAGTTCCGGACCAAGTTGGCATTCGACAGAGCCGAACCCTCAGGTCCATCGACGACAGTGATCAGTGGAGTGTTACGTACCTCATCGATTCGCGCCTGCTCATGAGCCTGCGCCAGCGTTAGATAAACCTGGTGACGGAGATCAACCCACCTTTGCAACCGAGCTGCATCAAACGCCAGCCTCGGCGATTCGTCATACCGCCGGTTTGCCTCTAAGAATTCTTGCAAATCCGATTCGGCCTCCTCCAGCTCCCTCAATCCCGCCGTCAAACGGACCTCCACAAACTCCCTCTCCGCCCTCGCCTGAGAGCGTCTCCTCTCCAGATTGAAGGCGTTGACGTGATCTAGTATGGTCCGGTTCAGTTGAACAGCAAGCTCCGACCATCTTGCCGCTGTGTGGACCTCGATCAAACCAGCATCAATTTGTGTTCTGACGGTGACCTTGTCTTCAAGGAATTCTACGGCCTCCATCTGTCGCTCTTCTTCTGAATCGCCGCGTATGTCATAGAGCTCAGCAATTGTCCCGCTAAGTGTATCTCCGGCATCTTCGCCTTCGAATCGGTATTCTTTGTTTGCAACCGCCGCCAGTAGCTCGCGCGATTTCACCAGCGCGGCATAAAACTCCAATGACTCCCCCACATCCGTATTGCCAATACTCACACCGAATTGGGCCGCTATCCCTGTAAGCGATGACCTTTCCACCGAAACGTGGGGGAGGAAACTCGACTGTGCTTCGTACTCTCCCCGTAACAATGATAAAACGCTCACCAGCGCAACCACTGCAACCGCAACCAGAAGGATCATATGCCGATACACGAGCGGTACGCGGAGCAGATCCGCAATAACTATCGACGGACGATCATCATATATGGCAGGCAGAATCAACTCTCGGCGAATCTCTCGGGCTCCTTCGTCACGTCCGCTCCGTGGCTCAAATCCATCCACCTTACACTCCCGATCCAGGGTAACTACTTAAGGATTACCACCCCAGCCCAACCCCAAACATCAGTTCAACCCACTCCACGCCCAGACCAGCATTATCCATCTTTCCAGGCCGGTCAAGCCAGCCAGTGACTCAGGTCCCTGTCAACCATGTTCTGCAAACACATAATGTCATCTCGAAACATGGCGCGTAGCTCCCGCGTTTGAGTCTCTGACAGCCGCGGGCGATTCGCCGCAGTATACCGCTCGTACAGCAACTCTCGCACGAAACTGCGCTTCACCACACCCACCATCGTGGCCATTCCCATGCTCCGCGCCAACACTGCGGCACCTCTTGCTGCTCTTGCAAGCCATCGATATCTCGGCCTACTTGCTGGTAGCACTTGCTTCTCATACGGTAAATCCTCTAGGTACTCAAGGTTCAACATGTTAAAAATTCCCCGCGCAAAACCTCGCGGATCAGATCTCAGTTGATCAAAGAAGAAAATCCCAATCTGCGATCGCCGAAAGTGTTTCAGATATGCCTTCAAATACGTAGCATACCGGCTATGCGTAACGATTTCTGGAAACGCTTCAATCGCCTCGGAGAATGACAGTCCAGTCAATCCGCTTCGCACTAGATACAAGTAGTGCGAAAAGCTCCGCTCGACTGGATCACGCAAGCAAGTGAGCACCTTAACATCCGGTAGATCTCGAGCCATGCGTTCAGCCGCCAGTTCAGAAAACAGGTAGTCATGCGAGAGCTCCCCGATTGCACGAGCATCACGCGGGGCGCCAGCGAAAAAGCTGGCATACCAGCTCATGCCTCGATCATAGAAGCGGTCAAAAAAATAGATGTCCTTCGCAATCGGCACATAGCATTGTGGATGCCGCCGAAGCAATTCAAAGAGCCAGGTAGACCCCGTCTTGTCCGGTCCAATGAAGACGAAATTGGGCTGCATCTTCAACCCTTACTGATACTCCCACTTCGCTTTGCGTCTCGATTGTTCCAAGTCAAGACTTCAATCAAATATCGCAGATACTCGATTGGCGCCCATTCAAGATACGGTCGCATCTCTCTGAATGCCCGCCGTACGGTGATCCAGGACCTCCAGCGTACACCGCGCAGCAGATCCTTGATCATCGAGAAAACCAAAAAAGTGCGAAACCTGCGCCGTTCAGATTCACTGAACACTGGCTGCATGCCAAACCGATTGTAAATGCGCACCCTATCACGGGCCACGGCTCCGCTCTTCTGATTCAGGACTGTCTGATTCTCTCCATGTAATCGTCTCAAGACATGCGGTGTCCCAAGGTACGCAATCCGACCGCGTTCGGCCACACGCAGCACAAAATCCAGATCGGCCGCATGCTCAAAGGATGAATCATAGCCACCCACTTCATCAAACACTTCACGACGAAACATCACGCACGATGGCTCGCCCACGACATTGCCGTTACTTAGAGCTAACCGTGCTATCTCCCTGAATTCGAAGTGCCACAATGAACCAATCTCAAACAGGTAGCGCCGATCGCTGACAAATCGCAATGTGGTGCGTAACCGATCCATCTCGTCGATGAACTGTCGTGCCCCTCCGCAAGCCACAACCCCAACCGAGGCCTGTATCACCCCCACATACGCTTCCACCATGTCCGGCATCAAGACGTCGTCGTGGCCCACCAGCACGACCAGATCGGAGGATGTAAGCCTCACAGCAGCATTCCAATTGGCCACCATCCCCAAATTCCTGTCATGTCGATAGTAGGTAAAATCCAGTGCAGTATCACACTCACTTAGCACTCTTTCATAATCTACGTCCGACGCATCGTCCACGACCACCGTTTCTATTTTGTCATACGTTTGACACGCCACCGATTCCAGGACTGCTTTCAAGAATCGCGGAGCAACGTTATAAACCGGTATACACACACTCACCTTTGCCATTGCTTCTCCACCGATGTCCTGCCTCCAGTTCACGCATTCCTGTCGCTGCACCGCACATCCCACTCAACCGTCGCCAATACCACGAGCACCTCCCTTTACAGCAACCGCCCTCTGCCAAGTCTGCCCTTTACCAGTCCAACCGCTAAAATCAATAATGTCACCGCGACCGCAAGGCTAAACGCACGGTTAACCACATCATAGACGACACTACCCTTTGTGATCGCGCTGAACATCGCAAGCTGCACGTAAAAGCCAACGCTACGTGACATTATGGTATTTGTCTGAAAAACCAGCCCATACAGCCATGAGCAAAGAACACCGGCTCCGGCGGCTAGCAGGACCATCCCCCCAACACCACACTCCAGATACAGATATCCAAACAGGTTAATCGTCGTGGGAACTACGAATTCGGCTAGCGACCTTCCGTGGATTCCCGCCGAGATGAGCTGAGTGCTTGTATACGGTAGAGTCGGTCCGAGATGAACTAACCCGAGAGCGTGGCGAATATCCCACCATAGCCAGTGACCCATGCTCAAGCCGTTGCTGGGCACAAACTCCGACACGACATAGTGAAATGCCCGCCCCGACGTATAAAAGATTCTCCTACCAACCGCGACAACAGCATTCGTACTAACGCCCCGTCTCTCAGCATAGACGGCAGCAACGACCACGACTACTAGTAACGCCAATGCGGTGTACGCCACTATTCGGCGGAGCGGCACACGCTCCTCGGGCTTCCATATTGGAGCATACGTAGCGGCTATGAGAATCGCTTCCACCAAAACAATTAGAGCACTCTTCATCCCCGTTAGCAGAAGGGCTATGCCGACGGCCACGAATACAAGAAGTCGCAGAGTCTGCACACGCTCATGATCGTTCCACATCAACTGTCGGTAGCTGGCGACAAGAAACACTAGGAATATGGTGCCGAACATAGTGACACGGCCGGGGATGCCAAACATGCCTGATCGCGTCAGGTCGAATCGCACCTGCTCAATAAGTGGTGACATCAGAGGAATCCCACCGACGGCATAGTGATAGACCACAAAGCCCATCACCATTGTCGCAAATACCCAAAGCGTCATCAGGTCGTACGTTGGATGCGCCGCAAGGTAGACCGCCACACGCGTGTGGCGAGATCCGCTTAGGAAGTGGTGTAAGACGATTCCAAGGGTAAATGCGAGCAGCGCACTGCCCATCAACACAGTTGCTCGGAAACCGCCAGTTGCAGTGTCGTTTGCGGCTACCCCTACCATCTGTATCGATAAGAACAGCAGAGTCATGTGGAGGAAACTTAGTCGTAGGCGACTGGCCAGGATCGCTCCCCACACGAATGACAAGACTACAGCCACGAAAACCCACAACTCCAATGTTAAGATCCTCTCCTGCACCGGTACCGGAGCATGGCGTTCACAACTATATTATGCATCACGACAGCCAATGATCCAAATCTCGACCGATGAGACCCGCAAGCTCCTCGATGTCGTCCCTGTAAATGCCGCGCAAGTGGCGCCTGGTTTCGACCTTCATTTCGGGACCTCCACCGGGAACCCAGTTGTGGTCCCGAATCCACCTCACCAGGGCCGCCGCCCTCCCTTTGCGTCCGAACACGCACCTTACTCCGCGCCGAAACCAGCGATCCCCGTGCAGCGCGTGGGCCAACCATTTGATCCTTGCCCGAGATGCCTGGTTTGCCCTAATCGGGTCGGCGGGAATCTCAAATCTCACAACTTCAAGGAAGTCAGCGATTTCATCCATGACTCTCTGCAAATTCTCCTTCAGGTCCTCTGTCAGAACAAACAGGCACTGATCCATCGGAAAAAGTCCAATATATTTCTTCAGCTGTCGAGAATAAAATCCCCGATCTACATAGCTGAAGTGCACCTTATTCCAATATGACTCCGCCAAACGGCGCTCTTCGAAGCTGATGGCTTCTTCAAACGGAATCTTTTCAAACCCTCTTCGTACACTCATAAGGTAGTGTGAATAAGCGCGGTCAATGGGATTCCTGAACAAGAACAATAAACGCGCGCGCTCACAAAACTCATGGATCCGGCTAGCCACATATGGAAAATACAAATATTCAGGATCCACCTCTCCCACCACAGACTGGGTCCCTACACCGTTGAAATACTCCGTACGGTAATACTCCAAGCCACGCTGGTGCTCCGAATTGTCAGCAAAGAACTTCGTCTCCTTCTGTTTCGGAAGAAACACGTCCGGATGTCGTGACAGCAGCTCGTGGAGCGTCGTGGTCCCGGCCTTCTGCGCGCCCACACAAAAGAACCACCTTCTTGTTGGTGTCAATTCACTCGTGATGCGTCCTAGGGGATCTCCCACGGTTCCGTATCCTCGAGAGATATTGTCAAATGTTGTGGATCGTGGTTTGATCAAGCGGCAACCTTTCGATCCGTTTTCTCTCGGTCCGTTTCCTGCATGCCATCTCTGAACCGTGCTCCGACCAACACCAGGGGAGAAGCTCTGGGGCGTTGAGTTTTCGCCAGCGTTGCTCGGCCATCTCCAACAGCTTGAACGCCATCGTCAGCCCTTTGCTCCGCGAGCCCGCTCCCTTGGTCACGCGCTGACGTAACCGTACCGTCGCGAAGGCGGACTCGATCACGTTCGTCGAGCGGATGTGTTTCCAATGCTCGGCCGGAAAAGCGAAATGGCTGTACAGGTGCTCCTGGTCCCGCGTGAGCGAGGCGACCGCGTTGGGATACTTGGCCGTATACGCGGAGGCGAAACGCTCTACCAGAGCCTCGGCCGTCGCACGCGACTCCGCATACATCATCTCGCGCGACACCCGCTTCGCCGCCGGCTGCAAACTTTTCGGTAGCTTGTCCAACACGTTGGCCATCCGGTGCACCCAGTCGCGCTGCTGCCGCGTCGCCGGCCACACCTCCCGCACCGCCGCCCAGAACCCCAACGCGCCATCCCCAATCGCCAGCACCGGAGCACCGTATCCCCCCCACTGCAAATGGCGCAACACCGCCAACCAGCTCTCCGTGCTCTCCCGATAGCCGTCCTCCACCGCGATCAGCTCCTTCGTCCCGTCCGCCCGGGCGCCCAGCATCACTAGCGTACACAGCCGGTCGGCCTCGAGGCGAATGGTGAAGTGGATCCCGTCGACCCAGACGTACACATACTCCCGGTCGCGCAGATCGCGCCGGCGAAACTCCCGGTATTCCCCCTCCCACACAGCCGTCAATCGCGTGATCGCCGTCGGGGACAAGCCAGATGCGTCATCGCCCAACAGGATCGGCAACGCCTCGGGAAAATCTCCCGTCGAGAGACCGCGCAGATACAACACCGGCAATACCTCCGCCACCTTCGGCGACCGCCGCATATAGGGCGGCAAAATCTTGCTCGTGAACTGCTCCCCCACACGACGGTCATTCACCCGAGGCGCGGTCACCGCAACCGTACCAGCACCCAGCGTCACCTTGCGGGGACGGGCCTTCCCATTGCGCACTACCAGCGCACGGCTCGAACTCGCGTCGGCCAAACTGCTGACTATGCCGTATGGTCTCTCAGGCCCTACCTTGACCATCTCGTTCTCAAACCGCCTAGCACCTTATTAAGCACCGCAGCAGTGTGTTGGTGGAAAAACCCGAGCTGCGAACGACCACCGTGTCGCAGACGCCCTTGCCCCATATGCGATCACCGGCCTCGCCGATGCCATGGCCTTAGCCGAAACGATTCCGAAGTTCGTCAACGCCTGGGCCAGGAGCGAGAGTACGCGACAATCATGCGTCCAAACTGCCGTTCGGCACAACCGACTGGGCAGTACGAATAGCTCTCACGTAGGACATGGCATTCTTTGCGGCTGACGACACCGCGACAGCGAAGGCGACGCCAAGAGTCCCAAGAGGTTCAGAGAGTATAAAGGCAATGAGACACACTATCCCCAGTGCGAGGATGGTGACGCCTACTTCAACGCTCTCACCGTTGGTCATGAGATTGAACTGTGTAACGGTGCCTGTGCAGGAGTTCACTAGGTGTCCGATAGCAAGCACGACTAACAACGGCGCCGCCGCCCCAAACTCAACACCGAACAGGCCCAGGACCAGGTCTTTCCCTACTATAAGCACAACAAGCATGGGCAAATATAGCACGATCGAGTACAGCTGAGTTTCGCGGAGTAGTTTGTGGAGCCGTCGGCCATCCCCGCGCACATGTGCTGCTGCTAACATCGGCGAATACACACCCGCGATAGCAACCAGGATCAACGCCGCCAACGACACGAGACGATTAGCCGCACCGAAGAGGCCAACTTGGTCTGGAGTGACGACGAAGGGCAAGATAACAAAAGGAGCGTTCGCCATTAGCTGCGTCAGTAAAGCACTTGCCCAGAAATGAGTGGTCCTCGATAGTCTCAGGCCGTCAGGAAGCGTTCCACCACCACTCTGCAAATCGGTGGGCCGCTGTCGGGCTCCAAAGCCGTTCAGTACGAGAGAGGCAGCGGCAATCGAACTGAAAGCTAAGCCGGCAGTGTACAGGTTGATCACGACAGACGGTGCTGCATCTCCACTCAGAGCTAGCCAAACAGGAAGAACGACTAGTGTGAATGCCGGTGCCCCGCCGAATTGAAGACCAAGACCCAGCTGGGGCCGGCCCAAGCCCTTCAATGTCTCACAACAATACGTTAGGATAACGAAGGGGATGGTGGCAATGGCTGCCAACGCCACAACATGTTGAGGAGATGCATCACCATGCCAAAACTGGGAAAGAGGGTGCCGCAAGCCGTAGATCAACAGGGCCGTAGCCGCTGAAGCCAGGGCAACGACGCCCAAGCCCCCCATCCAGAAGGAACGTGCCTTCTTCACTTCGTTGAGAGCAACCAACGACGCGGTCCGACGCAGAGTGAAGACTGGCAGTCCTACCGCCGCAAACGCACCCGCGATGTAAGTCCCCGCCAGAAAGACAAGGAATACGCCAAGGCCGCTTGGACCCACCAGTCTGCCCAACACAACACTCAGAAGGAGTTGCACCGCCGCGGCTCCACCTCGCGTGGATACGGCTGCAGCAACGCACTTTAGGCGGTTCGTCTGAACCATCCCCCCCTCGCGTCCTCTAAACACTGCGTTCTGGCGCAACCCCGATTGTTTCCGAATACAAACTGATCCAAAACTAGGCCTCCCTCATGACCTCGGACAGAAGGGTCAGGCATGCAGGAGCCGCCCGGTTGTTCGTCCACTCCCCGCGATACGCAAACCAAACAACCCTGCCTCCAATGCACAATGCACCTCTGGCAGGACCTCATGTCAGACGGGAACGCGCGCGCCTACGAGAAAGGTGGTGAGCGTCAGGCCTGTGATGCCCAGTCGCATTGCACGCGCGCTACGTAGCCGAATCCGCGGAGGTCGAGACGAACGCGGGCGCGTACCACTCGGTAGGCATCACTGGGTGCTGTCGGTCAACGGTCGGGAAGGCCGTAACCAGCGTGTCAGCCACACAGGTCAGTCACACAACGCAACTCAAGGTGGGCTTCAGTGGGCACCCGGGCCTGTGAACATTGCAGGAATTGTAAGCAGCAAGATTCGGAGGTCCGCGAACACTGAGCAGGTCCGTACGTACTCCAGGCCCAACGTCGCCCGATCAGGGTATCCGACGTGGGAACGGCCAGCCGCAAGCCCAAGCGCCGGTCACTCCAGGCGTGAGGGAGAGAAACAGTGGATCAGTGGCAACCGAGGGGACCCGCGTGCGGTCATGCTGAAAGCTGCCCGAGTCTTGCCGGAGATGGTCAATGTGCCCCCTGCCGCCGCAGCACTATCGGTATCGTGCACAGCAGGATGCCGATGTCCGACAACAGCGACCACCGCCGCACATATTCCAACTCCATGTGGGCCCGATCCGGATACCCCACCTGTGACCGTCCACTAACCGCCCATGCACCCGTCATCCCGGGCTTCAGAGAAAGGAAGAGGGGTGCGCTCCGCTCGTAGTGCCCGATCTCGTCCGGGACAATCGGCCGAGGACCAACCAGCGACATGTCGCCGACCAGGACGTTGAACAGTTGCGGCAGCTCGTCGAGGCTGGTCTTACGCAGAAACCGCCCCACCCGAGTCAGTCGCGGGTCAATCGCTTCCGGCAGCTTGAAGTTGTTCGCCACGTAGCGCTGCTGCAGCTCCAGATCTGCCCGCAACACCTCCTCAGCGTCTGAACGCATGGTTCGGAATTTGCGGCACCGGAACCGCCGCCCCCGCTCGCCCAAGCGGACTTGCCCGAAGACCGCCGGACCCGGTGAGTCCCACCGCACCCACGCAGCAATCAGCAGCAGGAAGGGGCTCAGCACGACGAGCCCAATGGTGGCACCCAACAGATCCACCAACCGCTTCACCGCCAGCTGCCATGCCTTCAGACCCGGGGCCGTCAGTTCGACGAGTGGCAGCCCTTGAAAACAGATAGACCTAGGCTCGACGCCTGCGGTCCGCGCCATTCGCGAAGCGGTGAGCAGTCGGCACCCGCTGACGAGCGCGGCGTCGACTACGTAAGCGAAGTCTGCGTCGGAAATAGGACCCGCGACTAGTACGGTGTCCGCCTTGCGCGACTCGATCACATGGCCGAGCAAGTGCAGAGGAGTTCGGCTGTCCCGCTGTTCCCCGCGGCCGCTGATCACCGTACTCACGACCACGAGATTAGAACCATTCACACGCCCACCTGCGCCAGCCTCCTTGAGCTCAATCCAATCGTTTTGGCCATCAGAGACGACTACGACACGAGCTCGGGCGACCCGCGCACCGACGAGACGCAATACCTGGTCCACTGCCGTGCGTCCAGCCACAACCGCCGCTCCCACCATCACCGTTGCGGCGAGGAACTGCCCAGAGACTAGGTACAGTGATTGCTCCCAGGCAGCGTCAAATAGCGCTACGAACGCAGCTAGCGCACTACCTTTGAATAGGCGTGCGATGTCCCGGCGGCGATCACCGGGCCCGTAGCTCCCCGCAATCAGTAACCCCACTAGGATGAGCACCGCGAACCGCCACCCACCGAGCATACCCTGCGGAAAGAGTGAACTGACACTTCCCACCACCGGCACGTCCAACACCATCCCATTGCGCAGCGCCCGCACCGCGAGCCAGATCACCAAGACGACCACGAGATCGGAACTCACTAACACCGCGACGCGCAGCGCGTCCCTCACCCAGTGCCGCCTGATGTTGCGAGCAGCGGCTCGATGAAGCATAGTGTGATGCTCCCGACCCTGCGGGTCGGCGGAAGGGTACCCCGGATGGGTTTGGATAGCGCTGCGTCTTGTCGCCGCAGTACCGGTCACAGTCACATTCACTCCTCAGAAACGGGAAGGGCGCCCGAGTCCAAGCTGATCTGCCACGCTGCCGGCGACGCGCACCAGAGATGCGCGATCGAGCCTGCGCGATTCGGGAGGCAGAACTTGCACCGCAATCTCAAGCACGTCAAGAGGCTGGGCGCTGCGAGCGGCCGTTGTGCGTCAGACCACCGTCAGACAGGCTCGCCGCCCCGCTTGGGCCGCGGACGATACTATCACTTCACATCGAGTGTGTTCCGCTGTGCCGGAGATCACGAGCACTAACCGCCTTCCCTGCTCACCCCCCGTAAACCTAAAACCCCCACACCAGCGGAATCACCAGCACCGCCGCCACGACCACAAGCACGACGAGCACCGCCCCGAGCCGTGCATAATCGCCGAACCGATATCCGCCGGGACCGTACACCATGACGTTGGTCTGATAGGCGATCGGGGTCAGAAACGACGCCGAGGCCGCAACGGCGACGCCGATAGCGAAGGGACGGTGATCCGCGCCCAGCTGGCCTGCCGTCGAGATGGCGATCGGGAACATCAGCACGGCCGCGGCATTGTTGGTGATGATGCATACCAGGGCGACCGTGGCGAGCACGATCCCCAACAGCCCACCCGTCGCACCCATGCCCCCAAACGCCCCCACCAGCAACCCGGCGCCGCGCTCGGCGAGCCCCGAGCCCTCGAGCGCCGCCGCCAAGCCGAAGGCGCCGGCGATCACGAGAATCACGTCCAAGTCCACGGCGTTCCGCGCCTCGCCGGGGGTGAGAATCCCCAGCAGCACCAGCGCAAATACGGCGAGGAGCGCCGCGTTCAAGATGGGCATGACGCCGAGTCCGGCCGAGCCCACCACACAGGCCAGGATCAGACCAACCAACCACGCCTTGCGGGAGACCGCCGGCGGGGTGCCACCCAGGCGCGACACGAGGAGAAACGGCGTGCGGTCCCGCCAGCGATCGCGAAAACCGGGGTCCGAAAGCAGCAGCAGCGTGTCACCAGCCTTGAGCCGCACCGACCCCAGCTTCGCCTCCACCCGCTGTCCCGCACGGTGGATAGCCACCACCGCCGCCTGATAGCGCCCCCGGAAGCCCACATCCTTGAGCGTCCTCCCCACGAGCGGGGAGGCGGCACCGATCACCGCCTCGAAGAAGGTGTGACGGTGCGTGTCGAACTCGCGCACATGCTCCCGCTCGCGGGAACTGAGACCCCGCATCGCCTGGAGATCGACCACCGTATCCGCTCGGCCGACGAAGGTGAGCCGGTCACCACCGTGGAGCACCGTCTCCGGGGCGACGGGGGCTATGACCTCCCCGTCGCGCTCGAT
>SDBV01009238.1_pt1 | contig 13140 bp, 11 predicted proteins | sample 2277081 | NCBI WGS metagenome assembly SDBV01 (sample SAMN10402039, study PRJNA504765) | marine sediment metagenome | isolation source: marine sediment core GS10_PC15, 223 cmbsf | place: Arctic Ocean: Southern Knipovich Ridge | collected 2010
AAGTTAGACCGCCTGGCCGAACTGGTGAATAAAGTTCCTCTACACGGCCAAATTGGTATTGGGCATACACGCTGGGCGACCCATGGAGAGCCGAGTGCCAGAAATGCCCATCCTCATTTGGGCACAAGTGGTACTGTGGTGCTGGCTCACAATGGAATTGTTGAAAATTACATAGAGCTTCGTGAAGAACTGAGCGCAGAGGGGGTCGAGTTCAAATCTGATACGGATACTGAGGTGATAGTGCAGCTCGTGGACCGTTACCTTTCGCTGGAGATGAGTTTTGTTGAGGCAGCACAAAGAGCTTTTTCCCATCTGCAAGGTGCGCACGGGATCGTTCTCCTTTCGACAAAAGAAACAGATAAGATCGTGACCGCACGGATCGGGAACGCCGGGGGTGTTGTAATCGGAGTTGGTCAGGGAGAGATGTTTGTTGCCTCGGATATGCCAGCTATCTTAGAGCATTCTCGCCAAATGGTGTTTCTTGAATCAGGACAAATAGGTGTTGTGAAACGAGATGGATTAGCAGTAATGACTTTAGATGGAAAGCCGGTGGTCTTCGATGAACACACTGTCGCCTGGGACCCTATAGCAGCCGAAAAGGGTGAATACCGCCATTTTATGCACAAAGAAATCCACGAACAGGTCCGCTCACTGACAGATACCATCGGTGGGAGGGTAGATTTCGATGCTGGACGCATATACTTGCCGGAGCTCAACCTGACTCCAGAGCTGGCCCAGCGGATAAACAAGGTCTTCATCACAGCTTGTGGGACTGCATCCCACGCAGGTATGGTCGGTAAAACGCTTATTGAGCGTATTGCGCGTATGCCAGTAGAGATGGACATCGCCTCGGAGTTCCGCTACAGAGATCCGATTCTGGATGAGAATACAGCGGTGTTGGCAATCAGCCAATCAGGTGAAACAGCGGATACTCTGGCCGCAATGGAAGAAGCCAGGAAAAAGAAAGCAACCTTGTGGTCAATCGTTAACGTAATCGGTTCGCAAGCCATGCGGATCTCAGATGGATATATATCAATGCAAACCGGTCCTGAGATTGGAGTAGCTTCAACGAAGGCTTATACAGCACCGTTGGTGGATCTTTATATGCTGGCAGTATTGTTGGCAGACTTGCGCGGCAGCTTGAATGAGAGCAATCGACGTGAGTTGGTGGCTGACTTGCGATTGGTTCCTGATTTGGTCAGTCGATGCCTCGACTTGGAACCGGAAGTTGAGGAAGTGGCTTGGGCTTTGAAGGATTTCTCGCACTGTCTCTATTTAGGACGAGGAATCAATATGCCCACAGCTTACGAGGGGGCTTTGAAACTGAAGGAGATTTCATATATCCATGCTGAAGGCTACCCGGCAGGCGAGATGAAACACGGTCCGATCGCATTGATCGATGAGAATATGCCCATCGTCGTGATTGCACCTCGCGATCCCTGGTATGATAAGATGTTAAGCCAGATCGAGCAAGCTAAAGCTCGTGGCGGGATTGTGGTCGCAGTGGCGACAGAGGGAGACGACGTGATCCCAGCTATCGCTGATCATATTCTCTGGGTGCCGCCTACTCCCTGGATGCTAAGTCCAGTTACCACAGTGATCCCCTTGCAGATTCTCGCCTATCATATCGCCGCATTGCGAGGCCTGGATGTGGATCAGCCTCGAAATTTGGCCAAATCGGTGACAGTTGAATAAAGATCTATGTAAACCGGCCATGAGCGGTTGAATGTGCACACCGGCTCATAATCCAACATGAAAACTGTGTTAGAAACTGTAAGGAATTGATCATTTTCTCAAAAAAGGCTTATAATCAGCAGCTAATTTTAAGAAACTCTAATGGAAGATGATTCCATGGTGAAGGCAGAATTTTGAAGAAACGTATTCTATTAGCATTAGTAGTGACGCTGATTATCGGAGGGCTCTTTTTTTGGTTCGTTGATCTGGACCAGGTAATCGAGCAGCTGCGTCAGGCTGATTGGCGTCTCTTGGCGGCCGGGATTGGAGCACTTTTGGTCGCCTATGTGCTGATAGCTGTACGTTGGCGATACTTGTTGGGAAACAGACCTGGGTTTTTTTCATCGTTTCACTCAGTTAATATTTCAAACCTGGTTAACAGTTTAACCCCCATCCCGGAAATTGCTTTGAGAGTTTTGATCACCGGCGGTGGTTCAGGTATGTCGATACCTAGTGCTACCTCAGGCATGCTGATTGAGCGTTCCTTGGAACAAGTCATGCGTGTTCTGGCGTTCCTCATCGCACTATTGACTGGTTATGTTATTGCCTTTAAAACCAGTTCCATGCTGGTCAATGGGGGTCTAATTCTTGTTTTCTTGGTATTGATGATATTGATCATCCGTAATGCTGAAAGCATTGTGTCATGGATACAAATCCAACTCACCCGTTTTCCAAGGCTTGATCAACGGCGGGTTGAGAATGTACTTTCAGACCTGGTAGCTGGATTGCGAATGGCCGGTGGTCCAAGGCAGCTGACATACGGCTGGTTTATGTCGTTTGGAATCTGGGGCGCTTTTTTCGTCTTTGCTTATCTTGTGTTACTGGGTCTGAATATCCATCTCCCGGTGGAGCAGATGGTGGCGATCACCCTGTTGACTCTGGCTGTTGCCCCCCCCTCGGCACCAGGTACGCCGGGTTTGTACCAGGCGACCATCGTGGGAGCCTTATCCTTAATTGCTGGGCTCGACCCGGCGCTGATGACAGCCTACGCGATCATGGTGCATATCCTGCAGGTGATCCCGCTGATTGTCCTTGGAATTTGGGGGGCACTGGGCACCAACCTTCATTTGCGGACTTTGTTCCAACAACGCCAAACCGTCCAAGTGGAGGGAGATAAAAGATAGGTTGATCTTCTGATATTGATTATTTATTCTGCACTTCATTGCCTTGTGAGGATGACTAACCTTTGCAGGGCCGTTTTGTTTAAATGGGATAGAATTAATCTCAAATTAAGTGAAGTGAGATGATAGTGGATCATAAACAGGACTTAGTCAGAATGTTAATCGCACGGCTGGAGCGGCTGTCTGCTGATTCATATTGGGCACACCAGGCAAGCGGAGTGCGAGGCTCACTGCTGCGGTTGCTGGAGGCAGGGGAACTCAATTCAGAGCAGGGTGCACCCTTGGTCGAGAGGGGATTTTATTTATTAGAGAAAGCAGCCAAGGAGAAGTAAGTAATTAAGTATGGGCGGATGGTTAGAAGCATAAACTCAAGATCATAATTAAAAGTATTTTTAGATCACCATTTCCATGCCGAATAAAACTTTTCCGTTACCTTAAACCCGCGGGGGGGCACGAAGTGCAGTCAAAGCGTGGCAGGCCATCACGGGATTGAGCTAATTATCGAAAAGGCTTACTTTGACTACTTTCTGCTCTGCTCAGTATCCTTCCCGGTGGGTAATGGTAGCGTAGTCGGAGCCGGGAACAAGCGAGTCGCATTGTTGGGCAAAAATATGTCATCTAATGCTATCGATACACACCAACCCACGAAATTATTTATTCTTGTTTTGTCTTCGAGAAGAGCAGGATCAAGTTGTTTCTGTAGAGGAGATAATCTTTCCGACTAAAAACACGCAATACCCGTCGGCCAGGTGAGCTTTGGATTCAATCTGGGTTACGGAATCACCAACAAGGATTTCGACCAGGTAAGTGTCCAGCCGGCATAATTCGGGATGTTCCGGACGGAGATCTGCGAAAGGACAATGCTCGAAAAACATCCTCGGCGCATCTGCATGCGCCTCCCAGCGAGCCTGGTAACCGAGAGTGTTGAGCTGCTCGATTGCTTGAACAAGACGTTGGGCTAGGGGGCCGCGCGGGGTAACTTCACCTGCTAAATGGCTGGCAACACGCTGCAGATATGTTGCCTCTGCGTCTGGTGGGAGATCCTCAAGAGAAGTGGTCAGCAGGGCACTGGAAAGTAAATCGAAGTTATCCTGTAGAGCCAAAGCCGTAAGACTGAATCGCCGGGCTGGACGCCCCCGGCGACCTCTGCGGTCCTGACCAGTGGTGATTACCAAGCCTTCCTCAATCATATGGGAAAGATGGTGGCGTACATCCGCTTGGGTGACTTGCAAGGCGCGGCTGAGTTCAGCTGCTGTTGCGCCAGGTTTATTTCTGATTAAGTCCAGCAGTCGCTGGCGTGTGGATTTCACAGTGGCTTGCTCTGGGAAAAGCTCTTGGTTAATCTCACTGGTGGCAAGTTCTCCATGTTCCCGATTATACTCTCATTTGTTATTAACGCAAATAATAATTAGCGTTAATCAAGCTTTGACAGGCTTGATTTATCCGGTATAATTAGTAATTGTGAAGTCAGAAGAGAACACCCTGACCTGGGAAGATTCCTACGCCATAGCCCAGGAATTATCAATGTCACATTCAGATATAAATCTAGAAGACGTTTCATTGATGATGATCTTTCACTGGACCTTGGATTTACCTGGTTTTGTGGATGATCCTGAGCTGGCAAATGATGCAATATTGGCAGGAATTTATCAAGAATGGTATGAGGAGGTAGCTTGGTGATGACAGAAGATGTAAATATCCCTGGGTACGATATCCCTCCCGAAATGGAAGGCCAGGTAGCGATCACGGCGCTGGATAAAATTTATAATTGGAGCCGGCGAAATTCAATTTGGCCAATGATGTTTGGACTGGCCTGTTGCGGAATCGAAATGATCTGCGCCGCAACAAGTCGCTATGATTTCTCCCGGTTTGGGATGGAAGTGATGCGACCCAGCCCTCGCCAGAGCGATTTGATGATCGTGTCGGGGACGGTGACCAAGAAGATGATCCCGCAGATTGTGCGTCTGTACAACCAGATGCCCGAACCGAAGTATGTTTTGGCGATGGGTGCCTGCGCCTCTGGAGGCGGCCCATTTAAAGAGGGCTATAGTGTTGTAGATGGCGTTGACAAGTTTATACCAGTTGATGTTTATGTCCCCGGTTGTCCTCCAACTCCCCAGGCTTTAATCCACGGACTGATTACCCTGCAGAAGAAAATCGATAAGCAATCGATCAAGAATGTGCGTTGGTACAGCAAAGATCCCATTGAACCGATCCCAATACCTTTATTGGGACCCGATCTGATGGATCCCCGCGATTATGCATTGATTAAACAATATAGCACCGAGAAGCTGGCTGAGGATCAACAGGTCCCCGCGGCAGAAGAAGCCTGAATTGGAGTGAAGAAATGAGCGAAGAAGTCCTTGTTGAAGAGAAAACTGAATTAGAGGAACGTTTTCCGGAGATCAGCCGGGATGATCGTAAGGGGTATGAAGGATTTATAGTCCCAACCGAGAAGCTGGTTGAGTTTGCCTCCGTTTTGCGGGATGAATTTGGCTATGACTTCTTGTCCTCAGTAACCGGTGTGGATTACTTGCCGGAGGATCGGATGGAAGTGGTCTATCACGCTTACCAGACAACCGGCGGGCCTGGGTTATTCTATAAAGTTCAGGTGGATCGCGATGATCCGGTAGTACCATCACTCACTCCAGTCTTTCCAGGCGCAAATTTGCAAGAACGAGAAGCATGGGATTTGATGGGTATCCGCTTTGAGGGTCACCCCAATCTGAAGCGAGTTTTACTGTGGGAAGGATTCGAAGGACATCCGCTGCGGAAAGATTGGCGGGAACCGTTTTACGAAGGCGATGGTAAGCCATTTAAGAGCCGTTGGCCAGTTGGGGAAGTGATCCGGTCGGAAGATAGTAATCCCTTTAATAAGAATGTAGATTATCCAGGAGGTTTCGATCCTGAACAATGGACACCAGCGGCCGAGACAGCCGTATATGCTGGTGTTGGTAGGCTTGATCATGCGGTGAGCGAGACTGCTTTGAGCACCGACCAGATCATCGTGAACCTGGGTCCACAGCACCCATCAACACATGGTGTCTTCAGAATGGTGGTTCGCCTGGAAGGAGAGACGGTTGTCGCTCTCGAACCTGTCATGGGCTATTTGCACCGCAACCATGAGAAGATTGGGGAACGGAACACCTACTTAATGAACATACCGTTCACCGATCGGTTGGATTACTTCAACTCGATGAGCAATAACTTTGGGTACGTTTTAGCGGTTGAGAAGCTGATGGGAGTGAAACCACCGGAACGGGCTGAGTACATCCGGGTGATGATGGCAGAATTAACTCGCATCGTCAACCATCTGACAGCCATTGGTTTCCTGCTGAACGATCTGGGGGCATTCTTTACCCCATTACTGTACGCTTTTAAAGAACGGGAGTTGATCCTGGACATCTTCGAAGCGGTTAGCGGCTCGCGGATGATGTGTAATTATTACCGTTTTGCGGGCGTGGCACGTGATTTGCCAGAAGGTGTATTTGAGCAAGTAAAGAATCTGGTGCTGCATAGATTGCCTGGAAAAGTGAACGATCTGGATACTTTCCTGACCGACAACGAGATTGTCCGCGCTCGGACAATTGGCATCGGTGTACTGACTGCCGAAGAGGCGATTGCCCATTCAGCAGTCGGACCTGTATTGCGAGCCTCAGGCGTCCCTTATGATGTGCGGCGGGCTGACCCATATGGAATTTATGACCGTTTTGAGTTCGACGTCGCGGTGCGCTACCATGGCGATATTTACGATCGATACTTAATTCGTTTGGATGAAATTCGCCAGAGTATTCGCATTTTGGAGCAAGTGTTCCAGGATATACCTGAAGGACCGATCCAGGAAGGAAAACCTCAATACCAGGTTCGTGTACCCGCCGGAGAGGCTTATGGTCGAGTTGAAGGCCCCAAAGGCGAGTTGGGTTTCTACGTTGTTTCCAATGGTAAACCAAATCCCTGGCGTTATCACGTGCGGGCGCCATCCTTCATTAACTTATCTGCCCTGGAAGTGATGAGTAAGAATTATAAGATTGCTGATGTTGTCTCCATCTTGGGCTCAATTGACATAGTGCTAGGTGAAACGGATCGTTAGTCTCCAGGTGATTTCGTACTTCTAACATGGTATCCACAACGGAGTTTGATTATGGCTGATATGTATGGTAAGGGACTTCTGAAGGGTTTGGGTGTCACATTTAAACACTTCATGGAGACCTATCTGGAAGATATCCGCTGGTTATCGCGCGGAAAACGCCGCTATTACACTGCAGAAGGGATTGATAGTCGAAAGAGCTTTGATACAACTGGCATCTTTACTGTGCAATACCCAGAAGAGAAATTGCCAGTGCCGGAGGAATTTCGCTTTATCCCATTCCTGATTTACGAAGTAAATGACGATGGGGAAAAACAAGATCGGTGCACTTCGTGCGGTATCTGCGCTAAGGTTTGCCCACCACAGTGTATCTGGATCGAACGGACCAATGATCCAGACACAGGCAGGCCGGTTCCCGAACCTGCAGAATTTTACATCGATATAGATATTTGCATGAACTGCGGCTTGTGTGCTGAATTCTGCCCATTTGATGCGATCAAGATGGATCACGATTACGAGATATCGGTATATGACCGCCTTGAGAAAAATATCTTTAATAAGGAGCGGCTCTCACGGCCGGTTTCGTATTACGCATCGATTCGACCCACAAATTATGCCCGAGAGGAAGCGGCACGAGCCGAAGCTGAAGCTGCAAAAGCTGCCAGAAAAGCAGCCCGAGAAAAGAAATCAAAGAGTGGTAAGTAATACCAGAGGCAGCGAGTCTCAATTATAATAATTTATTAGTTTTCAACGGTAGATAGGATAAGGAAAATTGGTATGGTAAACGTAAATATTGTAAGTGAACAAGCAGTCATGGATGCGTTGAGCAAGGTCCAAGAACCTGAGCTGCACAATGACCTGGTCAGCCTGAACATGATTCGCGATGTTAGTATTGATGGAGAAGAAGTTGGTTTTACAGTGGTGTTGACAACACCAGCCTGCCCGCTGCGATCGCAGATCGAGCGTGAGGCGCGTGAAGCTGTTGTCTCAATACCAGGTGTAAAAACTGTGGCAATCAAAATGGATGCCAATGTGCCCTCTGATGGCAGGCAGCGCGGCCTCTTGGAATTGCCGATCCGCAATGCAATCGCGGTCGCCTCAGGGAAGGGCGGTGTGGGTAAGAGCACCTTGGCCGTTAATCTGGCAGTTGTATTAGCCAAATCTGGCGCCCGCGTAGGCCTGCTGGATGCAGATATATATGGACCTAATATCCCTATCATGATGGGTGTGGACCACTTACCACCCGCTGGTGAAGATAAATTAAACCCGGCTGAAGCTCATGGCGTGAAATTGATGTCGATCGGTTTCATGGTGAAAGCCGATCAACCCTTGATCTGGCGCGGGCCGATGCTTCACTCTGCGATCCGCCAGTTTCTGAGTGATGTTGACTGGGGGGAGCTGGATTACCTGATAGTCGACCTTCCACCTGGTACGGGAGATGCTGGGTTAAGCCTGGCACAATCGATGCCATTAAGCGGGGGGGTGATCATAACCTTACCGCAGCAGGTTTCGCTGGATGATGCCAGACGAGGTCTGGAGATGTTCCGCCAGTTGAATGTTCCGATCTTTGGCGTAGTTGAGAATATGAGCTACTTGGAACTGCCTGATGGAACCCGCATGGATGTGTTCGGTGAGGGAGGTGGAGAAAGACTGGCTCTGGAAAGTGGAGTTCCATTTATTGGTGCCATCCCGATGGATCCAGCAGTGCGAGTAGGCGGCGATCAAGGCGTCCCTATAACAGTGAGCGATCCTGACTCCCCAGTTGCCCAGGCGTTGAAAGCTATCGCCATGGATGTGGCTGCCAAAGTCAGCGTAGCGGCGATGCAAAATAACGATTTTGTTCCCATCACGATGGTCGGATGATTATGAACCAGACAAAACATTTGGTCGTTGGCGTTCGTTTCCAGAAGGTGGGAAAGATTTATCATTTTGATGCCAGAAAGTTCAACGACCTTCGCACTGGGGACTTTGCTGTCGTTGAGACCAGCCGGGGAAAGCAACTAGGAGAGGTGGTTCAAATATTGGATGAACCCTCCTTACCGCCCCATGGCTCATGGAAGCCGATCAAGCGCAAAGCCACGCCACGTGACCTCTTGCTGCGCCAGATCTGGCAGCGTAAAGCTGTAGAAGCGATGATCAACTGCCGCGCTAAAGCGGCTGAAATGAAGATCGTGGGGGTCAAGATCGTATCAGCGGAATTCACCTTTGATGGAAAACGGCTCTCCTTTTTGTACAGCACTGAGACTGAAGAAAGAGTCGATCTAAAATCCTTAAAAAAGGCGATCCAGCGTACCTATCAACGCTCAAGAATTGAAATGCGCCAGATTGGACCGCGCGATGTCGCGAAAATTGTTGGCGGGATGGGAGCATGCGGATTGGAATCGCGCTGCTGCTCGATTTTCTTGACCGAGTTCAGCCCCATCTCGATCAAGATGGCCAAGGAACAAGGTATCTCTTTGACGCCTTCTGAGATCACCGGTATGTGTGGCCGCTTACGCTGCTGCCTGATTTATGAGTACCAGCAGTATGTAGAGGCGCGCAAGGTGTTGCCTAAACGTAATAAACGGGTGATCACCTCTCTGGGAGAGGGGAAGGTGGTCGACACCTATCCTCTCAAGGACTCCGTACTCGTTGAAATAGAGGGGGTGGGAAGAGAGGAATTTGGGCGTCTCGATATTCAGCCATGGGACGAAATGGAAGAATTGCGCAGAAAATCCGCAGAGCCGTGTGACAAACACGTAAACGGTGGATGTAATTGCGGCAAAGGAGTAAATTGAACGAGGCTGAGACGCCTGACAAGTGGAATTCCCCGCAGCGCATCCTGGTGATCCTGGCGCACCCGGATGATCCAGAGTTTTTTTGTGGGGGTACTATGGCCCGGTGGGTCCTTGCCGGGCACCAAATTTCCTATTGTTTATTGACATGTGGGGATAAAGGTACTTCAGATCGAGCTCTTACCCCGGATGCTTTGTGTATCCAACGCCAGAGCGAACAGATAGCTGCAGCGGCTGTGTTGGGTGTGCACCGGGTTCGCTTTCTGGATTACCCGGATGGGTATCTTGTGCCCGATCTGGAATTACGGAAGGAGATCACCCGAGTGATCAGACAAGAACAACCCGATGTACTGGTAACCTGTGACCCAACCAATCTGTATGTGCGGGAGACCTATCTCAACCATCCGGACCACCGGGCCGCGGGCCAGGCAACCCTGGATGCAGTTTTTCCTGCCGCACGTGACCATTTGAGTTTCATCGAATTGTGGCGCGATGAGAATCTTGAACCGCACGTCGTTCGCGAAGTGTGGATCTCCTTACCACAGGAAGCTAATGTTTCCTTGGATGTGACAGAACATTGGCAATTGAAGCTCCGGGCACTCTCTGAACACAAGAGCCAGATTAGAGATCCTGCACAGTTAGAAGAACGCTTGCGCACGCGGCATACACCCGACAGCAACTCAGAAAACCCACGTTTTGAAGAACATTTTAAGAGGATAGTACTCGCCTAAAGTGGAAGTTTGTTATACAATCGATTCCCTGAAGACAAGAGAATATATATTTCCTGGTCAGGTTTGATAATATCGGGAATTATAGAAGAATTCCCCAATATCCATCCAAGGGGAACCTAATTGTTAGATTCTATGGAGGCATCGTGATCGATTTTCTAAGTGAGGCACAGGAATTGTTCGAATACACCCGCGATTTGCGCAGAGATTTTCACCGCCACCCTGAACTAGGATTTCAAGAGGTGCGTACAGCTGGGATCGTAGCCCGTGAATTGACCGATCTGGGTCTTGAAGTGAGTACCGGTGTGGGGAAAACAGGTGTTGTGGCAACGCTGGAGGGTGGCAGTCAGGAACCAGTCGTGCTGGTGCGCTTCGATATGGATGCACTTCCAATCCAGGAAGAGACGGGTGCTGAATATGCTTCCCAAACGCAGGGTATTATGCACGCTTGCGGTCACGATGGACATACTGCTGCGGGTTTGGCAGTGGCCCGCATGCTGGATGCTCGTAAAGGGGAATTGGCGGGGACGGTTAAATTCGTCTTCCAGCCTGCGGAGGAAGGTCTCGGTGGCGCGGAGGCGATGGTTGCGGATGGGGTTTTAGAAAATCCCAGACCCGATCTAAGCCTATCCCTTCACCTGTGGAACGGCAAACCTGTTGGTTGGATCGGTGTCACCCCTGGACCTACAATGGCGGCCTCAGATAGTTTTACAGTTAAGATCGTTGGGCGTGGTGGACATAGCGCTGCTCCAAACCTGGCAATTGATCCGGTTGTGGCAGGCGCTCAAGTGATTTCTGCCCTGCAGAATATTGTGGCTCGTAATGTAGACCCCCTCGAGTCAGCGGTTGTGACAGTCACCAGCATGACTGGGGGAGAGGCTTTCAATGTAATCCCAGAGACTGTCGAGTTGAAGGGCACTATCCGCTCATATAATCCAGAAATACGTAAGCTGGTCTTAGAACGTTTTGAAACAATCACCACCGGTGTTGCAGAGGCGCTGAGCTGTCGGGCAGAAGTGGAGTTAAGGCGTGTGACACCAGCGGTCGTTAATGACCCCGAGATGGCGAGACGAGTCCAAGAGGTGGCGGCCAGAGTGTTTCCAGATTCAACGATCGATAACCAGGAACGCACGATGGGATCGGAAGACATGGCATATATGATGGGTGATATCCCCGGTTGCTATTTCTTCGTAGGATCGGCCAACCATGAAAGCGGCCTGGATGCAGCCCACCATCACCCGAAATTTGATTTTGATGAGAGCGTCTTACCACACGCCGCGGCTTTGATGGCTTCAGCTGTGGTTGAATTTCTGGATTGATTCCTGCTTCGAGTAACAATTAATAAGAATACAATTATTTTCTCGAGATTAAATCCTTTTGAAGATGGTCATCTGGCGATTGATGGTTTAGCCATCCTGTTGGCTTGGATCAGCAATTTTTCAGCCCGATTTCTATATTCAGACGGATAAAGAATGCTGGCATGTGATTGGGAGATGAGAAAATGTCCAAATTATTGAAAATTATTGCTTGGCTGATCGGCATCTTGATTGGAATTGTAACTTTGATTCTGTTAGTTGCCATTTTGGTCTACCCTTATGAATACGTACGCCGGGTGTTAATCTGGCAGGAATCCGACGTAGGTGATTATCTAAATAACTTCCCCGCACGCGAATTGGTCGCTGCGCCAACAGCCTTCTACTTTATCGATGCACCAGCTGAGGAGCGTGTCGCCGGGAATTTCGAAACGTTGCTCCAGTTGGATGATTTTGATGCTTTTTTGGAAAGGGAGAACACGCAGGCGTTCATCGTCATTCAGAATGATGCCATTCTATTCGAGAAGTACTTCAACGAGACAGGACGTGATTCGCTGCTGACATCTTTCTCAGTCGCCAAATCCTTTGCCTCAGCCTTGATCGGAATTGCTATCACCGAAGAATATATCCACAGTGTTGATGACCCGATCACTGATTATTTACCAGAATTGGCAGCCAGAGATCCAGGTTTTGAAGATATCACCATCCGCCATCTGCTGATGATGGCTTCCGGACTTGACTACCAAAATATGCGCTGGGCAATATTAAATGGCGACGATCCCTTAACGACTTACTATCCAGACCAAAGAGAAGCAGCTCTTGAGTTTCCCCAAATCATCAATCCACCGGGTGAATATTTTCAATACAATAAGTACCACCCACAATTGCTGGGTATGATCCTGGAGCGTACCACTGGAAAAACCGTGACTCAATACATGCAGGAGAAAATCTGGGATCCACTCGGGATGGAGTTTGGTGGGTCGATGAGTCTTGATAGCGAATCGAGCGGTTTTGAAAAGATGGAAGCCGGGATCAATGCGCGGGCAATTGATTATGCAAAGTTCGGGCGTTTGTATTTACAAAATGGTGAGTGGGAAGGGGAGCAAGTGATTCCCAATTCATGGATCGAGGAATCGATTCAAGTTGACCAGGAAGGTCATAGCTCAGCTCATTATCCTGATGAGTTTGGGCAAATGATTTATGATTCCCTGGGGGGTTATTACAAATATCTATGGTACGGATATTTCCGTGAAGGTGATGATTTTGATTTCACAGCGGAAGGCGATCATGGCCAATATATTTATATTTCTCCTTCAAAGAAGCTGATCATCGTCCGTAACAGCACGGCATATGGAGAGCTCGGGAATGAAGATTGGATAAGAC
>SDBV01009239.1_pt1 | contig 13139 bp, 13 predicted proteins | sample 2277081 | NCBI WGS metagenome assembly SDBV01 (sample SAMN10402039, study PRJNA504765) | marine sediment metagenome | isolation source: marine sediment core GS10_PC15, 223 cmbsf | place: Arctic Ocean: Southern Knipovich Ridge | collected 2010
CTACATATTTGCTTATCTTTGTGCTTCACTGATAGTATACCCTCCATTGGTAGTTGTTTTAAGTCCAGCAATAACTGAATCAACCTGATAATCAAAAATATAATAGTATCCATAAGGATCATTGTATTTATCCATTACATGTTGTCTTTTTTCATAGCCAAGAATCTGGTCGGTATAATGTTCAGTGCGGGATGAGATCAGGACAAATTTATCTAATTTCTGAAAATTACGGAGTACCCATGGAATGGTGAGTATCACTACCAAGAGAAAAAAAAGGAAGGACTTTTTTATCTGAAATCGTTTAAAATTTCCAGTCTCAGAAAACATGATATACAGGAAAATTAAAGGACTGTATATTAAAAACCTTTCATCCAGATGAAATAAGTATGTATAAGCTATGATTAACAGCAGGAAGTTTAAATAGGAAAACTTTTTCAGTTGAAATAACTGGATCAATAAATAGACAATTACAATTAGAAAAAATGCTATGAAAATATCTTTTCCCGCAGTAGCGGAAAAGTCTATATAAAAGAAATAAAAGCAAGACCAAAGACCAGCTAACATGGCAGTTGACTTGTCAAGTATACATGAAGCTACTTTGAATGTAAAAAATGTGATAAAAGCTGAGACCAGCGAAGAAACAACAAAAATACCTAACCAGCTTTCACCAAATAGTGAAATGGTAAGTGCATTTACCCAAGGTAATCCGGGCCCCACCATTTCAGCATACAAATGTATGTCCACATCATATAATATTTCCCCCCGGTTTACAATTTCTTTTGCAAGGTAGAAATAGCCATTGTCGTCGGAAAAAGATGCCATTATATTATTTGAGAATGCAATAATTACATATACCAACCTCAGAAGGAAGGCTATTAAAAATAAAATTAGTGCTAAAAAATTATCAGGAATATTAGTAAGTCTATGAATGAGCTTTTGAATCATTCTTTTTAAGCTTTCGTAACTCATGTTCCAAAATGCTTGCATGTGAGATTAACTCCTGAATATTATCGCTCATGGATGATATTTTTATTGATAAATACAAAACGTATATCAATAAAAACGAAATCAAAGTCACGATAATTAGAAATGAAGCATCAGGGACACCTATTATAGTAGCGATTTTTTTATAAAAACTTTCAAAAACCACGAGGCTTATCATAAAAAGTGCTATTAGCAGCCAAAGTGTTGTATAAAAGGGTTTTACATTTTTCTTTCGAAGCAATAGAATAAATACCACCAAAAAGAAAATACCTAGGAGCAATGTCAATATTTTAATACTGAATTGCATATCACTTATATTTTTGAACTAAAGTACCGATAAAACTGATAAAATTATAAATAAGAAATTTAATTGCATAAGAAAGATTGACCTCTGATTTTCCACTATTCCTGGGTTGCATAATTACAGGAACATCAACCCCCTTTAAACCTGCATAGTGCATAACCAATTCCAGTTGAGTGATAGTCTCAATCTCCTGTTTAAAATTCTTTCCAAAATAAATGATAGCCTTCTTGTTATAGGCTCTGAAACCTGATGTAATATCAGTGAACTTTCTTTTGGTAATGATTGAAAGCAATTTTGAAAATAGGATTATTCCCTGCCGCCTAAAAAAACTAGATTGAAACCCCTTATTTTCAACAAACCTTGAGCCCGTTACCACATCTGCTTCATTATTTAGTATTGGTTGTATAATTTTAATAAGCTCAGAAGCTTTGTGCTGGTTATCACCATCCATATGACAATAAATATCGTAATTATGATAATAAGCATAAGCAAAGGCTGTTTTTATTACACCTGCGCTGCCACCGGTATTAATAGGGTGCTTCAAATATTCTATACCAGTAGATTTAATAATTTGTAGACTGTTGTCTGAAGAACAGTTGTCAATCACTATAACATCTGTTGAGATTGTACTATTATTTGTAATATCTATTACAGTATCACGAATAGCCCCTTTTTCATTATAGTTAGAAATAATAGTTATTATTTTCATTTCTCAATTAACTTAGCTGGACAGCCAATATAAGTTCCTTTTCTGTCAATGCTCTTAGTAACAATAGCGCCTGCACCAATAATTACTTCATTACAAATCTTTATGCCTGGTAAAACTGTAGAATTTGCTCCTATGTAGCAATTCTCACCAATTATAACATTTCCCAGAATCACAGCATTTGGTGCAATAGTAGAAAAATCTCCAATTGTTGAATTATGCATTATGTTACAACCGCTATTTAATCTCACAAAACTACCAATGCGACATTCACTGGAAATATTTACAAATGACTGTATCATTGTGCCATTACCAATAAAAGATGAGTCTGAAACTTTTGAATGTTTTGAGATCATTCCGGTAAATTCATAGCCTGCATTTAGATAATGATCATAAAGCTTTCTTCGGGTACCGGGATTGTCTGGTGTAATGAATAATTTGCAATCCTTAAACACTTCCTGCATTTCTATTGCTTTTTCATCTCTTGCCAAAATGTGGTATTTAGCGAAATCCCCGGTATTGGCATTGTCAAAAAAACCCTTAATTTCAAAGTCAAGCTCCTCTGCTAACTCAACAATTTCCTTAAAAATTCCTACAATAATTATTTTCTTTCTCATCAATCGCTTTTTTCAAAGTGTTTACAATGAAAATCACCTGCTCTTTCTTTAGTTTTGAATACATTGGAAGGGTAATCAAATTATCTGTAACATATTCAGTTTTGGGCAATTTACAAGTAAATGATTGGTAAATTGAGAATCGATGCACAGCCGGATAGTGGACACTAGTTTGAATACCCCTTGCTGCTAAAATGTCCCGAACTAAATTTCTCTTTTCAAAATTTGAATTTTTTAAGATAACAGTAAATATGTAGTTTGATGAATACTCTTTGTAATCTTTAAATGGTATTATTAAATCATCGTTTAAACTTAAATTATTAATATAATATTTTCTTATTTCTAAACGTATCTTAAAGTCCATTTCAATTTTATCTAATTGGACAATACCAATAGCAGCTCTTATATCATCCATCCTATAATTATATCCGAGCTCTTTCACATCATATGTTGTCGTATGTCCTTCGGCTCTTTGGTAGGACATAGTGGTCATCCCATGAGAACGTAACAACTTTGCACGTTCGTAATATTCCGGATTATTTGTAACGAGCATTCCTCCTTCACCTATACTTATATTTTTATTTGAAAAAAAACTAAAACAACCTATATCTCCAATTGTTCCCAATTTTTGTCCTTTATAATCAGAAAGTGGTCCATGACAAGCATCTTCAATAACCTTTATATTATATTTGCGAGCAATAGTCATAATTGCATCCATATCGCAAGCAAAGCCACCATAATGCATAACAATAATTGCTTTGGTCTTGTAAGATATTTTCAATTCAATATCCTCTGGATCAATTGTAAGATGCTCATAACTGATGATATCTGCAAAAACCGGTATTGCACCTACATATCGAATAGCGTTTACTGTTGCCACAAAAGTAAGGGAAGGACAAATAACCTCATCTCCTTGTTTCACACCTAAAAGTAAAAATGCTAAATGTAAACTAACAGTACAATTTGTGGTTGAAAGAGTATGATTAACATTTAGCATATTTGCAAACTTGTTCTCAAAGTCTAAAGACTTTGGCCCTGTAGATATCCATTTTGATTTAAGAACCTCTAATACAGCCTGTTCTTCTTTTTTATCAAAATTTAGGTCAAATAAGGGTATCTTATAACTCATTAAGATGAAGCTAAATATTATATATTTTAGATTTATAATGGGCTAAATTCTTTTTTTTAGAAAACCATTGACAAGTTTTTTTTAATCCTTCTTCAAATGAATATTTTGGAGAATAAGCTGTTAGCCGTTTAATTAAAGAGTTATCTCCATGTAACCTATATACTTCTGAATTACTAGGACGTAGTCTTTGCTCATCTAAAATAATTTTAGCATTACTCTTCATTATTTTTTTTACTAACTCCAATGTATCTGCTAGTGAAATTTCTTTCCCTGATGAAATATTAATTTCTTTCCCAATAGTATTTTCACTTAACAAAATATCCACAAAGCCCTGACAAGTGTCTATCACATAGTTAAAATCACGTGTAGGAGTTAAATTTCCAACTTTAATCTCATTAGTCCCTTTAGCAATTTGAGTAATAATAGTAGGTATAAAAGCTCTTGCTGATTGTCTAGGTCCATAAGTATTGAAAGGTCTAGCAATAGTTACAGGTAAATTATAAGCTTTATGAAAACTCAGAGCCATTGCGTCCGCCCCTATCTTAGTTGCTGAATAGGGTGATTGAGGTTGTTTAGGATGGTTCTCATCAATAGGAACATATTGTGCTGTTCCATATACTTCAGATGTGGATGCATGTATAATACGAATATCCCCGTTTTCTCTAGCAGCCTGGCATATGTTTAATGTGCCTTTTATATTAGTATCAACGTAACTATCAGGTGCTAAATAAGAATATGGTATTGCAATTAAAGCTGCTAAATGAAATATTATATCAATATCTTTCACAAGCGTTTTACAAAAATGTGCATCACGAATATCTCCTGAAATTATTTCAATTCTGGGATTTTCAGGTATTTCTTCCAGCCAGCCCCAGTAATTATATGAGTTATAACAGGTTAAGGCTCTTACTTCATATCCCATTCCTAATATGAGCTCGGTGAGATGGGACCCTATAAAACCATCAGCACCAGTTATAAGTACTCTTTTCATTAATCTTCTGAATTAAAATATTCACTATAATCCTTTTGTGCTTTTTCGTAATCACTTAAACGTCCAATATCGAGCCAATATTCCTTAATATCGTATTTTGAAACAATATAGTTATTGTTCAACATTTTCCTTATCAAATGATCCATACCAAAATATTTATCTTCTGGGAATAATTCAAATATCGCGGGTTTCATGACGTAAATACCTGCAAGGATATACATTACGATATCTGGCTTCTCCTCAATGTCGGTAACTACATCACCATCAAAGAAGATATTTCCAAAGGCAAAAGGAGTAATTTCTTTTTTAATAGAAATAGTAAGCATTGAATTTTGATTAACAGCTAACTCATAAAGCTTCTTGAAATCCACCAGACTTAAAATATCACCGTTCATAACTATGAAAGGTTCAGTTAGTTTGTCTTTTAGGAGTAATAATGGCCCTGCAGTTCCAAGTGGTTTTTCCTCCTTACTAATACTTAACCGCACACCATATCGTGAGCCATTTCCAAAATAATTCTCGATATACTCAGATTTATAATTTGTAGCTAAAAATATATCGTCAAACCCAAATTTTTTTAACCTTTCAATTTGAATTTCAAGAACTGATTTCTCTCCTATGGGAAGCAAGGGCTTTGGGATAGCTTCTGTAAAAGGTTTAAGTCGACTACCAAGTCCACCTGCCAGAATAACAGCTTTCATAACAAAAATTGTGATAATCAGTCCCCTAAATCTAGCAATAAGATTCAAAGTTTTCAAAACATTATGATCATTTTTCAAAACAGTATCAGTAATACTTTTAAGGACCATGAATTTTTCGACTCCTCGCCACGATTTGAACTGACCTGAGATTTACTGCTTCACTTTCACATTTCGTATTGCCCGTTCACTGCTGTTATTATCAGGAGGTTCTTTGGGATGGAAAAGGAAAGTATGGATATAATCTTTGTACTTGAGCATTCTTTTGAGCAGGATAACCCCAACTATTTTCCGGATAGGTATTGATGGCCTTCCGTTATTTACACAATAATACTCAGATAAATCCTGCTCCAGCTCATCCCAGTTGATCCGCTCTGTTAAAATGTAGAGCTCATGATCTTTATTGATAAACCGTAATAATGGAACCTTGTACATATTCAATTGCGGTGTCTTGTCTGGTTTTCCGATCATTTTGCAAGGTTTTATACCAATTTCGGAAAAAGCTTGCAAATCACTTATTTATCAACATTAAATGACTAATTATCAATATGTTAGAACCTTTTTCAGGGAGGACTAGCTACCAATAATTTAATAGTTTATGCTGAATAATAATATTTTCTTTTTTACCACATAGTAATACTATTGGAATAAACAGTCCAAATAAAAGAGCCATCATTTAGTTCCACTGCTACCCGGACCTGATAAGGCTTGAGTTTAACGAAATAGCATAATCAATGACCCTGTTATTTGGCATATTCGATTCCTTGATAATGCCTACCTTGGATATTTTTATCCATAAGATTAAAGACAAGGCAGCATTAAGGTTGTATGAGAGTCGCTTTTTCTGCTGTTACGAGACAGCCAGTTCACTGACAAGCCTGGTTAATACCGGATCACTGATATCAACTAAGGAAGGAGGTACAATCTCTCTGGATTTAGATATTTTTCTTTGCAGTATCCTTATAATATTCATACCCATACCTGTAATGATAACCATAACCCAAGCCGTATCCATAATAATAGCGGTATCCAAAAATTTTGGATTCTTTGATGTCGTTAATCAGTAATGTAGTATTCCTTAAATGCTTGTCTTTCAGCCTATTAATTATTTCCAATGTATCTTTGGGCGAGAAATTTTGCCGGATAATAAAAATATTGGCGTGGGAATGTTTGGAGATCAGTAATGCATCTGTAACGAGGGCTACAGGCGGAGTGTCAATCACAATATAATCATATAACTGGTAAGCTTTATTGATTAATTCGGACAACCGTTTCGTTCCGAGCAATTCTGCCGAATTTGGCGGTACCGGCCCGGCAATCATCGTATCAAGGTTTTCAATATTGGTTGGTGAAATAATATCTTCAAATTTATTTTTCCTGGCTAAAAAAGTACTAATACCTTTGGAATTGTCAAGGTTAAATATTTTATGCAACGAAGGACGCCGGAGATCCAGCCCGATCAATAAAACTTTATTATTTGCCATGGCCAGGATGGCAGCAAGATTAAGCGCAATAAATGTTTTCCCTTCGCCCGAAATTGCGGATGTGATCATGATCACCTTCTGATCCGGTTCATGTAGTATATATTGAAGATTTGTGCGAATGTGCCTGAAAGATTCGGCAATAACATCACCTGGTCTGACATGAACAGGAATTACTTCTTCCATAAAATAGTGTGATATTACCCCCAGGATTGGCAAGTCAGTATTTTCTTCGATATCACTTTGGTCTTTGATTCGGTTATCAAGAGCATCAGCAAGGAAAATAATTACTCCGGGTACTATTAATCCAAAAATCAAGGCACTTAAATAAATCACGGATTTTTTTGTTCCCACTGGTTTAACATTATATATATTGGCCTGATCGAGAATACGGACATTGGATACTGTGGAAGCTATTTGAATACCGGCTTCCGCCCTCTTTTCCAGCAGGAAGGTATAGAACTGGTTGTTTACTTCATATTTGCGCTGAATGTTTATCAGTTCCTGTTCGCTCGCCGGCAGTTGCAGCAAATGTTGTTCTATCTGGTTTTCTTCGGTGTCCATCTGCTTCCAGGCCAGATCATTGTTATGGATTAATCCGTCAAGGATTTCAAGTATTTTGTTCCGGGCGGTTTGAATCCTGGCATTGATATGGACAAGCCCCGGGTTATCTTTTTCTGCCGAAAAGGCCAGTTGCTCACGGTCTTCGTATAATATTTGAAGGCCGAATACATATTCTATCAATAACAGGTCAGTGGCATCAACGAGGGTTGGTGAGATGATGGCCTGCGGATCGCGTTTATTCTCAATATATTCCTTAAGATAATCATAATAGTTTCTTTTCAGCTTTAACTGTGTTTTTAGATCATAAAATTTTTTCAGTTTTTCATAAGCCATCTGCCCTTCCCGGCTCAGGTCAACGATATTTTTACCCAGCCGGAAAGCTAGGATCTGCTGTTCTGTACTCTGCAAAGAATCCTGGACGTCATGTATCAGATATTCAACGAATTCAAGTGTATTTTCAGCGATCAGTCGTTTTCGTTCCAGCCCTGAATATATGTAGTTTTCACAGAGGGTGTTTATATAATCAATCTCCCTCTCAGCTATAGGCCCCACTGAACTTATAGTAATCACAGTCCCCGATTTTTCATCTGCTTCATAGGTTAGTTTTGACCTGAATGATGTGGTAAGCCTGTTCCGGTCATAAATAATAAAACTGTAAGAAGCATAACTGATCGGGGTTTCACTCATGCAAATACGGATTTTCCGGCCGGCAATTTCATACCAAGTATCCGGTTGTACTAAAGTGTCAATGCCATTTATAGAGTAAAATCTAAGGGCATGATCATTCTGCTGGTCAATATAAAATGTGTGGTTGAGGTGCCAGGGTTTGGATGCCGTATCAATCTCAATGTAAAAAGGCGGATTGTTATACAACGGCCTTTCCATTGCCACCCTTCCGTGGGCGGTCCAGAAAATGTCCCAACCAAGGCTGTCGATGGTCCTCCGATGTAAGCTGAAAGCATTGAGCTTGGCTGTTTCATTAGCAAGATCAGCGGTTCTTCGTTGCCGGCGTACCGACCTTATTGCATTTAACAAGTCACTTGTTCCTTCTTCCTCTTCAATAATAAGAGTGGCAGTTGCTTTATAAGTGGGTAAGGTATACCGGTTTTTAATATAAGCGACAGATATGGCAATGAAAATGGTGATCAGGAACCAGTGCCAGTTTGAGAGGAAGATGTATATGTATTTACGCCAGTTGATGGGCTTCTCGACGCCGAAGTAGAGCTGATTTTGATTGTATGGGGGGGGGGGGCTTTTTTCCATGTTCGTTACTATTTGTTCTTATTGAATAAAACTCAAAATCAAAATCAAAGTCGATATACTCGACAACAACAACGACAATGTCGGTATATTCAACTGAAATGGTTTACTTTTTATAGGTTCGACAATGACAATATCGTTGGGAAGCAGGAAATACCCTTGCGAGTGAAGCAGGTTTTTATCCTGTACGTTTATTCGAAAAGTATGAGTACCTTCACTGGTCGGCCGAACAACGAGCAGATGTTTCCGATTGCCGAAGTCTGTAATGTCACCTGCCATTCCAATAGCATCCAATACGGTAAGTTGATTGTTGAAGTTAGTAAAGGTGCCTGGTCGGTTTACTTCACCTATTACAGTGAACTTAAAACTAAGTAGTCTAATATTTACTACAGCATCTTTAAGAAATTCCTTTGCGCGTAATTGTACGGACCGTTTTATTTCCTCAATTGTTGAACCAATAACGTAAATATCTCCTAAAATGGGTAATGTGATTGATCCTGAATCGCTTACCGTATATCCAAAAATATAGATACTGCCTTCATCTCTGTAAATGTTTTGAGCATATTGTTGTGAACCTGGATTAAGTAGGTTATTCAGCTCTTCATTAAGAGTAGAAATATTTATATACAAAATGTCTTGATACTGAATCCTGTAATCCGGTCTATCAATTGGGAAAAATTGTTGAAGGGACGTGGTGTCGAGGTTGGAAAGGTAGGTAAGCCTTTTTTGAGAGGTACATCCTTCGAATAAAACAATGATGATTATTGCAATTATTGTGATAAAATGTTTCTTCATAGGGGTAGTTTTTACGAAGATATAAATCTTTGAATATATTGCTGGTACACTTTCTTTAAACCATCTTTCAGGGATATTTGTGCCTTCCAGCCCAGGTTGTTGATTTTTGATACATCCATTAATTTCCTGAGGGTTCCGTCAGGTTTGGCGTCATCCCAGTTGATCTGTCCTGAGAATCCTGTGATTTCCTGAATTGTGTCTGCAAGGTTTTGAATTGTCAGATCATTCCCGGTTCCAATATTAATATGGGTGTTGCAGATTTGAGTATGATTAAGTATTAAGTCCTTGAAGTCGATTTTATTCATTAGAAAAATGCATGCATCAGCTAAATCATCGGAATAAAGAAGCTCTCGCCTCGGTTTGCCTGTACCCCAGAGAGTTACAGATACTTCTGTATCAGATTTGGATATTCCATATTTATTAAGAATTTCCAAAATTTCCCTTTCCATGCTTTTCCCGCTGATTCCTTCAACAGGCCTTTTGTCCAGGTCTTTCCGGATGCCTTCCCAGTCATTGTTTTCCAGACATTTTCCGAGGTGGAATTTCCTGATCAATGCAGGTAAGACATGTGATTTTTCAAGGTTATAATTGTCTCCTGGCCCATACAGGTTCGTCGGCATTACCGAGATAAAGTTTGTGCCGTATTGGATATTATATGATTCACACATTTTAATGCCGGCAATTTTGGCAATAGCGTAGGATTCATTGGTATATTCAAGTTCTGAGGTGAGAAGGTATTCTTCCTTTAGGGGCTGTGGAGCGTTTTTAGGATAAATGCAGGAACTTCCCAGGAATAGAAGTTTTTTCACTCCGTACTTCCACGAAAAGTGGATGATATTGTTTTGTATCTGAATATTCTCGTAAATAAAATCGGCACGGTAGGTGTTGTTTGCCATGATGCCACCTACTTTTGCGGCAGCAAGGAAGATGTATTCTGGTTTTTCCTGTGCAAAGAATTCTTCAGTTTGCTGCTGGCTGATCAGATCCAATCCCGGATAATTACGGGTAACAATGTTGGTGTATCCATGTCTTTCCAGTCCACGCATAAGGGCTGATCCGACAAGACCAGTATGACCTGCAACATATATTTTTGCATCTTTATTCATAGTAGTTCAGAGTTTCATATCCACCATTTCTTAGATGGACTTCTTTTTCGGCTTGTTTCAGATCACTTTCAACCATTTCCTTTATCAGGGTTTGAAGATCATATTCCGGGATCCACCCGAGTTTCTCCCTGGCTTTTGTTGAATCCCCTATTAATAAATCCACTTCAGTAGGCCGATAATATCTTTTATCCACCTCAACTACTATTTTACCAGTTTCCAACTGATATTTTGGGTTATTGCATTTCTCAATAATTCCTCTCTCTTTTTCTCCTTTCCCTGTAAATGTGATTTCGATTCCAACCTGCAAGAATGCAATTTTAAGCATATCTCTTATTTCGGTAGTAACACCTGTGGCAATAACAAAATCTTCAGGTTCATTTTGCTGCAACATAAGATACATTGCTTTTACGTAATCTTTTGCATGACCCCAATCCCGTTTTGCTGAAAGGTTCCCAAGATATATAATATCCTGTAATCCCAGCGCAATCCTTGATATAGCACGTGTGATCTTGCGAGTAACGAAAGTCTCACCACGAATTGGTGATTCATGGTTAAACAAGATACCATTGCATGCAAACATATTGTAGGCTTCCCGATAATTTACAGTTATCCAGTATGCGTATAATTTGGCTACACCATATGGACTACGGGGATAAAATTGTGTTTTTTCTGTTTGTGGCACTTCCTTTACCAATCCATAAAGTTCACTGGTAGAAGCCTGGTAGAATCTTGTTTTCTCTGTTAAACCTAACAATCTGATTGCTTCAAGAAGCCTTAAGGTTCCTAATGCATCAGAATTGGCGGTATACTCTGGTGTTTCAAAGGAGACCTGGACATGGCTCTGTGCACCCAGGTTATATATTTCATCAGGCTGGACTTCCTGGATGATCCTTATCAGGTTGGTAGAATCTGTAAGATCACCATAATGCAGGATGAAATTGGGATCTTCGACATGTGGGTCCTGGTATAAATGATCAATTCTCTCAGTATTAAAGAGTGAGCTTCGGCGCTTGATTCCATGGACTTTGTATCCCTTTTTCAATAGGTATTCTGAAAGGTAGGCTCCGTCCTGACCTGTAACGCCTGTGATTAATGCTGTTTTTGACATACTGGTTTGTGTTTAAATCCTTAAGCTTTTAACAACCTTATCTACAGATTTTAGGATACTTATATTGCTTGTATCTAATGTGAGATATGGATTATCAGGCTGCTCATAAGGATCATCTATTCCTGTGAAGTTTTTTATTTCTCCTGCTCTCACTTTAGCATATAATCCTTTAGGGTCTCTTTTTTCACATTCTTCCAAAGGGGTTGATAAATAGATCTCCTTGTAATTGTTACATTGATTCCGGACAAAGTCTCTTGATTCTTTGTAGGGAGCTATAAAAGAAGCCACGACAAACACTCCATTTTTTTCAAGCATACTGGCCAGAAACCCAATTCGCCGGATATGTCTGTCCCGTTCCTCTTTGGAAAATCCGGTTCTTGGAAATATATCCCTTACTACATCACCATCGAGGTGTTCCACCTTTAAGCCTTTATTCTTTAGTTCGGAATAAACTCCTTCGGCGATCGTACTTTTGCCGGATCCAGATAATCCTGTCAACCAGATTACTGCCGGTTTTAGACCTTTTTTACCATAATTCACATTATTCCAGGCCCGTTCATGAATAAAATATAGTATCATTTTAATGACGATTTCAATACCGCCAATTGCAAGGGCAATTTCAATCTTTCCTGTAAATATATAAACAAGTATTGCAGTTGTAAGCGTAGCCCAGAAGCGCCAGCTGATTGTTTTAAAGATTGAACGTCGTTTTGATTCTTTGTACATTGAATTGACTTTGTCGATTTTCGTTTCGCTTCAGTTCAGGATGACTTTTTTCACGGCTCCGCCTGCTCAGTCACATATTTGGACTAAGGAGGCTAGGTTAATAAGATCCTGAAATCAACTCAGGATGACGTATGGTTATTCAATCCAAAGCAATAGAACCTGGTCAGGGGGAAGGGTATTTGAATATTCATCAAACTCTTTCCTGTTCATGATCAGGTATCTTATCCTGCGCTTTATTAATATTTCTGCTTTTGCCGTTAATCTTGCCAGGTATTCCCTGTCAATCTCATCACAAACGAATAAGAGGTCAATTATATGGTTATCAACACCACGTGCGAATTCACCGACTATATAGACACAATTCAATTTTCCCAGCTTGTGGATCACATTCTCAATAATCTTGTCGAATCCCACGTATTTCAGTACAATGCTGTTGATGTCAGGGAATAAGGGATGCTGTGTGTTGGCTTTGTAAAACTTTTTATTTCCCTTTGACTCGCTGGTAAGCAAACCTGCATCCTCGAACCGGTTAAGTTCAAGACGTATGGCATTGGTGGATTCGTGGAATTCAGACTCGAGCTCACGCAGATATGAGCTGGAATTTGAATTCAGGAAAAACTTCAAAAGAAGCTTTAACCTGGTCTTTGATGTGATTAGTGTCTCTAGCATTAGC
>SDBV01009240.1_pt1 | contig 13138 bp, 8 predicted proteins | sample 2277081 | NCBI WGS metagenome assembly SDBV01 (sample SAMN10402039, study PRJNA504765) | marine sediment metagenome | isolation source: marine sediment core GS10_PC15, 223 cmbsf | place: Arctic Ocean: Southern Knipovich Ridge | collected 2010
CAGATCGAGAGAAAGCACGGGCCTGGTGATGAGAAAAAGCCGGTAGTTCGGCAAAAGAACACTCATTCTCATGAACATCGACATTGATGTGGATGATGACCTATGACTGAAGAGCTGTATCTAAGTATCGAGGTGTCGAGGTAAGAAATTCAAGCATCGTCATTCCGGGTAAGACTGTATCTAGGTGTGTAGGTATCTAAGTGTCTACGTAATAACTTCCACCACCGTCATTCCGGGCATTGCGAAAGCGCTGACCCGGAATCCAGCCTGATTTGTCATCGCGCTTGTCCGCCGCAGCTTTATGCGAAGGTGGCTGGTGGCGGTTCGACCATTCGACAGGCTCATGGCCCTGAGCAAACGAAAGTGCGTCGAAGGGCAGGCTCACCATCCTGAGCTTGCCGAAGGAGAGAGGGCCGGGGTGAGGGGGAAAGTGTTAACCCAAGCGAAGCGATCCCGGTTGCTGTAAAAGCGGTAAAAGCTTTAACGCAGAGGACGCAGCTTGTCACGGCATAGCCGAAGGCGACGACGGAAGACGGCTCGCTGGTAGGCCGCACATACCGCCAGTCTTCGCTACAGCTACGCCTCGGCAAGCAGGGTTACGCAGATGAGATTAAATTCAGGGGGAAGAGCAATTCTTTTAAAAGCGTCGCTTTTTACCACGGAGATCCGGAATCCAGTTGGTAATTTGGAATCAGATCTTACGCCGCAATTTCCAGTCCACATTTGTCCGGCATTTACACCAACCAAGTAGAGCATATAGCGCTAAACATTAGCACTTGCAGTGCTAGCTATTAGCGTTTATAGTACAAGCATGGCCCCCATCAAACCATCCCAACTAGACGAAATACTCAAAGCTCTCAATGCTCAAATAGCATTGGCAGGTGGCGAAACCATTGGTCTGGTAGTCATAGGTGGAGCAGCACTACTTGCCGCGGGCCTGGTTTCCAGGCCAACGGAGGACGTCGACGTACTCGGGGAAGTTGTCATGGATAAGGACCTGATTATCAAAGAGCTGGAAAAGCTGCCGGATTGGTTGACCGCCGCTGCTGGAAAAGTGTCCCGTGACTTTAACCTGCCCGATAACTGGCTGAACCTTCAGTTAACTACCCAAATAAAGCGGGGGCTGCCCTATGGGTTTGAAAACAGACTAATAAGAAAAGATTATGGAGACTATCTAACGGCTTTTTTCATCAGCCGCACAGATCAAATCCACTTCAAACTATATGCAGCCGCGGATGTGGGAAAATACGAAGCACGCCATATACAGGATCTCTGGAGTTTGGATCCAACCGAAAATGAGTTGTTAGCCGCTTCACACTGGATTCTCCGGCAAGAGGTGCCAGGATACCTGTTATCTAATCTGTTTACCCTACTTGAGGAACATGAGTATGAACATGTCGTTCAAAAAATTCAAAGATAAATTCTGCGATCATCTGCTGAACCTTCATTGGCAGCATTGGTCTGCATTAGGAGTGTCATCCCACGTTAAATACGCCGGGAAATACGCTCTTGATCTTGAAGCACTGGCCGTTTCCACCTTGACGATAGGCAAAGCAGATAAGCGACTCCTGCAGGTTTCTTTGGGTTGGCTACATGAAAATCGGCAACGGTTGAATGTTTATCGTTTAAAAAGGACCAGTAATTTATTCGCAAGATCTGAAGTGTTCAGAGATCAGCCTCTTATTAGCGAATCCTTAAAAGATGTCTATAAACATTTCATTAATGATCCTGAGTCGGCTTTCGCGGATGGTATATATCAAACCGGTCATCTTGAGAACGAAGTAGCTGAATATATTGACTTGTTTAAAGGTGCAGCGCCAAGGGATGTGCTTTCAACCCCCGATATAAGAGACTACCGCCTTTTACAGCTATCTCTGCGGTCTCTATTCGGTACAAATGCAAGAGCTGACCTGTTTCTGTTTTTCCTCTGCGGCCGGAAAGGTAATTCCAATTCGATTTCACGCGATGTCCATTTAGGGCAGCGGAATGTAAACAGCATTGTGAACGAATGGTTCGAAACAAATATTATTGCTGAAGATGAAGCGAGCAGCCCGGATTATTTTATGAAGAACCGAGGTTCCTGGATGGAGGCTTTGGGCCTGGATGAACTGCCAGTGTACATTAACTGGACCGAGGTTTTTCTGTTTCTTGATCACCTTTTTGTCGGGTTGGATCAAGAACATCTCCAAAGTGACAAATATCTTGCATCCTCATTCTTCAGAGATATTTCTGACAAGGCGCGATATTCAGCGGTTATTACTGGAGTAGAACTCCCCTCCATGAGATCATTTTCGGGGGACTCGTACTTTGAACCGTTTGTGAATTGTGCTCTCAATATATTGGAAAAACTATCCACTTAGGCGGCGGTTTTTACCACGGAGAAGAGCGGAGACAGGCGGAGGAAATCTGTAAAACTGGGGGAAAGACGCAATTACTCCAGGGGCGGCGTTTTTTACCACGGAGTTAAATGAGAACACCCATCGACGCGCTTCGCTTGCTCAGGGCATGCTGAGAAAATCCAAGCAGGGGTGAAATCGATCGTCATTCGGGGCATTGCGAAAGCACTGACCCGGAATCCAGCCTGATTTGTCATTGCGCTTGTCCGCCGTAGTTTTATGCGAAGGTGGAAGCCGAATCTTAAGCGATGCGATCCCGGTTGCTGTAAAAGCGGTAAAAGCATTAACGCAGAGGACGCAGAGGACGCAGAGGCGGCTCGCTGGTAAGCCGCTCGTACCGCAGGGGGCCGCAGAGTAGATCAAACTCAGGGGAAAAAGCAATTCCTTTAAAAGCGGTAAAAGCTAATTTACCACAGCGCAGCCACCTGAAGGCTGCTCCACAGGGTTGCACAGGGTAATGCTAAATTCAGGGGGGAAACTCTATACCTGTAAAAGCGTCTTTTATTCACCACGGAGTCACGGAGAAAATCTGAGAAAAGTTTAAATCTGAATTAAGACGCGGTTACCATAAATGCGGTGTTTTTCATCACTGAGCTCACTGAGAAAACTGAGAAAACTGAGAAAACCGGAATCTGAAATAATATAGTCACATTTCCTAATTCTTCCTCCCCCTCAAAGTAGATCATTTCCTAAATCTCCCTCTCCCCTGGTGGGAGAGGGTCGGGGTGAGGGGGAAAGGCATTTCTGAGGGGGGAGAGCAGTTCTTTTAATAGCGTTGATTTTTACCACGGAGATCAGTGAGGCACTGAGACAACTAACTTCCCCTACTTTATTAATAACGAAACTAGACCTAATATTATCACCATCCCTACTCCACCCAAGGTTATAAGTTGGAATTTATGGACTTTATTGAACCTCTCATCAATTGATTTTTCGAGATTTTCCAAACTCTCCTTGGTCTCTTCTGAAACTCCTTGAATATTTGAAGCCACGTCACCCACATTATCCTCAAGGTTCCCGAGTCGACCAAGTATTTCTGGTGCTCCAATTTCTGAAAGAAGTTTGATGGAATCCTGAACAGCTTGGCCGCTTTCTTTCATCCGCTCGATAAGTGATTGAAGGCCATCACCTACCTCAGCTAGCTCCTTGCCTGCGTCTTTGTATGAAACAGTCTCGGTTTGAAGCTCTCCAAGTGCTACAACGAGTTGCTTTAGTTGTTCTTCGGCGTTTAAAAAATCTTGTTTGGGATCACTCATGGTTAATCTCCCTTGCTAATTCGAAGATTATCATAGTTTGAAAAGGCTAAGCCCATTAAATATCTGGCAGGTAGCGCACAAAATTCAACTTTAAGATCATTGATCAGCCGTCTTGCGAAATCTCGCCCACTGGATAGGGCATCATCTTCATCATCGAAGATTAATACTTGTGCTAGAATAGTGTCGACAATGTTGGCATCTCGACTTTCGAGTTGCTCTATAGTCCAAAGCAACAAGGAGGCCACTTCTTCCTCATTCATCCCATATTCTTCCCTCGCAAACTTTAGGGCTGCAATAATATTAGTTTGTACGGTCTCAATATCCTTGTCACGGCAGCGATATTCAGATAATCCCCGCGAAAGGAGAAGACCAGGGTTGTCAGGATACGATTCCAGGAAGCGGGATGATTGTCCTCGAAGTTCACTCGCCTTTTGAGGTGAGAGAACAAGCTCAAAAACATTACGAAGAGCATCAATTATCTCAATTTCGTCTTCAAGAAGTTTCTCCAGGAGAGGAGAAAATTCAGTTTGCTCAAGATACTGGAGGATACGGGAGCGTAAAGCACTTTCACTACGAGTTTTTGCTGCGTCAAGCATCGTTTCCATACCTCGACGCCGTCCTTTTTCAATGACATCGTAAAGAAAATTTATCAGCCTTTCTGAAACTTTTAATATGAATTCAGAGGAACCATCGTCCTGAAAATTCCATACTTTCTTTCCCTCCGCATCCGCCCTTTTTTTCTCGTATCCTTCAATATACTTGATATATGAGCCGATGATCTTCACCCCTATTGCACCGGATAAAGTTACTGTAATGGCATTTGCTGAAAAATCCACGGTATAGTCCTCAACAACACCCAGGACAACCAGCCGGTGAACGGCCTTTTCGGCCATCCGCATCTCACTGCTTTTCTGAAAGGCAATTGTCTGGGTTGAACGCGACCTGATATCATTGAAACGACTAATGGTATCTCCAAGAATTTTCATTTCTTCTAAAACGCCTGGGAAGGCATTGGTTTGGAACCAAAGGTTACGGTCAATGTCGTCTGCCTCACCCCTTTCTGACTTTAGCTCCTTCACCATGCTAACCGTAGTGTTGACATGCAGAAGTCGTCGGTTCTTGTCTGGATAATCATCTGAAACTACCAAAATACAGTGGGACGTGTCCCGATCTCTACCAGCTCGGCCGCATTCTTGATAAAAAGCTTCAATTGATGGAGGAAGGTTATAGTGAATCGTATATCTAATATTGGACTTATCGATCCCCATCCCGAAAGCTTTGGTGCAAACTAACAATGGCACCTCATCTCTTTTAAACCTTCTCGCCACATCCTGTTTTCGAAAGTTGTAGGTCTTGTAATCGATACCTTTTGGAGCGCTGCCGGAGTAAAAATCAGCGTCAATTTTCAGCTCATCACGGAGGAACTTACTGATCTGTAAGACACCGTGGTCACCGTTAACATGGGGACAAAATATTAGGCCAGAATAGGTCGAGCCACCCTTGCTCTGATAGAAAGCTGAGGGGCTTACCCCAAACTTTCCTGGTAAGACTGTCCTCAGCAGTCCCTTAAAAACATCCCTTTTTTCTGATGTTTTGCAGAACTTGATATCAAATCGAAGTTCCTTTCGATCAAAGCTTTTCGGAGTGATGATCGCATCGAAATCCGGAATCTCCAATTCCCTTTGTACATCTTTAAGGACAGATAACGAAGCGGTTCCGGTCAGGGCAATGAGAGGCGGGGTTTCCCCATCCATTCTGCACAAGTCTCGGCTAACTTTACCGAGGTTCAGGTAAGCTGTTCTAAAATCGTGCCCCCACTCCGAAACACAGTGTGCCTCGTCAATAACTATTAAAGATACCGGTGTTGATGTTGTGAGTGCCTTAACCGCACCCCGAAAACTTTCGATTTGAAACCTTTCCGGCGCAATATAGGTAAATAGAAATTCTCCCTGACTAAACAGATCGATGACCTCTTCTTTTAGGCCTGGATCAGCAATCTGGGAGCTGATACCCATACAACGCTCAATCCCAGCACTCTGAAGGTTTTCAATCTGATCATCAATAAGTGAAATAATAGGATCTACCACGAGAGTAACGCCAGGCAGAAGGAGTCCTGCCAATTGAAAGGCGATAGATTTCCCGGCACCAGTTGGAAGAAGGAGAATTGTATCCTCACCCATGAGGAGCCTTGAAGCCGCGTCGTATTGACCTTCCCAAAAAGTTTCTTTCCGGAATAGATACTTAAGGAAAAAAAGAAGATCTTTCTCCTGTACCTCTTCGAGATAAAGGGGCGATGAGGCAATTACGTTGCGTACAAGGCTAAAAGGAAGGTAGATGTCCTGAACATGGAAGGCACCCACAGCCAGATCTTCTCTGGCTGCGAAATAAATACGAATATCCGTCTCAGATAATGCCCGTTGTTTATGGGATTCAAATGTATCGTAAAGCTGCCGGAGGTTTTGTGCTAAATTAAAAAAATCTTTTACAGCTCTTTTTACCAACCCACTTGCCTGAGCTTTGCTAAGGACTCCAATTTCCGCAAGGTCGGTCTTGATTTCCAGGGCGGAATCATCTGACAAATTTACGAGACCTGCCTTCATGGCTGAGACTAAGCACAGCTGGACTTGATGGCAAACCTTGGTTTCATTAAGAACCGTCCAGCCACGAGAGAGGTTGTTTTCAAAATCCCTTATCTCTTCAAGAATCGATTTAAACTGGTCAAGGGCTTCTCCAGTACCACTTCGGACTTCCGACGCAGATATTCGGATCACATCAATCCCAGATGTAGATAAGGCGTTATCCCTGTTGCTGTCCTCAACCTGACTCTGAGCATGCTGAGATCCGTCGATTTCGATGACGACTGACCGTTCTAATGTTGGGTGAGAGAGGAGGAAATCTACCCTTCCTGATATGCCATCCGGAAGAAACGGTAACAAACAACTCAGAGAAACCTGGGGAATTATCCACTTGAGATAACCTTCACCTAAGATCGAGGATACAAATTCCGCAAGGAATGCTTTTTCTTCATCACTGTCAAAAAGTTCATCCCCCAGGGGGTTTGATGGAAACAGGAAAACACTTCCAAGAGCTTCTATATCAAACAAATCTCCATCCTGCTTCTTTAATAGAGCTTTCTCAAATTCAGGAGATGGAAAAGTGATACGGCCTCTGGTAAGGATCTTTTCAAGCACAGATATGATTTGATCCTCAATAGCCGTTCTATCTGGGATCGCGTTACCCTTATTGAAATCTACCCGCCATTGTGCAAAATTACGTATGTCTTTCTCATCAAGCCTGTCTGCCTGAATATCTTCAAATATCGGTTTTGGTAGCGTTGCTGATTCGAAGAAAAAAGACTGGAGATTGTCAGGTGCTTTCGCCTCGAACCGCCTGTTTATAACAATAGGGCGAGTCGTGTTGACGAAAGGAGGGGGGCCCTTGCTAACCTCAACAACATCTTTTGCAGGATCGTAATCCCGGATCTCTTTACACGCTGGATACCTCGAACAACCCCAGAATTGATTGCCAGCATTTTTACCTCTCCTGGCAGTCCTAAGCCTCATTGGAGAATCGCATTTTGGACAAGTCACTCCAGACATAACAATTGATTACTCCTATTGGGAAATTACACCATGTAGAGTCAAATCCAGTCCTTTAACTTTCAAATTAAAAACCACCCAAGAGGCAGTTTAGGTTTTGCCAGTACAATGGAACCCCCTTCCTTAGGAAAGCAAGTACAATTTTACCGGAAAGTGGACAGATATTGCAAACAATTGATAATAAAGGGATTGCATGCGGGAATGGGCAGAAGGGACAGCTCCTAAAACCTGGTCATGGTCCTGAAAAAGCTATACGGTGAATACGGTGTTCAATTTCAAAACTCAACGGTTTTTACAATTCAGACTTCCTCTGCGGCCCCCTGCGACTCGGCCTGGGAATGGCCGATCTGTGGCCCTCTGCGTTAAGGCTTTTACCGATTTTGGAGGGATTGCAACTTTCCCCTGATTCCAGATTTACCCTGTGAAACCCTGTGGTGCGGCCTGCGAGTGGCCGTACTGTGTTAAATTAGCTTTAACCGCCTTTACAGCAACCGGGATTGCTTCACCTGGGTAGTAGCTTGCGATGATGATCCAAGCTGGATTCCGGCTCATCACGCCAGGGGCGTGAGGTCCGGAATGACTCAGGAAAGTATTTCATTCTTCTGTGAATTCGATTTCGTTCTCCCTGCACCACTGCCTGGCGATCTCCCTGAAGGCTTCTTCCCGGAAAGCAAACCACCGGTCCTCTATTTTCAGTCTCCGGATGGACGTTTTAAACATGCGAAAAGCTCCCTTACCCGCGATAGCGTCCAAAAGATCACTGGAAATTTTTTCATCCTCCTGGGATCGGGAAAAGCCTTCCATTAGACGGTACTCATGGATATCGAACCTGTCCGGAAGCGAAATGAATTTATCCGGGTTTTCAATCACATCCGTTGCGACGGTGATATTCTCCCTCATCCATTCGGGAAACTGGTCCGGTAACTCACCATCCTCAGCGGCTCGCCACGCTTCGTCGGTTATCATAGTAATTTCGCCGGTAACCTTGTTTAAAAACGATTCCCGTTCATCACCAGCGCTCTCTATTTCATCAACTATGTCACTGATTTTTACAAAACGTTTTTTCATACCCCGCTCCTTAATCCAGCCGAAAACTGATCAAATCGTCCAGGAAAGACGTTTTCCTGACAAACCTCTGCTCCATGGCAGACCGAGTAGTTTCCTCCCCGACGTATTCCATGAACCCGAAAAAATGAGCGAAACGATTCATTGCCCTCCCAGTGAAACAGCTATGCACCCATTTTTCGGGAGTTCCATAACCACTCTCATCGAATTCGTTCATCGCCATAGGGAAGGCTGCCATGAATTTGTCAGAATAAAACGATTGCGGTCGGTCCTCGTCGCCGTACTTCTGGAGCAGATAAAGCGTATAGAACGCGGATATTTGAACGATTGACAATTCCGGATGCCTATCCCAATAGGCCCAGTTGTACTTCCGGATATAGATTCTCATTAATCGAAGGAAAACTTCACCGCTAACGCCGTTCGCCAGAACAGATTCTCCCCGTTTAGTCAGGCTGAAACGCTGATACTTCTTCTTGATGAACCCTCCCATCCCGGCGTTAAGACGCACCACGTGAAGGGGCATAAAATCGTTCTCCCCCCGAATTCTGGTCATAAATCGCCTTTCCATAGGGCTTGCACCTTCTAAATATTCCTGAGCCACCGCTTTGACCAACTTCCGGGGCAGGTTCCCGGTGGCGGTCTCCTTCAGCGGCCCTTCACCAAGTTCCCTGATGAGGGGAGAAAAAATATTGAGAAAGGGGATCTCCACCGGAACGGTCGCCTCCATGTTGAAAACCACCGGAGAACCCGGATCAAAAGCCCGATGAAGGAACCAGGTCATCTGGTCTGCCGATAGTCCATCGAAATTCTCCATGGGCTCCATGTTCTTCATGTCCATGAAGCGATCCGTTTCAGACTGGAGCTGCTCCAGCGACTCGATGGGTTGGTCTCCTATAAACTTTTCTAATTCTGTCATCGTATCATCCGCAGGCGTCGCGCCCTCCTCAACAGCACCGATCCCTCCGCAGCACTTCTTGTGCTTTTTCCCGCTGCCGCACGGGCACGGTTCGTTACGACCAATCTTTCGGATATTTTCCCCGGCCGCACGGCCTCCCTCCGTTAAGTCCCTTTCTACCTGCCTGAGCCAGTCAAGGGCGCCCTTGGTCATAGCCCACCCCTGATGGAAAGATACAGTGAAAAAAGCCGCCTCCACTTCATCTCCCAGCCCGTAATATCCCGACATCAACTCGGGCAGCTCTTTTCGCTCCAGAAGGAATTCAGGGACGTGTGGATTTTTCTTCAAGGCTAAGGCGAGAGCGAATCGTGAACGGGTGGAATCGCCTTCATTGCGGAAGGTAACGAGGGCGCGAGTGTATGTGTAAGAGGCGGATGGATCACCCTCATTTTCAGAGATAAAATTTTCCAACTCCTTATCTCTCCCCAACTCCACATTCAAGGCCAGCAGTTCGTATCGAATTCCCTGACTGTCGCTCGGATTAAGTACGAGCATTTCCTGGAAGTGCTGTGCGGCTTTCTTTTTTTCGCCCAACGTGACCAGCATAACCGCCAGACCCATCCTGGCACGCATATAGGGCCGGGTCTCTATTACACCCCAAAAATGACCCACGTTCTCCTCAAACCCATCTCTTCCCAGAGCTCGCTCCCCGGCCTGGACAGCCTCCTCGTAATATTTGGCAGACTCCTCGATACTTCCCGCCTTGTCCTCAGCAAATATCGTGTATGCGTCTGCGCAATCCGGCCAGAGCTTAAGAGCTCTGGTCGCCAGCTCCACCTTCTTTTTACTGCTCTGTGATTCCCAGGCGTCGTATATCAGATCCTGGGCGGCTGCCATATCTGAAGATTTCTCTTCCTCCGAGGTTCGATCCATACGTGTATTGATGTCAATCACATTGCCGCTGCTTTTTTTATTTCCTTTTTTCGTTCTGGATTTTCCATTACCTGACATTTCATACCTCTTGTTTTGTCGAATTTGATAGGGTCGCAAAAAGTCCATTCGTGGCTTTTTGCTCCACTTAAAAGCGAAAAGTGTCATTTTCGCTTTCCTTATAAATCAATGACTTTAATTAACGGTCATTGATTTGAACGCCCCACTCGGGGCGCGGTGATGACTTTTTGCGAAGTCATCAAAATTGATGACCTGGCAGCGTGTCGGGCAATCTCGATCACACCGCTAGCGTGAGATCCCAGTTCAGATCGAAGCTGCTGCTGCGGCCGCCGGCCGATCCAGGGACCAGGATACCCTTCTCCACCAGGCCGGAGATATCCCTGTGCGCGGTGGCCCGGCTTGCGCCGGTCATGTTCCGGTATTTATGGGGTTTCAAACCTCCCTCGAACCCTCCCTCGCCGGCATCCAGGAATTTTTCGAGCACCTTTATCTGCCGCCTATTGAGGGCCATGGGAGCAACTCTCTGCCAGAAACGGGCAGTTCCCAATACCCCATTCAGTGTTTTATGTGATTCCAAAAGAGCCTGTTCAAGACATCGAAGGAACCAGATCAACCAAGGGTTAAGGTCCCCGTTACCCAGGATTAAGACTTTCCCCTTTTCCTTCCACCGTCGCTCTTCGAGATTCCTCCTTTGCACAAGGCTACGGCGGACAAGATGGTGGACAAGCTGCGCCCTCTGCGTTTAAGCTTTGATCGCTTTTAGATGCTGGATTCCGGGTCCTCGTTTCACTCGGCCCGGAATGACGTTTATTGAAGTTTTCACCTAGATACTTCGAAACCTGGATACTTAAATACCGTTCTTCCCTCCGTGTCCCCGCGTCACCGCCTGCCCTGCCTGCCCCGAGCCTGTCGAGGGGCGGCCCTCTGCGTTAAAGCTTTTAATGTTTTTTTGGAATGCCACCCGTCTTCGTTATGCCAATGGCATATCTTCCGTCTTCGTTACATCCAAGATGTAACTTCGCCGTGACAAGTCGCCGCGGCCAGAAGGCTGGACTCCGGGTCGGGGCCCGGAGTGACGGGGAGGAGGTTTTAACCTGCCTTTAGGTTTTCTCAGTGTTCTTCCACCGTCGCTAACGCCTTTCGACCAGCTATGGCGGACAAGCAGTGACCTCAGTGGTGAAAAACATCGCCTTTTTTAGCAACCACGCTTTATCCCAGATTCAGTCTTACTCTGTGACCGCTGTGGCTCCATGGTGAAAATTACCGCTTTTACAGGAATCAGTATCGCGATGACTGCTTTGGACTTTGGACATTGGACTTTGAACTGTATTCACCCTGCCACTTCCTTAGCCCTGTCCCACCCCATCTGCTTGGATTTTTCCACCGCCTCGTGGGAAAAGTCGAGGATCGCCCCGAGGTGATCGGTGGGTTCTATTATGAGGCACTTGTATTCCTTGAAGAGTTTGCCCTTGGGATTGTGGAGGGTTACCCCTTGTTCGGCCGCCTCGCGAACGGCGTGGTTTATTTGAGTGAACTCGTGGATGTCCGAGTAGATGATGCCGGAAGAGGAGATGTCCAGGGCGCGAAGGGCGATGTCCAGAATGTTCTTGGGAGGCTCCGTGAGGGCGGCAGGGTGTTTTGGCCAGCAATTTATGACAACAACTTCGTCCGGGTCGGCGTCGAGGATATCCCCGATGGGAGAAAACCGTCTGAGGCTGCCGTCCACCATCATCTGACACTCGCTGGACACATACTGGGGAGGCCAGATGACAGGCACAACTGTAGATGCGAGGACCGCTCGCTTGATGTTGGGATCGTCCCCACCATAGACCGTGTAGCGACCCGAGTTGAGAGAAACGGTTCCTATCCTGAGTTCCTTTACTATCTTCTCCGGCTGAATCTCATTTTCAACGATGCTCGCCAGTGGATCGTTGCTGAATATGGACTTGGCACCGAAATATAGCCTGAGAAAGGTAACCAGGTTGAACTTTCCGCTGAAGACCTTGTTGTTGCAGATCGTCTTCCAGATCGCTTCCAGCCGGGCATGCTTTTCCATGGCCAGCATGGTCCCGTTGAGGGCTCCTACCGACACTCCGGCAATGATATCCCAACTGTAGCCCAACTCCTCACGAAGGTATTTTTCCGCCCCGATCTGGAAGGCCCCTTTGGCACCTCCACCGCTCAGGACCAAAGCTGTCTTTCCCATGATTACCTCCAAATAGTTCGAATCTCAAATCTCAAATCTCAAAGAAAACCCGAAATCCAAGATCAAGTAATAGAATAAGCTATTAGCCATCGGCCTTCAATGGCCCAAATTGTCTGTCCCGCCTGTCCCGAGTCACGCTAACTTGTCACGTCGTAGCTTTAGCGTAGACGGACGGCGTGATCGAGGGAACCTAACGACAGTACGCTGAAGGGCGTACCCTACGGTAAATTAGTTTTAGACTCTTTCAGATGCTGGATTCCGGCTCACGGCTTCGCCGCGTCCGGAATGACGGAGGAGAATTTTGGGGTTTCCATTATCCCCTTCATCCCCTTCATCCCTGTTAAATCCTGCCTTCGCCGTATCTACCGAAGTCACGTTTTCAGCTTAGATCTTGCCTTTTCGCCAGGTCGCTAAGCCTGTCCTGCCTGCCTTGCTTTCCGTCGTCTTGTCCACCATAGTTTCAGCGACGGTGGAAGCTCGCCAGAGCGAAGTCGGAAGCTTTTCGCCTGCCCTGAGCTTAGTCGAAGGGAAAGGAGCTTGTCGAAGGGTCGATGGGTCGCCCCGTTCGGATCTTCCCCCTGACTCCTCTGTTGTTGCCTTCAATCTTGACTGCAGGGTGCATGTCCTATAAACCTCAACCGAACCTTTGCTACCAATCCTACATTAACAATATCCAAGAAGATGACCAACCACGAGATGACGCTCATCCACAAATTCGGCCAGCTCCACCCCGGGACCCTGATCAGGAGATACAAGCGGTTCCTGGCCGA
>SDBV01009241.1_pt1 | contig 13138 bp, 14 predicted proteins | sample 2277081 | NCBI WGS metagenome assembly SDBV01 (sample SAMN10402039, study PRJNA504765) | marine sediment metagenome | isolation source: marine sediment core GS10_PC15, 223 cmbsf | place: Arctic Ocean: Southern Knipovich Ridge | collected 2010
CCTATGAATAGAAGGTGATGTCTAAGGTTAGTTAAGAATAGATTTGATATCTTCGATGACAGAGTTGTGTTGTTCTTCAACTTCAAAGGAAAGATTTTCAGACATTTGCGATCCTGAAACAGCATTAAAATAAGTTGTATAAATAGAACTGTCGGGATTTTGGACCGCGATGGTATAGACGGGAAGAAAAACCTCTGTCATTTTACGAATGGCAAAATCTTGGCCAAAGGCATTTTCTGCCAATTGTTTGATTTGGTAAGAAGAATATTTTTTAGGAGCAGTAATATCTTGTTTTGTGGTTTTTGTGACCAGCCATTGCTCCACATTTGTTGCAGGATGTTGCGTGAGTTTTGGATGTTCAAAATGCAAGCGGTAGGTTTGCAATGTTTCGACAATCAATTTTTTGCGAACACAACTACGAATCAAGTTCATGAGCGTAGAAGAATTGGTCTTGAGCATGCTAATCAATGATTTTTTGTCCATGACACCGCCAGAGCGTGCAAGAGCATTTAAAATTAAAAACTCTGCTTTGGAAACTTTGGCATTGAGGCAATCTTCATATCCATGAGTCATTTCCCAAGAAAGAGTATCTAGGACCATCTCTCCATTGAGCAAAGACCAAAGGATGAGCCCTTCTGATGTGGTTTTATTATTTCTGCTATATTTGACTTCTAGCAAAAGATAGGGGTGGAGTTTAAGTTGCGGTTCTAGAAAAGCGTATTTTTTATTTTTTAAAAGCGAAGTTTTATGTTTTTCCATCAACTGTTCTGCGCTATAGCGTATTTCTAGCGTTTGGACATCACTTGTTTTGACTTGTCTAGAAACAAAATCAGAAGCAGCAGATCTAAAATCAGGATGATTCTGCCAGAAATAGTAACCGCCATAACAAATGGCAGCAAAAGAAATGATAGAAAAAAGAAACTTCATACTTTGCTTATACCATCCATTAAAATTAATTTACAGTGTCGTTTTATTGACGTATCACTGATCTTAGCACTACCTTCGATTCATAGGCGATCTGCAAGGAACAATTTACTGCGCAGCCTTCCTTGTTCAACTTCATAAGTTGAACTTCTGAACTCTACTTGTATTTTGTCCCTTTCGTTCCTCCTCTGAACAGAATTTACTGCGTAACATCAGCGGCATCATAATTTCAACGAGAGTAAAAACTCAATGTTATTTTTACTTTTCTTTAATTTACCAATCAATAAATTCATTGCATCCAAAGGAGAAAGATCTGCAATTGCTGGGCGTAATCGATAAATTTTCTCTAGTTCGTCTGGGTGATAGAGCAGCTCTTCTTTACGTGTTCCTGATTTAATACAATCGAAAGCAGGCCAGATGCGACGATCAGCTAAGCGGCGATCTAGGACAAGCTCATTATTTCCTGTTCCCTTAAATTCCTCAAAAATCACCTCGTCCATGCGTGAACCTGTATCGACCAAAGCTGTGGCAACAATCGTTAGAGATCCACCATCTTCGATGTTTCTTGCCGCTCCAAAAAAGCGTTTAGGTTTATGTAGCGCATTGGCATCCACACCACCTGTTAAAATTTTTCCAGAGTGGGGTTGGACGGTATTGTACGCTCTTGCAAGTCGCGTTAAGGAATCGAGTAGAATGACCACGTCATGGCCATACTCCACAAGGCGACGAGCTTTTTCAATGCACATTTCTGCAATCTGTACGTGACGTTCTGGTGGCTCATCAAATGTGGATGAAATCACTTCACCTTTGATAATGCGTTCCATATCGGTCACTTCTTCTGGTCTTTCATCAATTAAAAGCACCATCAATTTGACTTCTGGATTATTCACAGCAATCGAATTGGCCATATTTTGCATGATCATTGTCTTTCCTGTTCTTGGAGGAGCAACAATCAAAGAGCGTTGTCCCTTACCAATAGGGGCGATCAAATCGAGCACGCGTGCAGTGTAATTTTTTTCATCAGACGTTTCCATACATAGACGTTCATCTGGGAAGAGAGGAGTGAGGTTGACAAAAGAGATACGTTCTTTTGCTAGATTTGGGGGTTCGAAATTAATTTGATCGATGCGTAAAAGAGCAAAATATTTTTCTTTATCTTTGGGAGGGCGAATGGTGCCATAGATGGTATCTCCCTTTTTCAAATCAAAACGACGGATTTGTGCGGGAGAAACATAGATATCTTCTGCAGAAGGTAAGTAGTTGTAATTGACAGAGCGTAAAAAGCCAAAACCATCTGGCAAAATTTCCAAAACACCTTCTGCGACGAGCACTTCATTGGGACTTTCTGATTTTGCTTTGACAACCTCAAACACAATTTGCGATTTGGTCATTGTCGCAAGATTGGGTAAATTCATCGCTTTGGCAAAAACGACAAGCTGATCAATATTCATTCTTTGAAGATCTGCAATACGCGTCACTTCTTGCTCCGGCGTCTTTTGAGAGACGCTATTTTGCGTCTCTTTGGAGATGCCTTTTGTCTCTTGAGAGACGCCATTTTGCGTCTCTTGCGTAGCGATTTTTTCTTCTAAAGGTTCTACATCTGAATGTGTGGGTTTTTTCTTCATAGGTTACTTTTGGTTTTGGGTTAAAGAATCAAAAAGGGATTGGACCTGTTTTTTTAAAGACTGTTTTGTGCCATTGTTGCTCAGCAAAAAATGTGCTCTTTTTTCTTTTTGTGCTTGTGGCATTTGGAATCGATAGCGTTTTTCAAAATCGCTATATTTGCAGCGTGTTTTTGAAAGTGATTTTTTTGTTTTCATACAAATGACAGTATTAAAAATATTTTCTTGCTTGGATTCAAACAAAAGAGGCGTTTCGATGATACAAAGAGGTGAGTGCTCTTTTTTTGCTTGTTTAAAATGTATTTTGAGCTGATTCATGATGCTTGGGTAAAGTATAGATGTAAGAGAGTTTAATTTTTTTTGATCCTTAAAGACAACATTTGCCAAATTTTTTCTTGATAAACGCCCTTCTAGTTCAAGTTTTTTTTTGATTTTTGTTTGTATTAACGTATCTTTTAACAATTCATGTGCAAGTTTATCACTGCTTACGACATAGGCCCCTAATTTTTTAAAGTAAGAGCAAGCAGTAGATTTCCCACTCGCAATGCTACCTGTGATAGCAACTTTCCTTAATTTTAACACTCTTTCCAATTTTTGCCAATGTTTACATTTACAACAAGGGGGACATCTAGGTCCATGGCCTGCTGCATTTCTTGAATTACGATGGGTTTTGCTCTTTCGACCTCGCTTTCTGGAAGCTCAAAAATCACCTCATCGTGGATTTGTAAAATCATCCATCCTTCGATCTTTTCTTTTTCAAATGCATTTTCGATTTTCAGCATCGCGATTTTCATCAAATCTGCAGCTGTGCCTTGAAGAGGGGTGTTGATGGCCAGTCTTTCGGCCGCTTGCTGGATCATCTTATTGCTAGAGACAATTTCTGGAATTTTGCGCTCTCTTCCAATCAATGTCGTTGCTTTGAGTGTCTGTTTTGTTTTTTCTATACATTGAGTTAAAAAATCATGCACTTTGGGATAGCGATCAAAATAGGCCTTGATAAATGTTTTAGCTTCAATCACATCGATGTTGAGCTGTTTGGAAAGGCCGTAAGCTGTTTGGCCGTAAATGATCCCAAAATTGACAGCTTTTGCAAACGAACGCTGTTGTTTGGTGACACTTTCTTCTGGAATGTTATAAATCATAGACGCTGTAAATTGGTGGATATCTTCGCCTTCTTTGAAAGCTTGCACAAGCGTTGGATCTTTAGAAAAGTGCGCAACAAGTCTCAGTTCGATTTGAGAATAATCTGCCGATAGATAGACCCACCCTGGTTTTTGAGGATAGAAACTTTTTCGAATTTCCAACCCTTCTGGCGTTCTGATAGGAATATTTTGCAAGTTTGGATTGTGGCAAGATAGACGTCCTGTAGCAGCCATCGTCTGATTGAATGTGCAATGAATACGCTTTGTTTTAGGATTGATGTATTTTGGAAGCGCATCAACATATGTATTTTTAAGCTTTGTGTAGATACGGTACTCTAAAACATGTTTTGCAATTGGATAGGTATTTTGCAAATTTTCTAACACACCACTTGCTGTAGAATAAGCGGTTTTCGTTTTTTTCAAAGGCTCAATGCCAAGCTTGTCAAATAAGATTTTTCCAAGTTGCTGTGTGGAATTGAGGTTGAAAACTTCACCAGCAAGTTCAAAAATGTGTTCTTGCAATTGCCCAATTTTGTGATTGAGTTTGTCAGAAAGTGCGATCAAAGGATAGGGATCTAGAAAAATGCCCGTATCTTGCATCTTTGCCAATACAAAAAGCAAAGGGATTTCTAATTCAAAAAGCAGATGTTCGAGTTTGCTTTCTTTAAGTTGTTGTTGAAGCGTTTGTTTTAAACGAATCGTGTAGTCCACATCTTCTAAACAATAATCTTTGACTCTTTCGATCTCGACATCAAAGAGCGTTTGTTTGAGTTTGGGCGGACCGATCAAATCTTTAATGGAGGTCTTTACTTTGCCAAAAAATTCCAACGAAAGATGGTCTAAAGAATGCCTGTGAGAATGGGCAAAGAGCAAGTAAGAGGCAATCATCGTATCAAAACAGATCGATTGAATGACAAGACCATGGCGTTTTAACACAAGAAAATCATATTTGATGTTGTGTCCAAAAAAAGGTTTTGTTTCAAACAAGATTCTAAGTTTGTCAACAATAGTTTTCGGATCGAGTTTTCCATTAAAAGCGATATACCACCCTTGTTTTGGCTTTATGCCAAATCCAATTCCGACTAAAGAGGCTTGCATGGGATCTAGGTGATTGGTTTCCACATCCACGCAAATCTCTTCTGCTAATAAGAGGGTCTGAATTAAAGCATCACACCCATCTTCTGTATCAATGAGTTGGTAATCAACAGGGTCGTCATCGCTTTTTTTTTTGGACGACTCTTGCGTAAGCTGTTTTAAAAATATGCTGAATTTCATGTTTTTATAAAATTCAATAAGCTTTTCTGTGTCTGGTTCTTTAATCAAAAAATCTTGTGCGGATTTTTTAAATTCTACGTGGTGCAAAGTGGTGAGCTGCACATTGATTTCAAGTTGCTCTTGATAGTCATCTAAAAGCGCTGCCTTTTTTCCATTTTCGACTTTGTCTTTATTAGCTAAGATATTATCGAGCGTTTTAAATTCATTCAGCCATTTTGCCGCTGTTTTAGGACCAACGCCCTTGAGCCCTGGAATATTATCAGACGCATCTCCAACAAGCGCTAAGTAATCACGAATTTGATCGGGTGCAACGCCAAAAAGCTCTTTCACTTTTTTAGGTGTGATCATCAGATTTTGTTTGTGTGTATTGATCAGCGTGATGTTTTGAGATGCAAGCTGGCAAAGATCTTTGTCGTGAGAGCAGATATACGCATGGGCGTTTTGTTTTTCTGCAAAAAGAGCAAGCGTGGCGATCACATCATCAGCCTCAACACCTTCAACACACAGTGTTTTAAGGCCCAAAAGCTCGCAATACTCTTGTGCTAAAGCCATTTGCTTAATTAAATCATCGTCTGCTTTTTCGCGATGCGCTTTGTATTCTTCATAAATTTCTAAGCGACCTTGTTTGTTTTTAGGACCATCAAAAACAATCGCGATATGTTCGGGCTTAAAATCTTTAAGAATTTTTTGAATTTGTAGAATAAATCCATAAAGCGCATTGGTTGCCATGCCTTTATCGTTTGTCATCGAAGGCAGTGCGTGGTGTGCGCGAAACACATAGGCTAAAGCATCAATCAGAAATAACTTTTCCATGGAGGGTTATTGTAACGCAAGCGTGTGCAAATAGCAAACCTTGCCTTGAAGCTTTTTGGGAATGGTAAAATCTAAATTTAAAAAGGATTGGAACTTAGCTTCGATATTTGCAAAATCAAAAAAACTTTTTTTAGGTTGCATTAACATCACGTGATAAGGCTGAGAGGCATCCATGTCAGCAGCAGTCAAAAGCTCTGTTAAAAAGCCTTCATAATCCATACCGGCTTTGTCAATATAGCCGAGCGCTTGAGCTTCTGGTGCTGCATAAATATTAGCTCCATAGTCTTGAATTATCTGTGTTCTTGAGAGCTTGGGCCTGTTTGTGACGACCACATCCAAAAATGTTTGATAGAAGAAATCCATCAATTTGAGCTGCTTTTGACCTTCATCAGGTGCCCAAGGTCTAAAGGGATTCATCTCATCTTTTCCTTTTCCGACAAAAAATGTTTTGGATTCAATGCCAAAGCGTTCCATGAGACGTGCCACATTAAAATAGGGCGCTTTAATCACACCAACAGAGCCAATCACGCTTGTGTATGAGGCATAAATCTTGTCCGCTGCACACGCAATATAAAATCCTCCAGAAGCACACAGCCCTTCAACAAAGGCATAAACAGGAATCTTATACTTTTTTTTATATGCTTTAATCGCACGGTAGATGATATCTGAATCGATCGCATCTCCTCCAGGAGAATTGATATGTAAAACAAGTGCTTTGACTCTTCCCTTAAATCTTCCATTTTGCGAAGCGGTCAATAGGCCCAAAATATCTTGCGCTGTTAAATTGATATCTCCAATTGTACCAGTAATATCAAATCCCAACAAAACAGGTGTTTTGGTATCAAAATTTGTAGGTAATTCACCATCTGCATTGGGCAAATAGACCTCTTTTGTCTGCATACTGTATTGAGGTACTTTCCCAGATCCCATGGCGTCAAATAAAAACATGACAATAGCCAGGCCAATTCCTAAGCCAAAAATGACAAAAATTGCTTTTAAAAAGCTACGTAAAACAGATTTGAAAATAGAAAGTTTTTCTTTTACCATATTAAAGCCAAATTGACATATTTCAAGATTTTACACAACGATAAAAATCTTGAATTTTAATCATTTTAGAAGTATAATTATTCAACTCATAAATAAGGAGACCAATTATGACAGCAATTCAAGGATTTGATTATCCATCAAACATACAATTTGAAGAAAAAGAGGGTCTGCTCGTCCAAAAAAATGAACCAGGTTATTTCGAGCGCATGGATACGATCAGGCAGCGTCGTTTTATTGTTTATGGTTTGATGATAACAGGTATTTTAGTAACAACAGCATTAGCTGTTAAGGCAGTTACACATGAAAGGATAAACGCGTATCTTGGCACGTTTTTTATACTGTCTTCTATCGCAATTACTGCATTTGTGTCGATATATTTTATACCAGAGCAAGAGTTTAATTTCGAAACAATGAGACATGAAGATGTAAAGCATCTAGAGGATTCTAAATTCCGCGAAGCATGGCTAAAAGGATTAAAGGAAAATGGGAAAAATATAGACGATCTTTTATCTTACATTAATCAACATGGTACTGACAACATTCAAAAGTGGGGACTTAGATTACATCCTGATTCTTGCCCATTAATCACAAAGGAAATCATAAGAGATTTTATTATGAATGAACAAGACATGTCCACGCTGTTTAGAGCTTTTAATAAGGATTGTTATTCATTACCAAAAGAAAAAAGGCATTCAGCTAATTTCAAAGAATGGGCTTATGAGGCCCCAAAATTTATTGAGTTTGTTGACAAACACGCTATTTTATCTCTAGAAGATAAAAAGGAAATCGAGAAAAAAATTGTTCGTTTTGTGATGACAGCTCAACAACCCTCAATACTTCTCCGGAACAAAGAAGCTCTTGTATCTTATGGGTTTAATGTAACTCCAGAAATGCAACAGCTTTTGCAGTTGGTAGGGGATTGTAAAAAAGAAATGGAAGAAATGACAGGGAGTTTTAAAGAAAAACTCGAAGCATTAATTCAAGAACTTTCTGAAAATATTCAAAGCGAAGAAAAAGAGGTTATAGCAGATGACAGCAATCCAGGGATTTGAGTATCCATCAAACATACAATTTGAAGAAAAAGAGGGTCTGCTCGTCCAAAAAAATGAACCAGGGCCTTTCGAGCCGTATGATGAACATCGAAACTCGTTATTTTAGCATTGATGTAGCACCAACCGTAGGTGTTGTGGGTTTTTTTGGGATCCAACTTATTTCACCTCAAGATTCAACAGCAGGTCCTGTTTTGGCAATAGCTTTTTTAGTAATCGGTGTTGCAGCTTGATTCTTAAAGCCAAAATCTCCGCAAGAGGCTATTTCTCAATATCGGTCAGATCTTTTAAAAGAATTACAAAAAGATGAAAAGACTATACAAGACCTTTTAGATTATATTGATCAACATGGGATTGAAAATATTGAAAACTGGGGGCTTAGATTGCATCCGGATTCTCATCCATTAATGACTAAAGAAATCATGCATGAATTGGTGATGAACAATGAGAGTATTTGGATATTAGATCGGCTTTTTGTCGAACTTAAAACAAATGTTAAGCTGATGGATCTTTTGCAAAAATATGATGTGTTATCCGAAGAAGATAAGCAAATCCTTGAAAAAAAATGGGTGGATTTTCTTCCAATATATCAAGAAATGGGGAAGTTAGAGGCTTTTGTCGAAGATCTCAATTTTTATGGCTTTAATACAACCCCAGAAATGCAACAGGCGTTAGCAAATCTGCAAAACAAAGAAGAGGTCATAGTAGATGACAACAAGTAGTGAAGGTTTGAATGAAAGTGTTTCAGAAATGTTTTCTCCGATGTTCATGGGAGCTGGATGCGCATGTTTATATAACGGATTTGCTCATTCACATAGGTTAGCAATAGTCACAAGTGCTATATTGTGCGTTGCCTCTGCAGCATTTGGGTTTTACTCTAAAAATTATTCTAATGATTCAAAATTCAACAAGGCACAAAAAGCATGTTTTTGTGTGTTTGGAGCCTCAGGAGTATTTTTTGGCGGAGGCATAAGTTCTAAGAAACATATTGTCCTGAGCTTGCTTGTTGACTTTGTGGCATTGGTAACGTCTTGTTTTCTAGAAACAAAAAAACGTAAAACTAACGAAGTTTCCTAAAAGAGCGATGTCAAAAGGATCTTGAGAGTCAAATAATATTTAACGAAGAGGAATAAAATGGGAACAACAGCCATTGCAGCAAGTGATATAAGCACTGAAACGATCAATACAGATCTCAGATATTGGGAAACAAAAGATGGTGCACACAACATTGCTTGGGGTGGTCTTGCAGCCTTTATTCTTGGGGGTGCAACGGTGATTATTGGCCGTGCTGAGAAAAGAAATGTAGTCATTGGAGGTGCTATTGCTCTTGCAGGTGCTATAGCAAGTTTGTATTTTTCTTCAGGGAAATATTATCATGATCCAAAAGCGCGTACAGAATATAACAAAGAATTAACAAGTGGGCAAAAAACGCTAGAAGAATTTATTCAAGAACATGGTTTTGAAAACATAAGAACATTTGGTTTTGAGATTTTAGAGCATCTGATTGTCACAAGAGAACAGATAAAAGAACTGTTTTTTAAGCAAAACCCAAATCTTTTGTTATCACTTTACGATAGAAAGTCTCTTTTTATTCAATTGTTAAAAAATGAGGTTTTCGATTCTCAAGAGCTTTGTGAAATGGAAAGAGAGTTCATCCTAAATTTGAAAAGATCTGATGATGGGGTTTTACATCTATTCTTGTTAACAGATAGCATCAATGAGGCAGGCTTTAATCAAACTCCAAGCATGAAAAAGGCCCTCTCTTGGATAGAAAAAACTAGAGAGCAGTTTTTAAAACAAGCAGCATCAATCTTTACTTTCAAAGAATTGGATCTGCCGGCACATTATTTCGATAATCGCCGTTTTTCAAGCCATTTTCGTCATAAAAATCATTTTGATTATAGACATAATAGAATGGGTCATACTTCTGAAATTAAATGGAAGCAAGAAAAAATCCCGATGTTTGTGTCTCATGATCATCACGTCATTGTTTTTAGAAATGGATACTCAGAGATTTCGTCTCCTTTTGCTATGAGATCGATAACTCTGCAGGAAAATAGCCATCTTACAATTAAGGGGAAAACGATTCGCCTTGAAATTTTAAATTTAGAAGGTGGGAAGCTCCATTTTCCAGATTCTATAATTTTTGATTTTTCAGGCTTTAGAATTCAGGGTGGTATGTTAAAGAAAATAATAGAAAATCTTGAAAAAAGAGCCACAATTGACCGAAGCAGGCTAGAGCAATATTTGAATTACATTAAACAATTTCAGCCAGAATTTCAAAAAGATCTTGTGAGCTAAACGGCGATTAGCTATAATGATCCATTAAAAATTAAACACTTTTAGTAAGGAGAAGTTATATGAGTACAGCAGCAGTATCAGCAGGTGATGTCAAAATAGAGGTGATCGATACAGATCAAATTAGATATTCAGATACAAAAGAAGGCGGGCACAAAATCGCTCTTGGTGGTTTTGCGGCCTTTATCGTTGGAGGTGCAATCGCAATAGTTGGCGTTGGTATGAAGAAAAATGTAGCCGCTGGAATCGGTGGAGCGGCTGTGGCTCTTGTGGGAGCTGCAGTAGGTTTGTATTTTTCTTCAGGAAGATATTATAAAGATCCCAAAGCGCGCGCAGGGTATAACAAAGATCTTCATACAATGTCTCTTCAAAATTTTATTGCAACCTATGGCTGGGAAAATATTAAAAAATATGGATTTGCTATTACTAAAGAAAAATCTCCTCTTGTTACTCAAGAGCAGATGGAAAACGTCTTTTTTGAAAGAGCAAAAGATTTACAAAGTTACATGAACCTTCATCAAATTTCTGTAGCAGCCACATGCACATACAAAAAAATTGATGGGCCCATTTGGGAATACTTGGCAAATGGGATGTTTACAACAGAAGGTATTGCACAATTACATAAAAAGTTTGGCAAAGAACTTGATGATTATCAAGCTTCCTTTTTGTTTGCAAACTTAAGAGAATTGAAAAAATATAGCTTTAATCGATATGGCGCACTGCAACCTCATTTTGATTGGTTGGAACAAAGCCGTGATCTTTATGAGCAGATTATAAGAAATTTCAAAATTCAAGAAGAGCAGGTTAGAAAAAACAGAGATCAGCAACTTGAACTTGCAAAAACAAAAGCAGAAAACAGATCGCTTAAAACTCAAAATGTGGTAGAACGTTTCCGAAGCCACACTGATAATAACACCCATGTGGAGCTTTCTGAAAAAGCACAAAAACAGGGTGAAAAGAGGATCAAAAAGCAATTAGATCTCACCGAAGCTTCTATTGAAAGTCAATTTCAAAAAGAGCTTAACCAGCTTGTAATGAAATTCCATCAAGATATGGGAAATCTAGATATGCAGCATGGAATTTTTAAAGCACAGTTGAGATTTCAACCATCTCAGCAAGCATAGCTTGTAATATTTGGCGTGTGGAGTTCTACACGCTAATTTTCTATTCGTAATTTCTGATAGGCGTTGGAAAGCTCGCGAAGAGCAAGCAAGCCAAGAAGAATAAAGCCATAAAATACATAATTGGGCAGAGTGTAATTCAGCGTGATTAAAATCAGGACGATAAATTGGCACGCAGTGGAAACCTTACCCCAAAAAATCGAGCGAAATTGCTGTTTTTTCCAACCCTTTGTGATGGTAAGATAGCAGCCAAACAGAATCAGGGAAAAATCTCTAGAAAGTAAGCATAAACCTTGCCAGTATACAAATTTGTGTTCCAAAAACAATACCACTAATACAAAAAAGACAAAGAATTTGTCCATTAGAGGATCTAGAATTGCCCCAAACCGCGAAGTTCTTCTTTGAAGACGTGCAAAGTAGCCATCAAAAATATCAGTGAGCATCGCAAGAAAAATTGCCAAAATTCTGATATAAGGATCTTTGAATAAAAATAAAAAGGCCAGAGGCGCTCTAAGAGCAGATAGTGTATTACTAAGGTTCAGCATCTTGATTGTTTTTCTTTTTTTTATACCAGATGAAGCCAATTATAAAAAGAGCAAAGAGACTAAATAAAAAGACATTAAATATTTTAAGCGTGCCTAAAAGGGCTTCATAGTTTTTTCCAAGAGTAAAGGAAAGGTAAAAAAGCACACTATTGGAAACTAAGCAGGCAATCCCATCAGCAAGAATAAATTTTAAAAAATGCATTTTACTCATACCGGCTGTCATAAAAAGAGCATTACGAAAACCAAAAGGAATAAAGCGACCAAAAAGAAGTGTTAAAAAGCCATATTTTTTATAAAAATGTTGTATTTTCTCTAGCCGATTTTTTTTAAAAATAGATTTAAATGGGCGGACATTTTGCAATTTGGGGCCAACGATCCTCCCAAGCCAGTAGACAATCCAATCACTAAAATAGGCACCTAAAAAAATACATATAAAAATTTTTGCTGTATTTTCCGGATTCAGCGTTGCTGAAATCGTACCTCCCAAAATGATTAAAAGATCTTCAGAGATAGGGAGATTAAACCCAGCCAGCATTAAAAGCGAAAAGATATACCAATGCGCCATATGACTGTGTTCCATGATAAATTGGACAATTGTTTCCATGCAGCAATTTTAACAATTTTCCCATAAAAGAGTAAGCTTAATTTATTGCGTAAGTATCATTTGGTAAATTAAAATTTTTGATTGACCAAAGCGCTTTTTGTCAATGAGCTTAAGATGATTAAGTGGAATGTCCATGTGATATTCAGAAGAATCTTCTAAAAACAAAAGACCATCTTCTTTAAGGATGTGACAACTGTCTAGTTTTTGTAAGACTTTTTTTGAAAGGGATTCTGTGCTTGTAGAATAGGGAGGATCTGCATAGATGAGATCAAAGGTGTGTGTACCCAAGTATTCAAGCGCTTTAAAAACGTCTTGTTTGATGATACAGGTATTTGCATCTTGGTTTAAAGTTTCGATGTTTTGTTTCAGAAGGCGGCAATTTGTTGCATCCTTTTCTACAAATGTGACAGATGCAGCACCATTAGAAAGCGCTTCTAAACCCATAGCGCCGCTAGCTGCAAAAAGATCTAGAAATGCAGCCCCTTCGATCTGATTTTGGCAGATATTAAAAATGGCTTGTTTGGTGATTCCAAGTGTAGGTCTTGCACCTTTGGGGCTTTGTAATTGACGGCCTTTAAATTTTCCAGATAAAATATGCATCATTCTTCTTTAAAACTGATGTTACGCGATAAATCTAATTTAGGGGAAGAGCGAAAAAGGCAAGATACAAGGATTGCGATGAAGCTCAACTCCAAGAG
>SDBV01009242.1_pt1 | contig 13136 bp, 15 predicted proteins | sample 2277081 | NCBI WGS metagenome assembly SDBV01 (sample SAMN10402039, study PRJNA504765) | marine sediment metagenome | isolation source: marine sediment core GS10_PC15, 223 cmbsf | place: Arctic Ocean: Southern Knipovich Ridge | collected 2010
ACTCCGGCTCATCTGATTGAAAGGCTTGCAAAGGATATAGCAACAATTAAGCCTGTAGCCATACATTACGGAGAGGGAATTAACCACTATTTTCATGCAACACTGCACAACAGGGCAACATATCTGCCATTAATGTTAACCGGTAATATAGGCTATCACGGTTCTGGTTCTCATACATGGGCAGGTAATTTCAAAGCTGGAAACTATCAGGCATCAAAATGGTCCGGCCCTGGGATTAAAGGGATACTTGCAGAGGATCCTTTTAACATGAGCCTTGATCCTGATCTGGATGGTAAGAAAGTGCGTGTCCGTGGCTATGCGATGGGTGAAGAGGTTGCATTTTGGAACCATGGAGATACCCCTTTAATCGTAAATACCCCCAAGTATGGCAGGAAATCTTTTACTGGCAAAACACACCTGAATACTCCTACCAAATCGCTATGGTTTAATAACGTCAATCTTATAAATAACGCAAAGTGGGCGTATGAAATGATAAAGAATGTAGATCCCAAGATTGACCTTATTATGTCAAGTGACACGAATATGACAGCATCCATACAATATGCTGACGTTGGATTTCCCGCGAATTCGTGGGCGGAGTTTGAGACTTACGAGACTACCAGTTCGTGCTCCAACCCATTTTTGCAGATCTGGAAAGGTGGTATAAAGCCATTGCATGATTCAATGGATGATGTAATGATAAGCGCCTTGCTGGCAAAGAAAATGGGAGAAATCCTCGGAGACAGCAGATTTGCAGACTACTGGAAATTTGCACTTGAGGGCAGACCCGAGGTGTATATGCAGAGACTTTTTGACGGCAGTATTGCTACAAGGGGCTATAAGGTAAAGGATATCATTGCAGGCAAGTACGGTGTTCCGGGCGGTGCGCTCATGAATTTCCACACATACCCCAGGATACCATTCCATGAACAGGTGCAATATGACCGTCCGTTCCATACTGACACAGGAAGGCTTAATGCCTATTGTGATATACCGGAGGCAATCGAATACGGGGAAAACTTTATATGTCACAGAGAGGCTGTAGAGGCGACCCCCTTTCTTCCAAATGTCATAGTCAGCACAAATCCTTATATAAGGCCGGAAGACTATGGGATACCTCAGAGTCATATTGGGGCGGAGGAACGACATGTAAGGAATATAAAAATGCCCTGGAGCAAGGTAAAGAAGACAAAGAATCCTTTATGGGAAAAGGGTTACAATTTCTTCTGTATAACACCAAAGACAAGACACAGGGTACATTCCCAGTGGAGTACAGTGGATTGGAACCTTATCTGGGATAGCAACTTTGGAGACCCGTACAGAATGGATAAGAGGAGTCCTGGCGTAGGTGAGCACCAGCTGCACATCAATCCACAGGCTGCCAGGGATTTGGGCATTAATGACGGTGATTATGTTTACGTTGACGCAAACGCTGCTGACAGGCCGTACATGGGTTGGAAACCGAACGACCCGTTCTACAAGGTTGCAAGATTGATGCTCAGAGCGAGGTTTAATCCTGCATACCCATACCATACGACCATGATGAAACATGCCCCCTACATAGCAACTGAGAAGAGCGTTAAGGCGCACGAGACAAGGAAGGATGGTATGGCGCTGTCTGATGATGGGTATCTTTCCAATTTAAGATATGGTTCACAGCAGTCAATAACAAGGTCGTGGTTGATGCCTATGCACATGACTGATACACTTTTCCACAAAAAGAAAGCTGCGATGGCCTATCTGCACGGTGGTGAGACAGACAATCATACTGTAAATACAGTTCCAAAAGAGACCCTCGTCAGGATTACAAAGGCTGAGGACGGAGGGCTAGGTGCAAAAGGAGTCTGGGAGCCTGCCAAATCAGGTTTTACTCCGGCAAAAGAGAATAAATTTATGAAACTGTATCTTGCAGGTGGAACTATTAAAGTAAGCTCATAAGTAAACCCCATTAGAAAAATTGTTTCTAACGGGGTAAATAGTTCTTGAAAGGTTACTTATTAGTGATAAATAAAAAAGTCCTTAACAGTTTGTTAAGGACTTTTTTAAATGCACAGCGAACGTGCAACCCGTAGTCTACAAGGCGCAGACTTGTTATGGGGTTAGTGCCTGCCTGCCGGTAGGCAGGAGCGAATTAAATAATAATCTAAATTGGGCGATTCTCATGCCGGACTATGCAAAGCAGTCTCAAAAACTTATAATTCGATATGATATTTGTATGATAATACAGCCATAATCAGTTATACACTTAAAGGGTGAGGCACCTTAATCCCTTTAAATGGCTGTCACTAAGGTATCGAGATAAATTTTCTCAACCGCTTCACATAGTCCGTTGAATCACCTGTTAACTAAGATCGCTCAATTTAGGCAATAAGTAATTCCTTTGAAATAGTGAGGCTGTATAAATGAAGGACGAGATTACAGACCGTGGAAGAAGGGAATTCTTTAAAAAAACACTTTCTTCTTTAGGAGATACGGTTAGAGAGATTGTTAAAGGTAAGGCAGATATTGTTCCTGAGGCCAAGCGTTTTATTAGACCGCCAGGGGCTGTGGGTAATAAGGAATTCCTTTCTTTATGTACCGGGTGTGATGAGTGTGTGAAGGCCTGCCCGCATTATAGCATACGGAAATTAAACAAGGACTTTGACATTGCTGATGGTACTCCTATTGTGGTACCGGAAGAGGCGCCTTGTTATCTGTGTGATGATTTTCCATGTATAAGGGCATGTAAGGAAGGTGCCCTGAAAGGGGTGAATGATAAAGAAGATGTGAAGATGGGCAAGGCATATATAAACAATTCTAACTGCATGGCCTGGGGGGTGCAGTTTTGTGAACATTGCGTAAGGAGTTGTCCTGTTCCGGGTGCGATATATCTGGATGAAGGTAGACCAATAGTGAGAAGGGACAGATGTGTGGGGTGTGGTATTTGTGAGAACATATGCAATACAGTGAATCAGCTTCTTGCCATCAAGGTTGTTCCTGAGTAGTAAATCCTGTGAGAAAGCTCGAGAGAGGCATTCCCTGCTTTCTTTCCAATCTTCTGAACTTCTATCCTTTTACACTTACATGCTATCGTACTGCTACTCTTATGATATAAATCATAGACAATCATGAAATAATAGTGTATAAAATTACTGCTAACCATTTTAGTTCAACTCTATAAAAGGAGGTTTTACTAAATGTCTAATAAATTTGCAAGAAACCTGTTTGTATTTGGCAGTCTCTTCTTCTTTGTGGTTCTTGTAATCCTAACCATTGACACGATGGAAAAACTGGATGACAGGGCACCCAAAATCTCAAAAGAGGTAAATGCAGGGAAAAAGGTCTGGCATAAGTACGACTGTATTGGCTGTCATACAATCCTGGGCAATGGTTCCTATTTTGCTCCTGATATGACAAAGGCAACTGTACGCAAACCAAAGGGATACCTGAAGAAATTCATTCTTAATCCCAGGGGGATAAGACCAGATGCTGTCATGCCAAAACTCGGGCTTACTGAAAAAGAAGCAGACAATTTAATGACATTTCTTGATTGGATGTCTAAAGTGGACACTAATGACTGGCCGCCAAAGCCGATATTAGCAGTAGCAATTTCAGGCAGGACAGCAAGTGCAGGACAGGTGTTTTATCAAAAAAATGAATGCTCAGAATGTCATCAGATTATGGGGATAGGCGCTACGGCAGGCCCTGACCTTACCCATATTGGAACAAAAATCGCAGATGTTGAATGGCATATAAGACATCTCAAAGACCCTGAGTCTGTTGTGCCTGATTCTGCAATGCCAGATTATGCGCACCTGGGTGATGAGGAGCTGAGAGAACTGGCAGAATTTTTAATAACTTTGAAATAACCCCAGTTAGAAATCTCAGTAGGGTTTTCTTTCTAACAGGGTAAATTATTCATGCATGGAGGATAAACAATGCAATACCAAAGCCAGAAAATAGCTTTAAACTTTTACACTGCCGCAGTATTGCTCTTTCTTGTCCAGGTTATAGTTGGTGTCATTGCGGCTATTCAGTTCATGTGGCCGGATTTTTTTATTCTTAATTTCAATACCATAAGAACATTGCATATAAACGCTCTCATTGTATGGCTTCTTATGGGCATGATGGGAGCAACTTATTATGTAATAGCTGAAGAATCACAAACTGAACTCTGGAGTATTCCCCTGGCAAAATTGCAGTTCTGGTCAATGACCATAACGGTGATTGTCGTAATAGTCGGCTATATAGTAATGGGTTTAAGTCCGCAGGCTAACATAGAGGTATTTGGGACACTCCTTTTAAATGAGGGCAGGGAATATATTGAGGCACCCAGATGGGCAGATATCCTGATAGTAGTCTCTATACTTCTTTTTCTGTTAAATAACTTTATGACAGTGCTTAAGACAAAGAAGTTTACCGCTGTGCAGGGGGTGCTCCTTGGCGGGATGACACTCGTTGCGATTTTTTACCTACCGGGGATGTTCTACACAGAGAGTATGGTGAAGGACCAGTACTGGTGGTGGTGGGTCGTACATCTCTGGGTTGAGGGTTCATGGGAGATTGTTGCAGGTGCGCTCCTTGCATTTATGCTTCATAAATTACTCGGTGCTGACATAAAGATGCTTGCAAAATGGATGTATATTGAAGTAGGTCTTGTGATGTTTACAGGCATACTCGGGCTCGGACATCATTATTACTGGATAGGAACCCCAAAATACTGGCTCTGGGTCGGCGGTATCGCCAGCTCACTTGAGCCTGTACCATTATTATTAATGGTGTGGAATGCCTTCAGGACAACACGGGAAACTCGCGGAGTTGTACAGAACAAAATCGGGTTATATTTAACGGTCTCTCACGCAATCTTCAATTTTGTCGGTGCTGGTCTCTGGGGTGTAGTACATACACTTCCACAGGTAAACAAATGGACACACGGCACCCAGATAACAACTGCGCACGGACACCTTGCTTTTTACGGCGCATATGTCCTTCTCATTGTGGCAATGATTTATGTTACCCTGCCCTCAATTAGGGGGGTAAAGGAATTCAACCAGTCAAGGGGTTACCTGGCTTTCTGGTGGATGACAATCTCCATGATCTTTATCGTTATAACAATAACAGGTGCTGGAATGGTCCAGACATACATGGAACGTCTTATGGGGCTTGATTATGTAACTGTAAAAGCCACCTATAATCTGTGGTTCTGGATATTCAGGGCAATCTTCGGCGTTGGCTTTCTCATAGGAGTGTTAATTCTTGTAAAAGATTTCTTTACTCTTGGTAAAGAGCCTGTCTCTTTGAAATAACCAAGAAATGGTCTGCGTAAAAGGGGCGAAAATATTTTCGCCCCTTTTATGATCTAACTCATATCTATAATTTCTGCTTTATAGCAAACTAAGTTTATGGGCAATAGCACTATTCATATATTACGGAGAACAACCCAGCTTTTGTTTATCCTGCTGATAATACTGGCGCCTGTTTTCGATATCTTTCGGTTTGATTCTGATACAAGAAGCCTCATTTTTTTTGGCAGTGAATGGGATTTAGGATTGAAAGAAGGCTTTTATATGAATCAATCATTTGGAAATGCCTCACATGTAGCATGGCAGTTTTTCCTCAAAGCAATACTGCCATGGCTTGGGATCCTGGCTGTATTCCCTCTGCTCGGATATATTACAGGAAGATTTTTTTGCGGTTGGTTCTGCCCTGAAGGCACACTATTCGAGCTTTTTGATTTCTTTACAGTAAAAATCTTTGGACAGAGAAGTCTTTTTGGCAAAAAGCCTAATGACCCACCAGGACCTTCAAAAAACAGGTTGTCTTATATAATCATTTCTCTGCTAAGCATTATTGCAATTTCGCTATTCGGAGGTGTTGCCCTTACCGGTTATTTTGTTAATCCAGGGACTATCTGGAGCCAGATAGTCAGCTGGGAATTCACATTTGGAGTTAAAGCTGGAATTATTGGAGTTGCCCTGTACATGTGTATCTCAACAATCATTGTACGACATACCCTCTGTAAATATGTATGCTCTGCTGGCCTTATGCAGATGTTATTTGGCTGGGTAAGCCCTTTCTCTCTCAGAATTAAAACAGACAGTGAAAGGCTCAGCGCCTGTACAGACTGCAAGAATTGTGAACAGGTATGTTTTATGAACGTCAAACCACGGTTACTGGGAAAAGACATAAATTGTGTGAACTGTGGTGAATGTATACAGGCCTGCGATAAAGAGTTAGGAAATGGAGGCGGACTCTTTAGTTTTTCTCAATCTAAATTATGTGCTTTACCGCCCAAAAAAGCTGATAATAAAGTTATTGATTTCTCATTTAGATAGAAAGAAGATTCAGGGTTTTATTCCAGGCATGATAAGTCTTTATAGATTCAAAGGGCGTTTGCATGTTGGGATAGATAATCTGGGTATGATTTAAATCATATTAATCTTTTCAGATAAGATATAAGTTTGAATTAAAATGGCTCTACAAAACGGGGATACAAAAGAGGGAATAAATGTTTGAGAAAGAGACTATCTCCTCAACTAAACCTAAAGATAGAAAACTCGGAGATGAGTGGTTAAACTGGAGTGGTGACACCGACTCCCAGGAACCTGAAATAAATGAGAATCTAACCACCTTTTTCATTTTAGCCGCCGGTGTTATCTTCATATTCATTGCACTGCTTCCAGTGGTCTGGTATTTTATAAAGCCGAGGATAGAGCAGTTTCATCCTTTTGTCTCGGACCTTATCGAATGGTTTGCTATAGGATTTGCAGTTATTTTATTAATCTTATTTTTAATAGAAAGCATTTGGCTTATGAAATTCAGAAAATCCTTATTTTCATACAGATGGACAGAGAAATTTCTTCTTTTCCTTCTTCCAAAGACAGTGTGGCTTGGGGCGAAATTCGGAATAAGCAGGGACAGGGTAGGGAATTCGTTTATTAAGGTACATAATTTCATAACAAAGACCCATATGGACAACTTAAACCCCGACAGGCTTTTAATTCTTCTACCGAGATGTTTAAAAAAGGAGGTAAGAAGTCAAACAATTAATAGAATGAATGAAAATCTCTTTAAAACCATTACTGTGGGTGGTGGTGAAGAGGCCAGAAAAGCAATCAGGGAGTTTCAACCCTCTATCATACTGGCTATTGCCTGTGAAAGGGACCTGATGGGCGGGATTAAGGATGTAGCGGATAAGATACCCGTGCTTGCTATCTCAAATAAGAGACCAGAGGGACCATGTAAAAATACCCATTTCCCCCTTGGGGAATTGGAGGAGGCTTTAAGATTCATAACACAGAAAAAAACAAAAATCCATGACGATTTAGTTAGGTGAGTTATTTTATAAATTCAATGAGGCAGATGAAAAAAGTGACAAGGAGGTGATAGATAGTTGTAAAAAATTTGTTAAAGAATTAGAAGAAAAAATGCAAAATTCAAAAGAACAGGAGGCAGTAAAATAATGAGATTTGGAATGGAAGGATGTCCTGGTTCAAGTATGCAGAATTTCAGGCAAAAAGATGAAGAAACAAAAGAAGAAAGTGGAAAAAGGAAATCCCAATTAAAGCAATGGCCGATTCAGATGCATCTGGTTTCACCGGAAGCACCTTATTATCAGAAAGCAGATGTGCTTTTGTCTGCGGATTGTGTGGCTTACAGTGTAGGGGATTTTCATAAGGATTACCTTGAAGGAAAAAGCATCGCTATAGCATGTCCAAAACTTGATGAAGAGCAGGATATTTATGTTGAGAAGTTAAAATCTTTTATAGATGATGCCGAGATTAACACCCTTACTGTTATGACAATGCAAGTACCATGTTGTGCGGGGTTAGTGGCTATGGCACAGCAGGCTCTTCAATCTGCAAAAAGAAAGATACCCATTAAATCTATTGTGATAAGCCTGCAGGGAGATATTCTCTCAGAGGAATGGGTTCAGTAATATCTTTACTTAGCGTGCTGCATGTTGTTCAGCCACCTCCTTCAGAGGAGGACCATAAAGAGGTGCATGAAAAAATCGCAGCAGGAAAATTTGAGTAATGAAGAAAACCCTGTTAGAAACCTGTCTGCCGACAGGCAGGTTTGTTTCTTATTTCTAACAGGATAAAAACGTCAGAAGAAAAAGTTTGAGGGCAATCCGAATTTAGGATATCGCCATTAACATGATAGGATAAACTAAAACAAAAGGGGTGATAAAATGAAGGACAAGATTGAAAAGGCATTAGAGGGTATCCGGCCAGCACTGCAGGCTGACGGTGGAGATGTTGAATTAGTAAGCGTCGAACATGGTGTAGTTAAAGTCCGTCTCATAGGAGCTTGTAGCAGCTGTATGATGTCTCAGATGACATTGACTGAAGGGATAGAAAAGGCCATAAAAGAAGCAGTACCCCAGGTAGAAAGCGTGGTTGCGGTTTAAACTAACAGTCCCCCGCGCCAGAAAGTTAGAGAATTGATTCTGGAAACCGGTATCCCGAGGGTAAAACGCGTATTCTAAGGTATAAAAAGACTATTTCAGGGATACATTTTGTCTTTATTTTAAATAAGTTAGCTCGGTCCGATCCCGATTCTCCGATTCTTCTACGAACACATAAAATTTTACGCTACTAACTTCAAGAAGATACTTGACAAGGGCAACTTTTTATGATAACTTAATCAAGAACAATTCTAATATAATAATGATTATTAACAGGAATGTTTTATTAAGGAATTGATTGTGATAGAACAACACAGACAACTTGGGATTAAGTTAACGCCGCAGAGAATTGCGATATTAAATTACTTAAAAGACAACAAGTCGCATCCATCGGCAGAAGATATTTATAAGGCTGTATCAAAAAAATTTCCTACCATGTCTTTTGCAACGGTTTATAACACACTTGAAGCAGTGAGGGATAAGGGTAATGTCACAGAGCTTACAATAGACCCTAACAGAAAAAGGTATGACCCAAATACCAAGCCTCACCACCACCTAATATGTGTGGAATGCAAAAGCATTGTTGATATACACAAGGAATTCAAACTTGGTATTCCAAGCAACATGATTACAGGTTTTGACTTAATAGGCAACCACATTGAATTTTATGGGTTATGTCTTAAATGTAAAAAAACAGTGGTTAGTAGTTTGGAGTGAAGGGGAAAACATATAAGGCAAGGTTTCTTCCTTTTTTACTTTCTACTTGCCTGTCCCGTACGCAGTTTACGGGGCTATTCGCTACTATATGAAGAAAGGAGGTGTTAATTATGACAGAGTCTTGCGAATGTTTAGTATGTAATGTTGGAGCAACAGTCCCAGACTTTAAGCTGGAGACTTACGAACCAACAAAGAGCGACTTCGGAGAGATAAGCCTTGAAACTCTTAAGAAGAATAAGAAGTGGACTATACTCTTCTTCTATCCAGCAGATTTTACGTTTGTCTGAGCTACCGAATTTGCTGCTCTGGCAGAGCAGTACGACAGATTTAAAAAGATGGGCGCTGAGATTGTCACAGTAAGCACAGACACAAAGTTCGTCCATCTTGCATGGCAGAGAGATGAGAAAGAGCTTGCAAATGTGGAATATCCCATGGGATCTGACTCTACAGGAAAACTTGCAAAGATGTTCGGTGTTTATGATGAGGAAACCGGACTTGCACTGAGAGGAACTTTCATAATAAGCCCTGAAGGTAAACTTCTCAATGCAGAGATTAACTACTACAATCTGGGTAGGAATATTGATGAGTTAATGAGAAAGTTTAAGGCAAACCTCTACCTTGCGAAAAAGACTGAGGAAGGATGCCCAGCTAAGTGGAAGGAGGAGGGGGATAAAACCTTAAGACCTTCTGCAAAACTGGTTGGAAGAGTGCACGAGGCACTGAGTAAATAACATTTGTCATTGCGGGTCCTGGTTTACCGGGACCCCTCACAAAGACAAATAAATGCACAACATTATACAAGGAGGAAAACATCATGCCAGAAAAAGGACTTTTTTGTGGTATAAATAAGCCAAATGATACTGCAAACCTGACAGAATTAGAAAAAAAACATATACCTGTATTTGAGTGCCCGGAAAAGGTAAAGGCAGGAGAACCCTTCCAGCTCAAGATTAAGGTTGGCGAAATACCGCATGTCATGGAAGTGGGACATCATATCCAGTGGATTGAGGTCAAGTCCGGGGAAAACTGTTATGCAAGGGTTGAGCTTACCCCGGCATTTACAAAACCCGATATTACGGTAACGCTGGTAAAGGAAGGGAAGCATAGAACACGCACTCTCAGGGTTATTGAACGCTGCAATCTGCATGGTTTATGGGAGGCTGCAAAAGAGATAACCATAGAAGAATAAATTTTGATAAAGGAGGTGATAATTAATGAAGGTATTTAAAATTACAGTGCTATTATTAATGGCTGTTGGGCTCGTGTTTTTTCTTACATTTACAGCACATACTGCCGCAAAAGGCGATGTAGAGAAAGGAAAAACGCTTTTTAATGATGTGAATTTTGGCAGTGGTACATCAGGAAAGTCCTGCAATTCATGTCATCTAAATGGAAAGGGACTGGAGATGTCCGGAGAAAAAAAAGAATTCAACATCATGGACAAGAAGCAGAACAGCCTTGAGGAGGCTGTAAATTTCTGTATAAAGATGGCGCTTAAGGGCAAGGCTATTGATCCAGGGTCTGAAGATATGCTCAACATCGTTGCCTACATCAAGTCGTTGAAGGAAAAGCCTGCAGAGTCACCAACAGAAAAGGCTCCAGGATATTAAAAATAAAAGGGAGAGATATGGTAATCTCTCCCTTTTATTAAAACAATGCACGGATTAGAAGGGACAGTGATTATGTCAATTCTTCTTTTTAAATCAATTCTTTCTATGGCAATGATCTTCTCAGCTCTCTTTGCCATGTTTACGATGTTTGAAATACTTGCCAGGAAAGAAAAGAAATTTTCAGTAGAGCGACTTAAAACACTTCATAAAATCAATGGCATTGTCTATTTCTTGATATTCCTCTTTATCTCATATTTCTGTCTTGGTTTTATAATTACGTCTAAAGTAGAGCTAACTCCAAGGGGGACATTGCACAGTGTCCTTGCACTTACGGTTCTTGTACTCTTTGGACTGAAAATTGCGATAATTAAAATTTATCGTCAGTATTACCTGAAGGTACAGACCATAGGTCTCTTAATTGCTTTGATTACCTTTGGCATGTTTGGAACTTCAGGTGGATATTATCTCCTTGTTACAAATTTTGGGAAAGACAAAAAATTTGATAAAATCATGGAATACAAAAAGAGAGGTATGCCAAAAATAGAAGATAAAAAAGATGAAGACAGAAAGATTGTGATTGCAACAGATCCTGAGAGTATTGACAGCGGTAAAAGCCTCTTTGAGGCAAAATGCAGCTTCTGTCATAATGCCTATAGCACAGAAACAATCGTAGGCCCAGGGTTAACGGGTGTGCTTAAGAAATCGACTCTCCCTGTTAGTGGTCGTCCTGCAACACCGGAGAACATCAGGCAGCAATTGAGACAACCCTTTAGCGAAATGCCATCGTTTGAGTATCTTTCCGAAGAAAAGGTGAAAGATATAATCGCTTTTTTAAATACGCTTTAATTGTATTATTGAGGTGAAGAGGTTTACTCGCTTTTTTTGCTGAGCTCACCGGTTTCCGGATTATATTCATACAACTCAGTGTCAATCGGAGAGTCCATGAAATCTTCAATGTCTTTAAGGGTTTCAGGGTATTTACCGTTTTCCGCGTAATACATCTGGAGAGCTTTTTTAATATTTAAAAAGGTCATTTCATCTGCAAATTTTTTACTTGTCTCCACAGACTCTATCATGCTGTCACCGAACTCCTTGACAGGATTTACCTCGCTGTCACAGCCGGCAGTTGCAAGAATCAGTAAAACTGAAAGTACAATAAATAATACTCTTATTTTTTTTGTATTCATTATCAGGATTCCAGGGTTTCTTTTACTTTTTTAACAACTTCATTAGGTATTGTTGTTGTCTTTATTAAATAGCCATTAGCACCAAGACTAACAGCCTTTTCTATTTCTTCAGGTTGTCCTCTGGAAGAAAAAACTATAACGCAAATTAAAGAAAGTTTAGGGTTTGGCTTTATAGCTTGCAGTACTTTAAATCCGTCCATAATAGGCATGTTCAGGTCCAGGAGTACAAGGCCTAATGTTCCCTCTAACAAAATCTTTATTGCTTCTGTGCCATTGCTTGCAGTTCTTACCAGAAAACCTTCAGACATGAGTTTATTTTTGTAAATGTCCTGAAACATTTTTTCATCATCTACAACAAGAATTTTATTTTTTGGCATTTTCTGTATCTTCTATAATTTTTTTGAGCTTTTCCTCAACAAAATCCTTTATTTCTGCCAGTTTTTTTCCGTCTTTTGCCTCAAATCTTAAGACCAGCGCAGGCTGCGTATTGGATGCCCTTATCAATGCCCATCCGTCGTCAAATTTTATCCTTATCCCGTCAATAGTAACAGAAGGATATTTCTTGAAAACATCCTTGGCCTTTTCAACGATTTTAAATTTAACTTCATCCGGGCAGTCAAGTCTTATTTCGGGTGTTGCGGTCATATCAGGCGCACCCTTCAGAAGTGCTTTTGTGCTGTATGGCTCTCCGGCTTTTTTCATTATTTCCAAAAGCCTGAGACCTGCGTAAATAGCGTCATCATATCCAAAATATTTATCAGCAAAGAATATATGTCCGCTCATCTCACCGGCAAGCAGGGCGTGTTCTTTTTTGAGTTTTTCCTTTATAAGTGAATGACCTGTTTTCCACATAATGGGGGTTCCGCCGTTTGATGCAATGTCATCATAAAGAGTCTGCGAGCATTTAACCTCGCCGATTATTTTTGCTCCGGGCGTATCTTTGAGTATGTCCCTTGAAAAGATTATCATCAATTTGTCGCCCCAGATTATATTTCCCGTTTCATCAACAACGCCGATTCTGTCTGCATCACCGTCATAGCCTATGCCGACATGCGATTTTGTTTCTTTTACCTTTGCTATTAAATCAGCAACATTTTTTTCTACTGTCGGGTCCGGGTGATGATTTGGAAACCTTCCGTCAGGCTCGCAGTACAGTTCAACAACCTCTGCATCAAGAGCCTTCAGAATCCTTGGTGCAACAAGACCTCCGGTGCCGTTGCCAGCGTCAATAAC
>SDBV01009243.1_pt1 | contig 13136 bp, 11 predicted proteins | sample 2277081 | NCBI WGS metagenome assembly SDBV01 (sample SAMN10402039, study PRJNA504765) | marine sediment metagenome | isolation source: marine sediment core GS10_PC15, 223 cmbsf | place: Arctic Ocean: Southern Knipovich Ridge | collected 2010
ACTTTTCATACTTTTCTTTGATTACGGCTAAAGAGGTGTTTGCTGCACACAATCTGAGTATATTTGATGTAGAAGAGATACCTACACATGGCGGGTCATTGAGAATATATGCTTGTCATGCTGAGGATACATCAAAGACAGTTACTCAACGAGTAATAGATCTGGTAAAAAGAGAAAACGATGTTGGTTTTACAAGTATGGAATACTATTTATCATTTAATGAGCAAATAAAGGAAACAAAACGAAATATATTGGATTTCATGATCAATGCAAAAAGGGAGGGTAAATCCATAGTGGGATATGGAGCGCCAGCAAAAGCCAGCACACTCTTAAACTACTGTGGTATCCAAACTGATTTTATTGACTTTGCTGTTGACCTAAGCCCTCACAAGCAAAATCATTTTATACCGGGTGCCCGTATTCCTATATATCACCCTGATAAAGTCAGAGAGGCAAGGCCTGATTTTTTATTGATTCTACCTTGGAATATCAAGGAAGAGATCATGGAGCAGATGTCTTATATACGTGAATGGGATGGCAAGTTTGTAGTACTAATACCAGAAGTGAAAGTGTATTCGTGAGTTTAATCAGGACACAAACTAAATAGCTCATACGTAGTTAAACCTTGGAATGAAATATTAAAAAATCAACCTTTTTTCTTAATGACACGTAGTGGTTAAAAATTTGAATCAATGTCCTATTTGTCTATCAGGTGAAACAAAAGAATTCTTTCGCTTGAAGAATTCTCCACTCTTACAAAATGTACTTTTTCAAACAGAAGCTGAGGCCAAGTCGATAGAACGCGTAAATGTTGATTTCATCTATTGTCCAGAGTGCCACTTCGTTTTCAATCCACAGTTTCAAGAATCAAAAGTTGACTACACTGAAAAATATAATAATAATCAGCTGGCATCAAAAAAATACCAGCAATACACAGACGAATTGGCAGACAACGTTATACATAAATGTAAACTCAACTCGAAAAGTCGGATATTAGAAATTGGTTGTGGAAGTGGATATTTTTTGCATCAGCTACATAAGAAACTTCAAAATCAGAACATATCTGGTTATGATCCTGCTTATAATGGGCAATATGGTATGTCAGGTTTCATAAAAAAGTCTTATTTTAAGGCACAAGATCAAGAAACATTTGACATAATTATATTACGTCACGTTTTAGAAGGATTACTCAATTTCGAAGACGTTCTCAATACTATTACCTCTGCAATGAACAGGCATACACAATTATTTATTGAAACGCCTAATCTTGATTATATTATTGCAGAGAAAGATATGTCTCTTATGTATCACGAAGTTGCCAGATATTATTCTGTCAGAGCGATCCAGTATCTCTTGAAAAAGTTTGGTTTGGAAATACAACAAATATGTCTCCTTTTTAATGGAAATAATCTAGGGGTCTTTGCTTGTAAACATTATGACATTCCAAATATGCCAGAAATTTTTACCAAACTTGAAAAGTTTGAAAAGATTGTATCTCAGTATAAAAAAGTTGTTATTTGGGGAATAAGCGGTAGAGCTATCTCCGTATTAACGCACTTGTCCTGGGGTAAGGAGCGGGTGCAATTTGGTATAGACATCGATATGGAGAAGCAAGGGAAACATATTCCGGTTACAGGTCAATTAATCATCTCTCCAGAACAGGCAGCATCTTTTGATCCCGATCTCGTCATTATTGCCAATGCAAACTATTTAGAGGAGATCAGAAGCGCTTTTTCATGCAAAAGTAAGTTTTTAACTTTAGACGGAATTTTTCATGAATAATAATTAAACTTTATGTAAATTTTAGCCATATTAGAAACGGTTTGAGGAAATATTGTATGGTATTTCCCGATTGCGTGTCGAGAAAAATGAGAAAGCTAAAAGGTTATATGTGTTTTTTGGAGGTGTATACTTGTTTAATTCAAGAGAATTGGGAAAGATATAATTAACTTATGCTTACAACAATAAAATTTCCAATAAGGGTAACCTCATTGCTGTCTTTCATATTCTTTTTTTCAGGGGCAAGTGCCATAATTTATCAGGTAGTTTGGCAACGCATATTAACCACCTATTACGGAGTGGGAGCGGTCTCGATTGTTTTAATTGTAAGTGTTTATATGGCTGGTTTGGGAATAGGTGCACTGTTTGGAGGGGTCTTAGCAGAACGTGTAAAGAATAAAATCACACTGTATTTTGTGGTGGAGTTGCTGATAGGATGTTTTGGTTTAATAAGTCTTCCATTTCTTGATTTCCTGGCAAGAAATACTGCAGGAAGCTCTTATTTACTATCCTTCTTTTGTATGTTTACATTTCTGTTTTTTCCAACATTTTTAATGGGTATTACACTACCATTACTTACAAAAATTTTCAATCGCTTGATTCATAATTTTCTTGATACTATCAGTTTGCTCTATTTCGTTAATACCATTGGCGCTGCTGTTGGCGCATTATTTGCGAGTTATATATTCATAACTTTTTTTGGTCTTGATGGTGCTGTCTATATTGCAGTCGTTATCAATTTTGTTTTGGTGGCCTTAATTATTTCTTCAAAATACCTAATGACTAGCCAGCCAGAACAACAGGAAGGATCTGTGTCTAGTCAACAATTTGATCGAGATCACATTATGGGTAAGGTTGCCTACTTTTTAGTTTTTGTCACTGGGTTTCTGGCTATCGGGTATGAAATTGTATGGTTTCGCGTAGTGGGGGTCTTGGTTAAGGCCTCGGCTTATGCGTTTTCTACCACATTATCAGTATATTTATTTGGAATCGCTCTCGGCAGTTTTTATATGTCCAGGTATTTAAAAAAGCACACAAATATTAATAAAAAGAGTCTTTTCTTTACCCTCCAATTTCTGATTGGTATAAGTGTAATAATAATTTTCATAGGTTATTATTACTTGACAAAATATACTTTCTTGGATGAATTTACTCGGAGATCGTTTTCTAACATATTGCATCCACCGGCCAGTATAGGAGGATCTTTGTTCTATCCGGGGAATCTATATCCATTATGTGATATATTTTTGTGGCCAATGATATTTGTGTTTGTTCCTACTTTTTTAATGGGGGCGAGTTTTCCCCTAATTGCCTTCCTGGCTTTATCACATCCCAACAAGGAAGGTAAAAGTATAGGTACCGTGTACTTCTTCAATATTGTTGGAAATGTTTTTGGAGGTATTTTTACAGGATTCCTATTGCTACCCCTTTTAGGTACTGAAATTACACTTTTGTCATTTGTGACCGTAGGTATCATTTTTGGGTCATTGACTTTTAAGTTTGCAGGAAAACAGTTTTCAATAATTCGAAGCATTGGGTTTGTTCTTATTTTTGTGATAGTTTTAGTTTCTTTCCCCAAAGGAGGCCAACTTTATGGAACAATGCATATTATTCCTGACAGGGTAAAAAAGAAACTCGAAGACAATTCAACAAAAGATGATAAAAATGGCATTGTGACCTATATGGAAGAGGGTCGAGATGGAATTATCGTCACATACCAGCACCAGGATAAGTTGTACAACTATATAAATGGTCTTCCTCATGGAAGCCGAGGATTTTTTTACGGGCATCAATATGAAGCCATCGAAACTGCGAGTTTTGCTCCTCATGTTGAAAATGTATTGCTTATTGGTTATGGAACTGGAGATACAGCTAGAATCATTCTTGACATGGAGGGTGTCCGGAAAGTAACAATTGTCGAATTAAATGATACGCTGATGAGGAACTTGCAAAAGATACCAGTTATAAAGGAAGAATTATCTGATCACAGAGTAAATTTGATTATCGAAGATGGTAGAAGATTCCTTTTGGGGACAAATGAGAAATATGATCTTATATTGATTGACCCTATTAGAACTACAACATCTTACAGCAACAATCTCTATTCTCTTCAGTTTTTTGAGATTATTAGTCAACATCTTACCCCTAATGGTATTTTTATGATATGGCTACACGAACACAGAGTTTTGCCAAAAACAGTCCAATCTGCTTTTGATTATGTTCGATTGTACAAATTTTTCGCTTTAGCATCAAATTCTAAGTTTATGAAAGATTTTAAAAAATACAAAAAATTGATCGCTGCATCATCGCCACAAGAACAAGAGGAATTTTTACAGTTCGAGAAAAAGGAGTTATATTTAGGAAATGAAGATTATATAAAAACTATTACAGATGGCTTCCCGATAAATCAGGACAGGAAACCTGTTTGTGAGTACTATCTTGGTTTGAGTTTAAGGGGGAAAAGTGTTATTGGGAGACAAAATAAACATTAAAGGCTGCTTGGTTTTCACAGTAGTGAAAGCCAGAGGCTCAAAGGAGATATTTTCATGGATCGTATTCCTGTATCGGGACCTTGGATTACACAAAAAGAAATTAATTATGTAACAGATGCAGTGACAAATGCCTGGTATAGTAATGCCAATATGTACAACGAGCGCCTTGAAAGATCATTTGCTGATTATTTAGGTGTTAATTTTGCTATTTCGTTACCTTCTTGCACTTCGGCGATACATCTATCTCTGTTAGCGCTTGGTGTTAGCCCTGGTGACGAAGTAATTGTGCCGGATGTGACCTGGATTGGGTCTGCAGCGCCCATTACCTATATCGGTGCGAAACCTGTTTTTGCCGATATTGATAAGAAATCCTGGTGTTTGTCAGCAGAATCTTTTGAAAAATGTATTACGCCAAAAACCAAGGCCGTTATTCTTGTTGACCTTTATGGCAACATGCCAGACATTGATGCTGTTTTCAAGGTTGCCAAACAATATGATATTAAAGTCATTGAAGATGCTGCTGCGGCAACAGGCTCAGAATATAAGGCAGGAAAAGCTGGCAGTTTTGGAGACACCGGGGTGTTTAGTTTTCAAGGTGCAAAAACTCTCACTACAGGTGAAGGGGGGATACTGACGACCAATCGTGAAGATGTCTATCATCGTGTCTTGTTTCTTCGTGACCATGGACGAAAGCCTGGAGACAAGAAGATGTTCTACAATTTAGAAGTGGCTTACAAATACAAGATGGGGAACTTACAGGCGGCACTTGGTCTAGCGCAATTAGAGCGTGTCGAAGAATTGGTTGATCGCAAACGTGAAATTTTCACTTGGTATGAAAACAGATTGAAAAGTATAAAAGGTCTGACTTGGAACTATGAGGCCGCATGTACAAAAAACACATACTGGATGGTTACCGTTATTCTAGATAAAAAATTCGGAATTGAAAAGGAACGGCTGATCAAGATGATGAGTGAAAAAAATATTGATTGTCGCCCCTTCTTTTATCCTTTAAGTTCTCTTCCTGCCTATAAAGAAACAGTAGAGGCACAACAAGCTTGTAAAAGGAATCAAGTAAGTTATGATATTAGTCCCTACGGGATAAACCTTCCTTCTGCAATGAACTTGAAAAAAGAGGATGTGGATTATGTTTGTGATGTCCTTAAAACCATCATTTTAAGATAGAAATAGTTGTAATTGGAAATTTCTGATGATTAAAAAAAATGGCATTATAATGAAAGGGTGAAATATTTTTAATGCATGATATAAATTGTCCAGTTTTGGTTGAGACCCTATTAATCATATGAAGGAAACTAGCTTTATAATGAATACAATGGCATCTAAGATTGTCATTTTACTGAGTTCTAAACTAAACAGTAAATGGACTAATAACTTATTTAGATATTTATCTAAGGAAAAATTGTACACCGCAAAGATATGTAATCATCTGCGTCTCTATTTTTCTAATTGGAAAAGTGAAGAACAAATTCTTGTATATCAGATGGGTAAAGTTGGTTCAACAACAGTTACCAAATCATTAGAGGCTTTAGGTAGAAACTACTCTATTTATCATTTGCATTTATTGAATCGAGAGCATTTAGACTGGGCAGAAAAATATTATAAAAGTAATAGACAGAAGTATGCTCATGTTCCGAGACAATTGCTTAATGGACTATTAGTGCGAAGTCAAATAGATAAAATAAGAAACAAAAAAAAGGTGAAAATCATAACATTAGTTCGTGACCCTATAGCAAGAAATGTTTCAAAATTTTTTCAAGTACTTCATACACAATTGGATTATCCATATCAAAGCAAGATAACAACTATTGGAATAAAAGCCGTAGTTCAGGAGTTAATAGAGTTATTCTTCAACAAAAAATTTTATGAAAGTGAAGATTGGGAACATGAACATTGTTCAATGCCTTTTTCATGGTTTGATACAGAACTAAAAAATGTATTTGATATAGATGTTTTTTTATATAAATTCCCTAAATTGAAAGGTTATAAAATATATGAAAATAATTGTGCCGATGTTTTATTATTAAAATTGGAGAATATTAAAGAGTGTGCTATTTATGCATTTAAGGAATTTTTGGATATAGAAAAGTTTAGTCTCGTGAAAAAAAATTTAGCATATGAAAAATATTACCATGAGGCGTATGAGATGTTTCTGAATAATATACATCTCCCTGAAGACTATCTTGATAAATTTTATTCATCTTATCAAGTACGCCATTTCTATACGAGTGATGAAATTGGAAACTTTAAAAAGAGATGGCGGTAAAAAAGTAAACCACTTTAAATTATGGTTTACTTTAAACCGGAATAATTTTCTAGATTAACGTAAATTAAAGTGAATACTTTTTAAATAGAATTAAAAACGCAGAATTAAGCAATTTGAAATTTTTTTATGGGCTATTACCGTTTGCAAAATCAGATTTATCAAAAACGCCCTTTTTTATTTTTGGTTGTCAGGGAAACCGTACACTCATGCTTCATTTATCAGAAAAAAGTTTCAACGATTATTTTTCGAAATTTCTTTAAAGACATAGGATCTAAGAAAAGATGAGCGGTACAAGTCCACTTGTCATTGGTGGTGTAGGGGGCGGCGGCACAAGAATTTATCGCAAAATTGCCCAACTTGCTGGATATAAAATGTTGGGTGCGCCTTGGTGGATTGAAAGAAACAGCCCCCCCGATTGTTATCATGACAATTATCTCATGCGGTTATATTTTTATCCTAAGTGGATTGAACCGTATATGAAAGGTAAATTAACTAAGTTTGATAAATGGAGAATGCGTGCAGAGTGTCGTTTATATCTATGGCTTTGCGGGCCTCTATCCTACAACAAGAGGGATAAGAAATGGGGCTTCAAAAACCCTAACACGCTATTTTTAATACCTTTTTTGAGTGAATTATTTACATCAATGCGATATTTATTAGTGGTAAGAGATGGCAGGCACCATGCTTTTCACAAACGGTTTGACTATACTAAAGGCACCAGTTATATGCTTAGTGATGATGATATTAAGTTACCTAAATACATCGGAAATGCCTTATACTGGAGCCGCTGCAATCAGCGTGTTAGGGAAACTGTAAGCCAATATTTGCAAAACGATCAGTTGTTGATATGCCGTTTCGAAGATTTAATTGCTGATCCCATACATGAAATATCCCGGATCTTCTCTTTCTTAGAGTGCGACGATAAAGAGCAGATTAGAGCAGTCGCTAAGCTAGTGCAAACACCTAAATCTTTTAATCAATGGAAGAATGAGTCAGCTAAGGAGATTGCAGAAGTAGAGAGATATATTGGCAGAGACCTTATCAAGTACGGTTATAAACGAAATGAACAGTGAGATATCCATATACATAGACTGTACTATGATTTCACGGAAATTGTTTCCAGAATGGAATAAAGATAATTTGCACATGTTAACTGCCTTCAATAACGATGTCTTCATATAGATGTTTAAGCTCAGTTTTAATCTTTTTGGGACTGAAATGTTAAGAACTTGCTTTTTCTGAGTGCGTGTATAGCTAATATTAGGAGAGTATACCAAGCGTAGACCTCGCAAATCTAAATGAAAGATACATAGAGATGAACAAATTTGTGCTTTTGACAACTCAACGTACGGGATCTACTTTTATTCAACTTTGGATAAACAGCCATCTAAATATTCGATTCCACGGTGAAGTATTCTTGAGGATTTATGAAGCGGCGGATGGCTTCAGAGCTTATTGTGAATCAAATGGAATCAGGCGATTCTTCTTCGACAATTCCGTAGGTAGAGGTAGATTTACAAAGCCACTCTATAGCTTCATTATGAATTGGTTTGGTAACCGCTTTTTAAAGGGACTTTTTTATAACCCAACGTTCTCTGCACCTTGGACAGATATGACCACAGAGGCATGGAAAGAATACCAACCGAGAGAAAATATAGACCAGGTAAATTTGGTTGGGTTTAAGATAATGTATAATCAGCTTTTGGAATACAATTTTTTACAAGGTTGGATAGTGAACCAAAATGTTCCAATCATTCATCTCATAAGGGAAAATGCTTTAAAACTGCTTTTATCAATAGAGATGAGTAAAAAAACTAATGAATATCAATTTGCCGGTGAAAAGATAAGGCCGAAATTATTTTTAGACCCAGGAGAAATAATTAAGCAATTAGACTACATTGTTGCTTTACGAGAAAAGACGAAAGAAAAGTTTACAGGCAATCCATACATCGAGATTACTTATGAACAATTTTTTTATAACCATTCTGTAGAATCTAATAGGATATATGATTTTCTAAAAATAGGAAATGCTAAGGCTGTACACCCGAAATACTTAAAGAAATTGAATCCAGACAATCTTGAGGAGTTAATAGAGAATTATGATTCAATTGCTAAGGTTTTGAAAAGAACACCATACCAAAAGTTTTTGGATTAAAACATTTATTGTTCTTTTTACATGGGATATCTTAATGATATTCATGCTACTTCTAACAGAAAAGACCTTTTGCCGATTATTGGTAAAAAAATTGAAAATATATGTAAAGAAATAATGGATAGATTAAATGAGCAATACTCTCTAAGACAAGAAAAAATAACAAAATAGAACGCCACTATGCACCCAATAATGAATCAAACTTCACAACCATCTAATATCATTAATGAAGGTTCAATTCTTATTGAACCTTCAAGCGGTTGGGTTTCGCTTAAACTTAAAGAATTATGAGTGTATCGTGAGTTACTATACTTCCTTACATGGCGTGATATTAAGAGTACGTTATATGTAAGCGATGAAAGGCATTCTTTGGGCAATTATTCACTTTTTTTTTGCCGTTTAGCCAAGATTCCATCAGATGGGATACCTATCCAATCGTCAGCTATGCTACTTTGATATATTAATTTTATACAAACGGCCTAAGTAAAGCATTAAATAGCTTAAATGGGAGTGTCAATCTTATTTATAATTAACAAGACAATTTCTTTTATGGTTCGGCTTTTAATGGAAGAATATTTTTTTAGAATTGATATTAAAAAACAATATAGCTGAATTTTACTGATAGTTATGTTTCATTTTATTAATGGAAAATTTAAGAATTAAATGAATAGCCCAAACTTACTTAACAATAAAGTTGCTTTTATCAAACCAAAAAATGGCTGGCAGCCTATAAATTTCAAAGAACTTAAAGAATATCGGGATCTCTTTTATTTCCTTGTTTGGCGTGATATTAAGGCGCTTTATGCGCAAACTATAATGGGATTTTCCTGGGCAATATTACAACCAATCATACAGATTGTTATTTTCACGATTATTTTTGGAAAGGTTGCCAAATTGCCCACAGATGGAATCCCCTATTTTTTGTTTTCAACTCTTGCAATAATACCATGGACATACATGTCTGATGCAATGAGTGGTTCCAGTCAAAGCCTTGTGACCAACTCAGGTATGCTTGGCAAAATATATGTTCCCCGACTAATATTCCCAATAACACCCGTATTATCTAAACTGCTCAACTTCTTGATCTCTGTTATTATTATAATCGGTGTGCTTTTATATTATCGTATTACACCGACATGGAACTTACTACTCTTTACATTTTTTATTTTATTAATGATGTGCATTCCGGCAGCTATCGGCCTGTGGTTATCTTCACTAGCCATCCGATTTCGTGATGTAAAATTTGCTCTGCCATTTGTTATTCGCATGCTGATGTATTCAGCTCCAATAGTTTATTCGGCATCATCAATACCCGAAAAATATCGAATAATATATTCATTGAATCCTATCGTAGGAGTTGTTGAAGGTTTTCGAGCCTGTTTGCTAGGGACATCAATGCCATGGTTATATATCTGCCCAGGAGTTGTTACGGTTTTAATATTACTTGTTAGTGGCGCGTTTTATTTTAAACGCATGGAGAGTGTTTTTGTGGATGTGATCTAAAAAAAATTGACAATTAACATACAACTGACATAAAATAAATTATTATGAATAACAACGACATAGCAATAAAAGTAAATAATTTATCCAAGTGCTATCGCATTGGGGTAAAAGAAGAAATGTCTGAGAATTTTATCAGTGCCGTTTTTAATCAAATTATAAGTCCAATTAAAAACTATCGTAGATATCGTTCACTGTACAAATTTGATGAGGAAATATTGAAGCAAAAAGACTATCTGAATAAAAGTAATCCAGACATTATCTAGGCTGTAAAAGACGAATCTTTTGAAGTTAAACGAGGCGAAGTGGTAGGGATTATTAGAAGTAATGGTGCAGGAAAATTAACGCTTCTTAAAATTTTCACAAAAATTACAGAACCTACTAGTGGAAGTATAGAGATATACGGCAAAGTGGCCAGCCTCTTAGAGGTTGGCACAGGTTTTCATCCTGAGCTTACTGGTAGAGAAAATATATACCTTAATGGTACAGTTCTTGGTATGAAAAAGCGAGAGGTAGATCGGGTATTCGATGACATTGTTGATTTTTCTGGTGTAGAAAAATTTCTCGATACCCCCGTGAAACGATATTCTAGTGGTATGAAAGTGCGTTTAGCCTTCTCCGTAGCGGCACATCTTAAACCTGAAATATTGATTATTGATGAGGTCTTGGCTGTTGGAGATGCTTCATTCCAGAAGAAGTGCTTGGGGAAGATGAAGGATGTGACGAAAGAGGGCCGCACAGTCCTTTTTGTTTCACACAACATGCAAGCAGTTGTCCGTTTATGTGATAGGGTGATCCGGCTTGATAATGGAAAAATCCTTGATGACGGACCCCCACATCAAGTAGTTAGTACGTATTTGAATAGTGGAATTCGTTTAACTGCAGAGTGCGTATGGTCTGATAAAAATAATGCGCCAGGCAATGATACCATCCGTTTGGCTGCAGTAAGAGTACAAAAGGAAAAAGGTGGAGTTACAGATAAAGTAGACATACGTGAACCAATAGGAATTGAGATGGAGTATAATGTATTTAAATCTGATAAAATATTAATACCCGTCTTTAATTTTATTAACGAAGAGGGAGTAGTGGCTTTCTCAACCATCGAACATAATTCTGACTGGCAACATCGACCTCGTCCTGTAGGAAGTTATGTCAGCACAGCCTGGATTCCTGGTAATTTATTAACGGAAGGAAGAATGATTGTAGGAGTAGCCTTTGTAACAATCGAGCCAAGAAAAGTTATTTTTAATGAGAGGGAGTTGGTTGCGTTTCATGTAATTGATAGTTGTGATGGCAATTCAGCACTGGGTAATTGGGCTGGAAAAATACCAGGTGTTGTAAGACCGCTTTTGAAATGGACCACACAATACAATCCTCGCTGAAAAAAAGTTTCTTAAATTAAGGTATAAATTTCTATAGTATTACATATTTGTTAATTATACGGCAATCCTGACCTGTCGTCGGGATTATTTTTTAGTTTTAGAGTTTTTCTCATCCGCTTCGCAAAACTCTATTTTGAACTGCAAAATGTTGTGTTTCATCGCTTCGCTAAGATTGAAAATACGTTTTTTACTATTTTGTAGCGTGATGGCAATAACTTGCCTTAGGTTTGTTAATGTTGCTTAGCACCTTTCCCTGTCAACTATTGTTGAATGGTGTTGTCAAAAAAATATATTTTCTCAATGGACTTTCCTGAAGTCATAAACACATGTATCATGATGTAAGACGGTTACGAATATTTTTCTTGTACCATTGGTTGTGGCTCGGTAATTGCGATGATGTATGTGGGCGTATGATTTGCCTGGTTTATGACTGAAAGCGCCAAAAAAAGGATTTTTAATAAGGGCTTAAAAGTGCTATCTGAAAGGCTGCTACTTGTGTAAGCAGAAGAAATTATACATGTCATCCTTTGTCATATTGACAATAGGGCACTTTGTGGTAGTATATAAATATAAGCTGTTTAATGACAATTACGTCGTAAGGCTTTTGTTAGAGGCATTTAACTGTGTTTAATCTTAATTTGTTCAACAAGCAAATAAATTCTGGAAGTAGCATTTTATACTTTCCATCATATCTTATCCTGATTTTTGTTCTTTTCATTTTTATACCACGCACAGATAGTGCATATGGTCAAGCTGCACCTGATATAACAAGTCCAACACCAGGAACCACATTAGCATCATCGACTGTTACCTTTCAATGGAGCGCTGGCAGTGGAGTTAACGGGTATTATCTTGGAGTTGGAACAAGCCAGGCATCAGTTGAGAATTCTCCATTTGGAGACATCTATGCCCAATCAACAGGGACGAGTACATCTGCCATAGTATCAGGAATACCATTAGATGGTAATACTGTGTATGTACGATTATGGTATAAAATAGATACTACTTGGTTCAAGAATGACTATACTTACCAGACGTCGCAACCAAGCATATCTACATCGAAACCGGTTTATGCACCGAATGAGCAAATCGTCGTCAACTTCAGCAACGGCCCTGGCAACCAACTGGATTGGATAGGTTTGTTTCTCCCAGGTGCAACTAACAATGAATTTCTTGATTGGCTGTACGTTGATGGAACGCAAATTGGTAGCACAGGGCTTACAGATGGAAGTGTTGTCTTTAGTGGTCTGCCTTCCATAGGGAATTATGAAGTACGATTCTTTGAAAATAATGGTTCTATAGTATTAGCAACAAATACTTTTAGCGTTCAAAATGAGGTGGCAGCGCTGACGGTATCGATCGCTGATCCAAGCATGTCAGAGAATGGAGGCAGTTCTACTGCCACGGTGACGAGGAATACAGATACTACTAGTGCACTGTTAGTGACACTATCAAGCGATGATACAGGTGAGGCGACGGTGCCAGCGACAGTGACGATAGCGGCGGGTCAGGCGACATCACCGTCATTTACGGTAACGGCAGTGAATGAT
>SDBV01009244.1_pt1 | contig 13134 bp, 13 predicted proteins | sample 2277081 | NCBI WGS metagenome assembly SDBV01 (sample SAMN10402039, study PRJNA504765) | marine sediment metagenome | isolation source: marine sediment core GS10_PC15, 223 cmbsf | place: Arctic Ocean: Southern Knipovich Ridge | collected 2010
GACCGTCAGGAACTGTTGATTCTAACAGCTCAATTTTTGTTTGCCCGAGCAGAAAAAATGCTGTCTTTACTTTCTGGTCTTTTAACTCTTCTATAGCATAACATTTAAGACCAAAAACATCCTCATAAAATTTAATTGCTTTCTGAAGATTTTTTACAGCTATGCCAATATGTTCAATGTGTGTAGGTTTCATGCGATAAAGTTTAGTTATTTAATTGTATCGGAATTTCAATGTTTATTGTTTTGTAATTACTAATTTCATTGTACTTCGCATATTTTTCAAGTCGGCAGTCTTCAGTCGGCAGTCCACAGTCCACAACAACCAGCAGTATGCAATTTTTGCCGACTTCTTACTTCTGACGGATTAATTTAATATCAACAAAATTATCGTTAAAAAGTTAACGATAAGACTTTTTTAAGAGCCTAAATCCAGTTGCCATTGTGTTATAATTGTTTGATTGTTATTTACTTTTTTGCCGACTGCCGACTGTGGACTGCCGACTATTTATGAAATCCGAAAATTAAAGTTTTTTTTTAATCAATTTGTAAAACTATGTCCTTAGTGTTTGTTCATAAAGTAAAATTTAATAAAAAAAATAAAAAAATAATCAATAATAATAATTTTAATTTTTCTTTTTATATCTTTGTCGTTTTAAATTAACAAAATGTAAAACTATTTAAAATAATAAAAAAATGAAAAAAAATAATTTTTTAACTCTAATTATCAGTATTGCCATTTTTGGTATGTTTTTATATGGATGTAAAAAGCCAGATGAAATTGCACCTACTATTTTATTAAATGGCGATAATCCTATGGAGGTTACATTAAATTCAAAATATATTGAACCAGGTGCAACTGCAACAGATAATGTAGATGGAAACATAACTTCTTCAATTTCTATTGATGCTTCCACTATTCCTGTTGATGCTGCCGGCAATACAAATAAAACAGGCAGCTATACTGTTACCTACAGCGTTTCTGATGAAGCTGGAAATTCAACCACTAAAGACAGAACTGTAAATGTTGTTAATTCTATTGAACAATATGCAATTCTTTATACAGTTGAAAAAACTTGCCAGGAATATCCTGGAAATAATGTTCCATATTATGAAACTACATTAAAAGCTGATGAAGCTGTTAATAATAGAATCAGGTTTCCTGATTTTTCGCACTTAGGTTTCAATGTTTATGGTAATATTGATAGTGTTACAATAACAATACCAATTCAAGAATTTGAGGATCCGGCTGATAGTTTAAAAACTTATAAATTTGCTGGAATTACAGGACAATCATATATACAGGGAACTACAATACGTCTTAAATATAATTTAAATCATACTGGATTAAATGCTGATATTATTACAGAAGTATTAACAAAAAAACAATAATATAATTAAAAAAAATCAAATTAATTTTGATTTAAACTCCTCAATAGCGGAATCGGTGCCAATAACTGTTACAATATCACCTTTTTGAAGATAAGTATCTCCGTGAGGAATATGCATTTCATTACCTCTTTTTACAAGCATTAACGAACCGTCTTTATGAAATGGTATTTCTTTTACCTGCATACCATCCAATTCACGATTTGTGATTTTAATTTCTTCAACGCTGAAGTTTTCAAAAGCTTCAACAAGAGTATGGTAAGTAATTGGTCGTAGTATAAGGTTATCAATAGTGGTGGCAATTACACTGGTAATATCAAGTATTTTAACTTCCAGTTGCTTTAGTGCTTGTTCTATCAATGAATTATCCGATTTGGTGATGATATTTTCATGCCCCAAATCACGTCTTAACAACTGACATATTCTCATATTTTCTTCATCTGAGCCTGTAAGAACAACAACATAATTTGATGGAGAAAGTTTCAATTGCTCATATATTGAGATGTTCGCACCATTTCCAAGTATTGCGTTCAACCCTTTAGAGTGCATCTCATTGTATTTGTCTTTATTTTTTTCAATTATGAGCGCCTTTTTCCCGTGCATCTTTATTCTTTCTGCAAGAAAAACACCGGTATTGCTACCACCGATAATAATAGTTTTATCGCCTGTATAAATATTTTCAGGATTTATATAGTTATAAATTATGGGTGAAATGAAACATGTAACAACTGCCATAATAATAAAACAAGCATTAATTTCGGGAGAAATAATACCCATATCAAGTCCTATTGTAGAAGCAGCAATTATCAGGCTTAGTCTGGAGGCAAGGAGAAATCCACCGGATATTGCCTGTCTGAAACCAAATAATCTTACCCATATAAACGATGGTAAAACTTTTACTGCGAATAAAGTAACTAATAATAAGCCAAGAAAGAGATATAACGAACCCTCAATATCCTTAAGTGCTAAAATGTCGAACCTTGCCCCCACCATAATAAAAAAAACAGGTATGAAAAAGCCATAGCCCATCCCATCAAGTTTGAGTATGAGCAAAGAACGTTGTTTATGTAGAAAAAAAGAAAGCAGGAGCCCAGCAAGAAAAGCCCCAAGCAGCATTACCTCTTCACCTATATATTGAGCAAGAACAACAAAAACAAGCATAATCAATATTGTGCCTCTAATCTTAATCTGTGAAGCAGCATGCGAGAGCTGGTATGTTAGTTTTTTAAACAGCGTGATATTCTTAAGGCGAATGCCAATGCGATAAGAAATAAAAAAAGCTATAAACAGTAGAAATATGAATATCAACTCAATATTAAATCCACTTTTAATAATAAAAGCTGTAAATGAGAATAAAATAATGCTCAGAATATCGGCTATTGCAGCGGCAAGGATAATCATCTGCCCGAAACGATTGCTTATTTCTCCCCTGTTTTTAAGTACTGGAATAATAATACCGATTGAAGAGGTAACCATTATCAGAGAAAAATACCATATATTCTTAACCTCAACAATTGAGGTTAGAAGTATTGCACATATATATGAAAGTATAAGTGTAATAATAAAAATCACCAGCCCGACAAGAAATGGATTCTTCAAAAATCGTGAAACATTGAGCTTTCTTCTTGGAAAAGAGGTAAGAATCTGGTCAACATCAATTTCAAGACCGCAAAGGAACATTAAAAAAATAAATCCTGTTAATGCCAGAAAATTTAAAGTCTCAATACTTCCTTCAGGGAATGAACTTAGAATGTATCTTCCAATAAAATAGCCTGCGATAATCTCAATAATTACAGTTGGAACCTTATCAAATCTAAATAATGACATCAGCATAGGCACCAACCACGCAGTTGCTATCACTACTAATAATGGCAGATAAGTAAAATCAAATGATATATTTAGTAAAAACATAAACATAATTTTGACAAGCCCCTATTGAATAGTAAACATTCCACAGGGCAGGCAGAATTAAAAAGTTTGATGAATTGTTATATTGTTAATTATTAGTTTGTGAAATTAATTCTTAAATGGTTAAATTGTTATTTTGAAACAATCTTTAATAATTGTTCAAAAGCAATAATTTTATCAGAATCTCCTAATATTTCATAAGAATGAATCAAATTTAAGAGCAACTGATGAATAATTTCTAAATTATTACAGGGAAGATAATACGATTTTTGCGGTTCTAATCTTTGTTGTTTGATAAAGTAGTCAATTTCACGCTTCCCAAAAACAGCACCTTTATTAAAAGGATTTATATAAAATAAAACATCCTGATTGTCATCTTTATCAAAAGCTTTGATTTCTCCTTTGCGTTCGCTACGGAGGACGGGAGAAGTTATTTCGTCTTTGTAGGCAAGTATAAAATTTTTCGGAAGGTTCACACCATAAATGGGTAATTCTAATTTCTGAGCAACAGTTGCATAAATCATAGATAAAGCAATGGGATTTCCTTTTTTTTCATCTAAAACATAGTTAATATATGAATTTTGTGGTGAATGAAAATCTGAACTATTTCTTGTAAAACCGTGAACATCAAAAATTATATGATTAAGTATTTTTACTTTTTCCAATGCAGTAAGATTTTCGTTTAATTCTAACCAAACATCATGTTTAATAGTATCAATATTTTTGACAATGTCCTCAAATTTTATATCCGGATATTGGTATTTTGCTATCAAAAATGCACCTTCTAATAAATCGTTACCCCCTGAATCTGCCCACTTAGATAATTTTTTTTGTATTGATTGAAATTGAATTTCTTGAATAATATTTTCTATTCTTTCCTGAAATAATTCATTTAATGAATTCTCCCAGGCTTTTTCAAGCTCAGGAACAATATCAGTTCCCTGGTTTGATAAATTTTGTTGAACAACCTGAAAAACTTCATTATTCGGATCGTCTAATAAATTAATATGTGCTTGTAATTCTTTTTTATCCATCTTGTATCGGAATTTCAAAAATATTAATAGAAACCATAACCACAGATTTCATTTCATTAATTAATTCGCAAAGCTATGTTCTACCTGAATCCGTGAAGGTATTCGTCATTGCGAGGCACGAAGCAATCTCTCCGATTATAAAGGGATTGCTTCAGTCGCTGCGCTCCCTCGCAATGACGGTGAGTTTATAATTTCATTCACGGATTCAGGTTCTAGTTAAACGTTCTAAAGTTAATTGAATCAAGCTTTCAATAGTCTTTTTATAGTCAGAACTAAATTGTTTTGTTACTCTGTTAGCAATAATAATGCATAAAGTTGCTGCATGATGCCCTAATAATTTTGATAAACCAAAAATTGCAGAACTTTCCATCTCATAATTTGTAATCTTCAGCCCATGATAATCAAAACTTTCTATTTTATTATTTAATTCAGCATCGTGTAAAGGTAAACGAAGAATTCTTCCCTGCGGACCATAAAAGCCCGGCGCTGAAATGGTAATACCACTTCTAATATTGTTACTTAGTTTTTCAAAAAGTATATCAGAACTATTAACTATGTAAGGCGAAGCTAATAACTTATTCCAATTTGTATGTTTTTTAAATGCTTCTTCAAATTTCAGGTTGCAAATTTTATTTCTGCTGGCATAAAAATTTAGCAAGCCATCAAAACCAATTGCCATCTTTGAAATTAAGTATGAATCTACGTCTATATCTTTTTGTAATGCACCGGATGTTCCAATTCTAATAAAATTAAGTGAAGTATGTTTGTCTTTTAAGGTTCTGTTTTCCAAATCAATATTCACTAAAGCATCAATCTCATTAATAACAATATCAATATTATCAGTTCCGATACCGGTTGAAATAACAGTTAATCTTTTATTATTGTAAGTTCCTGTATGGGTTACAAATTCTCTGTTTTGAATTTTTAACTCAATATTATCAAAAAACCTGGAAACAATTTCAACTCTGCCCTGATCACCAACAAGTATTATAGTATCTGCAATGTATTCGGGCTTTAAATGGATGTGAAAAATGCTCCCATCTTTATTCAAAATTAATTCAGAAGAATGTATTTTATTCATTTGAAAATCAGTATATTAAATAACTATTAATCAATTAGTTATATATATCAGGCAAGAATGTTAAATTTTCATAAACCTTTATTCATTAAAATTAAAAAAAAACAAATTACAAAATATTTTCATTAATTTTGTATAAGTTTATTTTTAAAATAGGTTTCATAAAAAATAATTTCTATTTTTACAAAAATTTAATTCCGATAACTCGGGATACAAAATTATCAAAAAATTATGACAACAACAAATAATATTTTAGTTCCAATAGATTTTTCTGAACAATCAATAATTAGTTTAGAACAATCGTACAATTTAGCAAAATTAACTCAAGCAGAAATTACTTTATTAAATGTAATTGAAGGCGGTTCTATCTGGGGACTATTTTCTGCAAAAGAGCAGGAAGACGTTATTAATAAAATGAAAAATAAGTTAGAAAATTTAGCCCGGGAAGTTTCAAAAAAATCAGGTGTTAAAGTAAATACCCTGATAGAAAAAGGAAATCTTGTTGATAAAATTTTAAAAACGGCAGATAAGCTAAATGCTGCATTTATAGTGATGGGAACTACATCGGTTGATAATATAAAAAAGAAAATTATCGGTACAAATGCATTACAGGTAGTTCGCGAAGCTAAATGTCCTGTAATTACTATTAAAGGGAAATTTCATCTGAAAGGTTGTGAGAATATTGTTTTACCACTTGATTTAACAAAAGAAACCAAAGAAAAGGTGTCGCGTGCTATTCAATTTGCTAAAATGTTTGGTTCAACGATTCATGTTGTTAGTGTAGTATCTACTAATGACAATTATCTTATCAGTCGTTATAAGGCACAGTTAAAACAGGTTCAAAAATTTATACAGAAAAAAAATGTTCAATGTTCGGCAAAAACGATAAAATCAAGTGGCGGAAAAGAAAAAATTGCTAAAACATTAATTGACTATGCTCATAAGGTTGAAGCTGATTTAATTATTATATTGACACAACAGGAAATAAAAATCACTGAATATTTTATTGGCTCTTTAGCCAAAGAAATTATTCACAATTCTATTATTCCTGTTATGAGCATAGTGCCTAAAAGAGCTTTATTAGTTTCGCCAATTCACTAATTAGAAGTGTCTGTCTTTAATTAGAAATAAAATGAACCTGGAACAAAATATTAAATATATTTGCGAGAAATATTTCATCAGAGAAGCTTATATCTTTGGTTCAGAAATATCTGGTTTTAAGCATCCTGGAAGTGATTTAGATATAGGAATAATTTTTAAGAATGGCTTACCCGAAACGGGAAAAATAATGATAATTTATGGTGAAATATTTTCAGATTTAAGTAAATTTAACAATTATATAAAAATTTTCCTGAAAAAATATAATGATGAATTCAGCACAAAATAAAATTCTTGTTCCTGTTGATTTTTCTGAACATTCATTAATTGGTTTGGAACAATCATATAATCTGGCAAAATTATCAAACTCTGAAATTACTTTATTACATATAATAATAGAAAGCGACGCTTTTGCCGGATTATTTTCAGTTAAAGAACAAGAAAGTGTAATTGATGTAATGAAGACTAAATTAGAAAGTTTTGCCCAGGTAGTAGCAAAAAAATTAGGTGTTAATGTAAATACTTTGGTTGAAAGAGGAAAGCTTCTTGATAAAATTATTGAAGTATCAGAAAGACCGGGCTATAAATTTATTGTAGTAGGAACAGCTACGCTTAAAGATTTAAAACATAGAATTATTGGCTCAAATGCATTAAGAATTGTCCGTAATGCAAAATGCCCTGTAATTACAACCCGCGATAAATATCATAAAAAATGTGATAATATTATTCTACCTCTTGATATGACAAAAGAAACTATTGAAAAGGTTTCAAAAGCAGTTCAGTTTGCTAAATTGTTTGATTCAAAAATTCATGCTGTTTCTGTTATAACTGATAAAAATGACGCTATTATTAAAAGTATGAGAACTGAGCTGGAACATGTAAAAGAGCTTATAAAAAAACAAAATGTAGAATGCTCAATAGAACTAATAAAATCAGAAAAAAAGAAAGAAACTATGGCTAAAAACCTGATTGACTATGCTCATAAGGTTCAGGGTGATTTAATAATAATTATGACACAGCAGAAAGATGCAATCTCCGAATATTTTATTGGTGTTATCGGCTCTTTTGCAAAAGAAATTATTCATCGCTCTGATATACCTGTTATGAGCATAACTCCAATGGTACAATTAAAAATTAAAAAGTGATGAAAAATTGTTAAATTGTTAAACTGTTAAACTGTTGAATATGGAAAAAAGTTTTTTACAATTGAATGGTATAAAAGCATATAAAATTGCTTTTAATTTGAGCAATATTTGAATAATAAATGGTTAAATTGTTGTCGCAAACTGTTTATTATAATGCAATAGCAATTTAACAATAAAACAATTTAACAATGAATCCGATCTAAAAAGCATTATTTTTAGAAAGATTTGAAAAAAAAACTTTGTAGAGCAGACTCATAATTTTTATATGAAATCATTTTTTTATAAAATAATTATTTACCTTTGTCCATTATTTAATTTTTTTAATTTTTAATTTAAACCATGATTATTATGTTACTATTAGCAAAAGTCTTTGAACTTTCAACATTATTTGCATTTGAAATGTTCGCACTTGTGTGTGCCGTATTTCTTGTAGCTTATGTTCAGAAGCAAGGATTAGGCAAATTGCTTAAGATAGTATCTTATCTTATAGCAATTGCTATAATTTTACTTGCTATTGCTACAGTTGTATTTACTTTTATGAATTGGAAATGTGGCGTGTAATAAAGAAATTTTTTGAATTTGTCAATTTTAACCTCAATATTGTGTAAAAATGGATTAATTCGTCATTGCGAAGGAGGAACGACTGAAGCAATCTTTTTATAAACAGGAGATTGCTTCGCTAACGCTCGCAATGACGTGGTTAAAATTTGTGTTTTCACACGGTCCCTAAAGGTCGACAAGAGAATTTCTTTATAGGCTAAGGCTTAGATTTTTTTTCAACCTTAGCCTTAGACTTTTTATTTCAATTGGCTTGGTGTAAGCAGAAAGATACTTTTTTGTCAAGCTAAAAATAATTTGATTATTTTATTTTTACAAATCTAATAAACCTATGAAACCCGCATTATAAATTATTAACACAAAGGGAAGATGAAAAAATCCTGAAAGCATAGACTTTCCAAGTTCTAAAACCTGGGAAGTCTTGGATTTATCAGGATGCGGGTTCCGTCTGACCTTTGTCCGTAGAACTACTACGGAAAAAATTAAATTAACAGATGAAAAAACAAACAACATTAATTGTAGCTGGAGTAGGTATAGTGATAATTCTTTTGCTATTCGGCTCAAGCATGTTTATTACATTACAACCCGGTGATAGGGGTGTGATATTTAGAAAATTTACCACAGGGCTGGATAAAGAAAATATTTTCCAGCCAGGTTTTTACATTATTGCTCCCTGGAACGATATGCACGTATATAATGTAAAAGAACAGAAAAGTGAAGAAACTATGGATGTGCTTAGTAAAAACGGATTATCAATAAATATTGATATTTCTGTTCGTTTCAATCCTGTTTATGATAAAATAGGATTTCTTCACGAAATTTTCGGTAAGGATTATATCAATCAACTGGTTGTTCCCGAAGTCCGCTCATCAGTTAGAAAAGTTGCAGGCAGATATACTGCCGAGGAAATTTACTCAACCAAACGAAAACAGGTAGAAGAACAAATTATTACTGTAACTGAAATAATATTGAAAGAAAATAATATTCAGATGAAGGCATTGTTAATTCGTTCTATTAATTTACCTGCACAAATTAAAACTGCTATAGAGAACAAATTAACGCAGGAACAGGAAGCACTGGTATACGAGTTTAAATTAGAAAGAGAAAAAAGCGAAGCCGAGAGAAAACGTATTCAAGCCGAAGGTGAAGCAAGAGCAAATAAAATTATTAACAGCAGCTTAACAAATCAATTATTAAAAATGCGAGGTATTGAAGCTACATTAGAACTGTCAAAATCTCCAAATTCTAAAGTAATTGTTATTGGAAGCGGAAAAGAAGGGATGCCTCTAATTTTAGGTGGTGGTAATTAGGCTCTTACGATTTCATTATTGCCAACCCCGATACGCTCCCCATTAAATAAAAGAGATTTAACGGGGTTCGCTATGGGGCAGGCATGTTAACGATAATTTTGTTTGAATTAATAAACAAGTCGGCAGTTGGCAATTGGCAGTCGGCAAAAATTGCATACTGCTGGTTGTTGTGGACTGTGGACTGCTGACTTGTATAATACTTGGAAAAATGTATTTACCGCTGACAGCGGTTTTTATTAAAAACTTATTTTTAAATAAAGCTAGGCACATAAAAAAGCAAACTTACCAACAATGTTGTCTATAATTTTTATGTCAGATGTCAGATGTCAAATGTTTCTTTTCATTATTGAAACAATTTAGCCAACATTAGATTTAATTGAAAGGCTTCAACATAGTTGGAGCTTTTTTTTGATTAAATATTTCAATCATGTAACTTTGCGTAATTAGTGATAGAGTTCTTTGCAAAACTAACTTTTAGCTGTCATTTTGAGTGAAACGAAAAATCTTATAATGTTGATAACCAAGGATTCTTCACGGAGCCTGTCCTGAGCGGTCTCTTAAGATTCTTCACTTCGTTCAGAATGACAATAGCGAAGGGTTCAGAATGACATTTTACAGTTTTTGCAAAGGTCTTGTAATCTTGCATTCGTGCAGTCGTATAATTGTGCAGTCAAGCTATCGTGCAATCGTGCCTTCATGCTTTCGTGCATTCGTACATATGGGATTTACCATTAATTATTGAGACGATAAGCCAATTGCCAACTTATTCAGTAATAAGTTTATAAGTAGAATAATTAATTTTCAGCGCATTACACTTTCTAAGTTCCTGCTTAATATCAGTAACAATTCCCATTTTAGTATTTCTATCAACTTTCAAAGAAGTTGTCATAAACGGAACTTCTTTTTCATCACGGGCATCTCTTTCGCTTGATATGTAATCAGAGATATCATATACTTTAGCAAAAGCATCGTTTAACTGAATACGAGGTTCAGTACCATATATTGGCTGGTATATTTCAAGGGGAGCACCAATATAAATATAGCTAACTAACGATTTTTTTTCAAGTTTTTTTACTTCAGTCGCATCAGGAACCTTAACCTGTATTAGAAGTTCTGTTTCACGCATTACAGTAGTAACCATAAAAAAGAATAAAAGCATAAACACAATATCGGGAAGAGAAGCAGTTGAAATAGCTGGTGTCCCGCCTTTACCTTTTCTTTCAAATTTTGCCATAATAAAAAACGTTATTAATAAATTAGTAACATTAAACTATTGATATTTATAATTAACGTCGTAAATGAATTTGTAACATTGAACTATTGATATTTTTTAAAAGTTGTTAATGTATTCGTAACATTGAACTATTGATATTCTTCAATAGTCATTAATAGCTTTGTAACATTACACTGTTGAAATTCTTTAATAGTCGTTAATGTATTTGTAAAGTAAAACTGTTGAAATTCTTTAAAAGTGGTTAATATATTTTGTTACATTAAACTGTTGATATACGTTGAAATTCGTTGATATTTCTATGAATTTCTATTAAATATCTATTTTATTTCTATTGAATATTCATTCGTATATTGGTATTTAATTAGTATCATTAGTATATTAGCATCGGTTTATATTCATCAATAATCAATTATCTGCTTTTTCCAACATCTTTAGGTTCGGCTTCAGAAATACGCTGTGGATAAACTTTTCTTATAGCATCCATTTTATCTTTTGTTAATTCTCTATATTTTTTTCCAAACTTTTCAAGTGATAATTCATCTCTTAGCTCATTATATGCAGCTACAAGCTCATTTTGCACTTTTATGTATGTTCCGTAAGATGTCCCCCTGTCGTTTTGTAAAGAAATAATTCCTTTTGATACAGGATACATACCAAAGTAATCTATTTCAGTAAGTTTTTTATCTGGTAAATTATCCTTGTCCTCAATATTAGCAATAAATTCCTTAGCACGTTCCCGTAATATATTAACATTCATTGGTTCTCCTTCAACTAACAACTGGTTGTTTCTGTTTAAAAGAACTATAAAAACATTACGCTCTTTTATTGGCGGAGTGTCTTCTTGCTCTTCTTCAGGCATTGGAGGTAATTTCCTTGAAAGCCCCGAATCAATATCCATTGTAGTTGTTACAAGGAAAAATATGAGAAGCAAAAAAGCAATGTCAGCCATTGAGCCCGCATTTATTTGTCCTAATTCTCTTCTTGCCATTTTATTATTTATTTTTTAAAATACTTAGCTATTTCAACATAAAATATACTTGCAACAGCAGCTATTGCTAAAATATACATAGAGAACAGGCTGGTTCCTGCAAATTTTAGCATAGAAGGAACATTATCCAAACCTGTATATCCGGGTAATGTTAATATTTCATCAGATGCAATAAAATATGCTATGCCGATAATAACAACGACGGCAATAATTCCAATCAAGCTCTTTTTAGTATTTTTAGGATATTTAACTAAAAAAATAACCGGAAAAACTATTGCAGAAACCGCAGCAATGCCAGCAAGAATATACATCCAGATAAGAAATAGTTCTGCATCAATTATTTTTGAATAAAACAGTATTCCTAATAAAGCAGATATGCCGAGCAAGACATATAATGCAATTGATATAATTTTTGACATATTAAAAGCCATAATTATTATTTTTTTTGATTATGTTTAACTAAAATGTCTATTAATGAAATTGATGCGTCTTCCATAGAATATACAAGATCATCAATTTTAGAAACAATATAATTGTAAAATACCTGAAGAATTACTGCAACAATCAAGCCAGATACAGTGGTAATTAACGCTATTTTAATACCACCGGCAACCAGTGATGGAGAAATATCGCCGGCAGCCTGAATAGAATCAAAAGCATCAATCATACCAATAACCGTACCCATAAAGCCAAGCATAGGAGCAAGAGAAATAAATAATGATACCCATGTTAAACCTTTTTCAAGCTTTCCCATTTGAACGCTTCCATAAGAAATAACTGACTTTTCAATTGCTTCAATTCCCTCAGAGGCACGGTCTAATCCTTGATAGAAAATGCTGGCAACCGGGCCACTAATTGAACGACAAACTTCTTTGGCACCTTCAACACCACCTGAATCAATAGCATCTTCAACATCCTTCAACAATTTATCAGTATTTGTTGTAGCAAGATTAAGATAAATAATTCTTTCAATTACTATTGCCAAACCTAAAATTAAACAAAGCAATATAATCCCCATAAATCCAGCACCACCTTCAATAAATTTTTGTTTAATTTGCTGATGTAATGTAGAACCTTCAGGGACTTCTTCAGCTTTTACGACTTCTTCTGTAAATTCTTCCCCGGATTCTTCCATATCTTCATACAATGATTCTTCATCTGCAGTTGTGTCAGCAGATTCTTCAGTAACTGCAGTCTCTGTTTCTTGTTGGGCAATTACATTATATGATAACCCAAAAGTAAACATTCCAACTGCTGTAATAAATACAAAAAATTTTTTCATAATAAAATTTTAATTTAGATTATTAATCACGCAAAAATAAAAAAAATATATAATAAACAATAAATAATAAATAATTTTTCAGCGGAGAGAGAGGGATTCGAACCCACGTCCCG
>SDBV01009245.1_pt1 | contig 13134 bp, 10 predicted proteins | sample 2277081 | NCBI WGS metagenome assembly SDBV01 (sample SAMN10402039, study PRJNA504765) | marine sediment metagenome | isolation source: marine sediment core GS10_PC15, 223 cmbsf | place: Arctic Ocean: Southern Knipovich Ridge | collected 2010
AAAAACTAAAAAACTCAGCTAAGTCAGGCCCAAACCACAGGTCCAGGCACATTAACTTAACCTCAGTTATCTTGAACAAACCTTATGATATCGGCAGTTCTAATACCCGGTCAAGCAGATTATGACCCGACCGGCCGCCCCTGGTAGGTAACGAGCAGGAAAACAAAAGAGATAAAACATGTACCATTTATTAATCTATTATAAATAAAGATGTTAAGATGAATGAATAATTGCTCGTTTATTGTCTGCCATATCGCTGGAAAACGCATTTGTGTGTCCTCAATTTTGGCTTTTTCTGTGTTATCGGCCCCCTGGCAGTTCGAGTTGGTAACTACATAGATGCCATACCCTTGCTTTTTCAGATCTGAAACAGCTATCGACAGCCGTCGGTTTGCGTGGCAAGGACCACGGCCAGAGTGTATCATCTGTTTGCTTGTCGGGTAATTTGCCCACTTGGTATTGGGAGATTGATAGATGCAAGAGCTAACTACTCAACCGGCTACTCAACCGGCCATGGAAGCCCTTTTCGCCAACGGCGAGATATTTGGTAATGGTTGGCATCGCTGGGTGATCTTGTTTGGCGTGATCCTGGGCAGTTTGATCGTAGGCAAATTCTGTTCATTTTTCCTCGACCGCCACGGGCGCAGGCTCAAAGAATCCGGCCGGGCCTATGCACTTGGCGTGCTCCTTCAGAGCCTCTCCGGGCCGATATCGCTGGTGGCTCTGGCAGCGGGCCTGTACTTTTCCGCTACTTTGAAGCTGGTCATTCTCCCTGCTGGGCTCGCCCACTTCTGGCTGCAGGTTTGCGGGACGATTTCCGTACTGGCAGCAACGTGGTTTACCTTCAAACTCGTCGATGTAATTGAATATGTCCTGACCAGGTTGACGTCCAAAACCGAGACGACTCTGGACGATCAACTGGTACCGTTGATTAGAAAAGCCCTCAGAGTGTTGGTTGTAATTATCGGCGGCCTGTTTATCGTGCAAAATATCTTCGACGGGAAGATCGGCACACTCATCGCAGGGCTGGGTTTAGGCGGCTTGGCCTTTGCGTTAGCTGCCAAGGATATGCTGGCCAACCTGTTCGGCTCGATAGCCATCTTCGCAGACAGACCTTTCACGCTGGGCGAGCGGGTTAAGATCAACGGCCAGGATGGTGTAATCGAGGAGGTCGGCTTCCGGTCGACTCGCATCCGCACCCTGATCGGGCATCTGGTTACAGTCCCAAATGCCACTGTTGCCAACGAGATGATCGAGAACATCTCCCGGCGGCCTTTCATTAAACGGGTGTTGGAAGTAACTGTAACTTACGACACCTCGCCGGAAAAACTCGCCGAAGGCATCGCTATTATCGAACAGATGCTCCAGGCCCGGGCAAGTAACTTCCCCGAAGACTTACCGGGCAAGGTATTCTTCAGCGACTTCGGATCGACCAGCCTCAATATCGTGGTTTACTACTGGTTCACTCCACCTCAGTGGTGGAACTACCTCCAATTCACGCACGATTTCAATATGGAACTGCTGAAGAGGTTCAACGAAGCCGGTATTGAGTTCGCATTCCCGACCCAGACGCTTTACGTCAAGCAGGATTCGGAACTATCGGCGAAGGTTCAGCTTGAGGGCTCGACCGGCGACGGTTGATTCAATCGAACACTGCGATGACCGGGGCATGGTCGGATGGTTTAAGCTCGCCTTTGATCTTTCGCTCGTCGCGGTCAACTTCGGCGCTGCTGCAGCGGTTAGCCAGGGACTCGCTTGCCAGGATGTGATCTATCCGCAGGCCATTGTTTTTGGGGAATGCTCCTGCGCGATAGTCCCACCAGCTATAAACTCCGCCTTCGGGATGGTGCTTTCTAAATACATCGACGAGCCCCCAATCGCACACATCGGCCAGTGCATGGCGGACCTGCTGTTCACACAAGACGCTATCGGCCCAGACGTCAGGCTCGGCAACGTCGCAGTCGTCGGTCGCTACGTTAAGATCCCCGGCCAGGATAAGATCATCGCTTGATTGGGCAGTTTTATCCAGCTGCGCTCTGAGCCGGCCTAGCCAATCCAATTTATATTGGTAAGCATCTGATTCTACCGATCTGCCGTTAGGTACATAGGCGTTCATCACACGAATGCCGTCGATCTCGGCCGATATCAAACGGGCCTGGGGGTCATCGATGTCGTCCTGGATCCCCCGGCGAACATCTTTGGGCTCGGCCCGGCTGAGGATAGCAACACCGTTGTAGGTCTTTTGGCCGGTCACAACAGCGTGATAGCCCGCACTTTCAATGGGCTCGAATGGGAACGCTTCATCTGTCACCTTCAGCTCCTGCAAGCAGAGCACATCAGGTTGGATCCGACCCAGCCAATCCACCAGCCGTTCCAATCGGGCACGGACAGAGTTGACATTCCATGTTACGAACTTCATAAGGTCAGTATAGACCGGAACTCATAACTTGACCAGAGGTGCAGTCGGTAAGGTGCTAACCTTGCGAGAAAAACCTTTCTAAAAACTCCCTTTTACCCCCTTCTTGCTGTAACCAAAGTGACTACAATTAGCTAGCACTTCAAAGGTCTAAAATTGGGAGTTACCTATCTAAATGAGTTTTGATTTGAAGTATTGGACCAGGCTGCAATTTGAATCTACACCTATTTACGTCAGGCCGGGCGGGCCGGAATGGTTCGTGCCAAATCTCGCAGGTGACGAAATCCTCCAAGGCCTCACCGCCGGAGCGGGCACCAACGGAGATGTCTCAGTTCAGCGGTTCCTTGCCAGGCTGAGCCCTACAGAAACTGCCGCCTACCCCGGTAGGGCTGCGTTTTTAAAAACCGACAAGCTTTCGGAGCTCTGGCTGCACATAACTAACCACTGCAATCAGAGCTGCTCGCACTGTTTGTTTGCATCCGGGCCTGGCGCAATACAGGAGCTGCCGGCTGAGCGGATATTGACCCTTGCCGGGCAGGGGCACCAACTGGGCTGTCGCGTCTTCGCACTTACAGGCGGAGAGCCATTCATTCACAAGCAATTCACCCAGATCGTCGACGGCCTATTAGCATTGGAAGATACAAGAGTTGTAGTTCTTACCAACGGAACGCTCTTGGAAAAATTCTCCGAGGCAATGGACCGCTGGGATTCTGGCCGACTGAGCCTGCAAATCAGCATCGACGGCCTGGCCGACGAGCACGATCGCATTCGGGGTAAGGGTCAGTTCGAGAAATTGCAAACACAACTAAGCTGGCTTGCCGGGCGAGAGAGGCCATTTACGCTCTCGATGTGCGTTCAGCAGCACAACGTTGAAAGCATCTGCGACGTGGTCGAATTCGCAGCCCGGACAGGTGCCTCTAACGTCCATTTAATCTGGTACTTCGTCAGGGGCAGAGGCGACAACTCCGGCTGGGTCGAGCCGGATCGAATCTTCGCCAACCTTCGCCTAGCCGCCAAGAAAGCCCAGCAGTGTGGAGTGAGTCTGGACAATATCGACGCAATTAAAAGCCAGGTCTTCAGCCCATCTGGAACCATCTTTGATGGCACAGGCAGCGGGTGGAACTCACTGGCAATCGGTCCTGACGGGGCGATTTATCCATCGCCGGCACTGGTTGGAATCGATCAGCTTAAGACCCCAATCGAAACCAACCTATCCGACGCATGGCAGGGGTCGGCTGTACTGGACCAGATGAGGAATTCAACCGTAGCGGGGGCCGATGAACCGCTTAGTTTGCTTCTGGGCGGCGGCGATTCCGATCACAGCTTTATCAATACCGGTCGGTTCATCGGCGGCGACCCGTACCTGGGACTCTATGAGAAGATCGCTCTTTGGCTGATCGCCCAACAAGCCCAAGACCAGGGCGAGCAGGGCCCGCCAAGACTGAGACTGAAAATGGGAGATATTCTGGAAAGCTGCGGAGCTCACGGCAAAGTAGCTACGACACACAGTAACTGTCTGCTGGCTGTTGCAGATAAAGACGGCCGAACCGCTATCAAAGGTTTCTATAACAAGGCGGTTCAAAACCCACGAGATGAAATATGCAATCCGTCTACCTATCCGAAAGAAACAGTTGAACACATTCCCGAGCCCTCTCGCGTTAGAAATTATGGCTGTGGAAGCCCGGTCCTCGATGCCAATTTATCCCCGGGCCTGACCGTAGTAGATCTCGGAAGCGGCAGCGGTCTGGAGTGTTTCATCGCCGCTCGACTGGTCGGCCCTGAGGGAAAAATTATTGGCGTGGATATGCTCGATTCGATGTTAGCATTCGCCAACAACGCTGCAAAAGGCGTAGCCGAGCGGTTGGGATACAGCAACGTGGAATTCCGTAAGGGCTACCTGGAGCAGTTGCCCATCGAAAACGATTCAGTAGACGTTGTTGTATCGAATTGCGTAATGAATCTCTCATCGAATAAGCGGCAGACATTCGCGGAGATCAGGCGGGTACTTAAACCAGGCGGCCGGCTGATGATCTCAGACGTTGTCTGCGAAACCGAGCCGGATGTGTCGATAAAAAACGATGATGACCTGCGGGGCCAGTGCATCGGCGGAGCACTCAGCCAGCGAGACTTGTTCGGGATTCTGGATGAATCAGGCATGATTTGCGCGAAGGTACTGAAGCGCCTTGCCTATCGCACGATAAGCGACCATCAGTTCTTTTCCATGACATTCGAAGCCTACAAGCCCGCCAACGCCGGAACAGTGAAAGTAATCTATCGCGGGCCCGGATCAGCCCTGCTAACCCATACAGGCCGATTGGTCCCGGCTGGACATACCGTTGAGCTTCCCGCCTGCGAACTGACCGGAGCGGGTGAAGAACTGCTCATTCTCGACGATGATGGGTTAGTAACCAATTTAGATATGGGCCTCCCATGCGGCTGCGATTGTGATGCGCCGGCCGAGAAATCTCAAGGCCCCTCTGCATGTTGCTGCGCGGGCGGTTAAGGAAATAACCAAATTGCTTCATCTAGAAAAGGGGTTGTCGATGACGAAAATAAAAATGGTCATCTGGATATTGTTATTGGTTTTCGCTGTTACAGGTCCGGGTAACCTCGCCTTAGGTGATCAGATCGCCGATTTCGGCTATGACGATTACGCAGCCATTCTCAGGGGCTTTGTTGATGACGAGGGATCAGTCAACTACCGTCAGCTCAAAGCCGATCGGAGTCAATTAGATAGCTTCTGTAAATCTATCGGAGATTTGGATCGTGCAAAATACTATAGCTGGACCGATCAGGGCCAAATTGCATTCTGGATCAACACTTACAACGCGCTGACACTTAAAGCGATAATCGATAACTATCCGATCAAGTCCTCGCTGCTTCGGACGATCAAATTTCCGCGAAACAGTATCCGGCAGATACCGGGGGTTTGGGATAAGCTGCAGTTTAAAGTGATGGGTCAAAAGATGACGCTCGATCAGATTGAGCATGAGAGATTGCGAGCAAAGTTCAACGAGCCGCGCATACACGTTGGGCTGGTCTGTGCGGCTATGGGGTGTCCGCCACTTAGAAACACTCCTTACATCGGCGATAAGCTCAGCGTGCAACTGGACGACCAAGTGCGAAAGTTCCTGTCAGAGCCTGGCAAGTTCCGAATCGACAGAGAAAAAGCTGATGTTTCTTTGTCGTCAATCTTCAAATGGTTTGGGGGCGACTTCATCAAAACTCATCTACCTTCAACCGGTTTTGGCGACCACTCAGATGAGATAAAAGCTTCGCTGAATTTCATCAGCCGATACCTGCCGCCAGAGAAGGCCAAATACCTTCGCGACGGCAAATATGCAGTCGTATTTACAGATTACGACTGGTCATTGAACGAACATAAACCCACAACGACTACAAAACCGGAAAGCAAATGACAGTTGCAGATCAACCACCCCGGCCAGCGAGATTGAAGGGCAATTTGTGGCGAGTTGCCCTACTGGTATTTTTGATAGCTGTTGTGATCGCGATGAGTTTTGTTTTCCCCATCAAGCAGTATCTGATCAAGTTCCTGGACTACACCCGCAGCCTGGGTTTAACGGGGATGGCAATGGTAGTCGGGCTCTATGTAATTGCCTGCATTTTTGCCCTGCCCGGTTCGGTCCTTACGATCGGTACCGGAGTCATCTTCGGCGTATTTGCCGGAACTATCACCGTATCTGTCGGAAGCACGCTTGGCGCTTGTGCAGCTTTTATCATCGGCAGAACCATAGGCCGGCAGTGGGTCCAGCAAAAGGCTGCGGCAAAGCCGAAGTTCGCCGCCATCGATAAAGCGATAGGTACTGAAGGATTCAAAATAGTGTTCCTGACCAGGCTGAGCCCGATCTTCCCGTTCAACTTCCAGAACTACGCCTACGGCCTGACGAAAGTATCGCTTGGCAAATACGCCCTTGCCTCCTGGATCGGCATGCTGCCGGGGACGGTGATGTACGTCTACATCGGCTCGGCGGTGGGCAGCCTTGCCGACCTTGCTGAGGGCGAGGTCCAGTCAGGCCCGGCCCAGCGGGTGCTTTTCTGGATGGGTCTGGCGGCGACTGTAATTGTGGTTGTTCTCGTCACCCGCATCGCTCGCAGTGCGATACGAAAAAACATCCCCCAACAAGAGCCCCTGGAACAATCGGACCAATAATCGAAAATTAATCACGAGCTTATGATGAGTAAATACGGACATATCTCCCCAGCCGACAAATACAACGAGCATCTACTGGCCAATACACATCCACACGACTGGGTGAATCCAACTCCCGCGGATAAATACAATCTCGTGGTAATTGGGGCCGGCACAGCCGGGCTGGTAGCAGCTGCCGGGGCAGCAGGCCTTGGGGCGAAAGTAGCTTTGGTTGAGCGACACCTACTCGGTGGAGACTGCCTCAACTATGGCTGCGTGCCAAGCAAATGCCTTATTCGCTCAGCCCGCGCTGCAGCATCCGCCCAGCACGGCAACCAGTTCGGGATACACATCGCCCAGACGCCCAAGGCAAACTTCTCCGAGGTAATGCAGAGAATGCGCAGGCTGCGCAGCCAGATAAGCGAAAACGACTCGGCTAGGCGGTTCAGCGAATTGGGTGTAGATATCTTCCTGGGCGAAGGAAAATTCATCGGCCCTGATACGGTTGATGTCTCCGGTGCGAAATTGCGGTTTTCAAAGGCCCTTATCGCCACAGGTGCCAGAGCATTTCGCCCGGCGATTGAGGGTCTTGACGAGACTCACTTTTTGACTAATGAAACGGTTTTCTCTTTGACCGAACTACCAGCTCGCCTGGCTGTGTTGGGAGCAGGGCCTTTGGGCTGCGAATTAGCCCAGACATTCGCCCGCCTGGGCAGCGAGGTTACTTTGCTGGATAAGACCGAAAGAATCCTGCCACGAGAAGATCCCGAAATCAGTGAAATACTCGCTCAGTCGTTCGAGGCAGACGGTATAAAGGTTCTATTAGGAGCCAACGTCTGCCGGGCCGGCAAAACCGATACCGGAAAGGTTCTTTTCTTTACGGACAAACAGGGCCAGCAACGGCAAGTGGTGGTCGATGAAATTCTCGTCGGGGCGGGAAGAGTGCCTAACGTAGATTCCCTTGGGCTTGATGAGGCCGGTGTCAGCTACGACAGCCGACACGGCGTGGAAGTTAATGATTGTCTTCGAACAGCCAATAGGCGAATTTACGCCGCCGGCGACGTGTGTTTAAAGTACAAATTCACCCACACCGCCGATGCAACCGCACGCATCGTATTACAAAACGCCCTGTTCTGGTCTCGAAAGAAAGTAAGTGCTCTTACGGTTCCCTGGTGCACTTTTACCGATCCGGAAATCGCCCACGTCGGCCTCAATGAAACCGATGCACGCCGCCAGGGAATCAAAATTGATGTCTACCTGCGCCACCTCAAAGACGTTGACCGAGCAATCGCCGACGGCGAGACGGCCGGGCTGGTTAAGATAATCACCAAGGCCCGGACCGATGTGATAATAGGTGCTACCATCGTCGCCTCCCATGCCGGCGAGATGATCTCAGAGCTTACACTTGCGATGGTAGCCAAAGTCGGCCTGGGCCGAATCGCAAATATAATTCATCCCTACCCCACCCAGGCAGAGGCAATACGTCAACTGGGCGACCAGTACAATCGAACAAAGCTGACACCTTTTATCCGGAAACTCTTCGAGCGGATTCTCGCTTTCAGGCGATAGGGCCAGCCCCTCCAAACAGCCATGAAATTACCGCCATTCAAAAAACCCAGGCCTAACCGGCTGATTGTGTTTACGCGATATCCTATCCCGGGCCGGGCCAAGACCCGCCTGATTCCTACTCTTGGCTCGCTCGAAGCCGCACACCTACAGCGCAGGATGACCGAACAGACAATCGATATCGCCGGCAAGTTTGCCCGATCTCGCAACGATTTAGACATGGAGGTCCGTTATACCGATGCTGCTGCCAATAAAATGCGTAACTGGCTGGGCGGGGCGATTCGACTGATACCCCAGCAAGGCTGTGACCTGGGCCGGCGCATGGCCGGGGCGATGGCCGATGCCTTCGACCAAGGCTGCAAGCGAGTTGTTATCATCGGGGCTGACTGCCCCAGTCTATCCAGCCAGGACCTTCAAGAGGCCTTCGATGCATTGGATTCGTGCGAGACCGTAATAGGCCCCTCCACCGATGGCGGCTACTGGCTGATAGGCGCAACTGGCCCATTTAATTTATTCGAGGATATCCAATGGTCCACCCCGACAGTGTTTCCAAGGACCATGGAACTTGCTGATCGAGCGGGACTGTCGGTTAAACTCCTCTGCGAAAAAACCGACATAGACACCGCTGAAGATCTTCAAAACATGCCGGCCGAGCTTAGGGCCAACGGGCCTTGGCTATCTATTATCGTTCCCGCTCTCAATGAAGAGGCCAATATCGAGGCGTGCCTGAAATCCGCTCAGGTTAATAAGGTTGAGCTTATCGTTGTTGACGGCGAAAGTTGCGATGCTACAGTCCGTATCGCCAGGGAACTCGGGGCCGAGGTTATTTCTTGTCCGCCAGGCCGGGCCAGGCAAATGAATCGTGCCGGGCGAATAGCGCACTGCGAAGTTCTGCTATTTCTCCATGGAGATACCATCCTGCCGGAGGGGTTTGAGGCCAATATTTTCGACGCCCTTTCCGATCGGCGAGTAGTAGCTGGGGCCTTCAAACACAAGTCTGACCTGAACGGCCCGGGAATATGGGTGCTGGAGAAATTAATAAACTTTCGCAGTAAGTATCTCAAGCTCCCCTTTGGAGACCAGGCGATCTTCGTTCGTCGGGAGCAGTTCGAGGCTATCGGCGGTTATGAAGACCTGCCAATCGCCGAAGATCTGTTCTTGATCCGAAAGTTAAAAACCTGCGGGCGGATTACTACCCTGTCGGTTGAAGTGGTGACCTCTGGTAGGCGGTGGCAGAAGCTCGGCCTGCTTAAAACAACACTGATAAACCAACTCATAATCGTCGGCTGCTTGTTAGGCGTCAAGCCGGCCCTATTGGCCAGGCTGTATCGATAGAGCCTTTTCAAAGTTCGTGTAGCGGATTGGATCGCCGACGAGGACAAGGCTGGCAAGAAAAGGCGACCCAGGCAATGCCTTGACATTGCTGATGGAGCCTGACGCAGCCAGCCGACGCCGCAGCCAGTTCAAACGCTACAGCGAAGTTGAAAACGCTCTAACATCCACTTCAGGTAAGAACCTCTACCGGTTTTAAGAAGTCAGCCAGGCCACATCGTCGGATCGCTCAGTTCTATCTGAAACTGCATGCCTAGAATGATTCAAGCTGAACTGAATTTCACCGGAAGATACAAGGAGAAGGCAAATGGTTAAGAATACATTAAAGATCGGCGCGAGAGCCCCTGCTTTTACATTGAAAAATTACGAAGGACAGAAGATCGGCCGAAAAGATTTCGAAGGCAAATGGGTGATTCTTTATTTTTATCCAAAAGACAACACAAGCGGCTGCACTTTAGAAGCGAAAGAATTCTCTTCGGAGCTATCCAGGCTCAGGCGGATGGGAGCTGAGGTTATCGGCATCAGTACCGACTCTGCAGAAAGTCATCAGGAATTTATCAAGCTCAACAAACTCAAACACCACCTGCTTTGTGATCCGAAGCATGTGGTGCTGGATAAGTTCGGGGCCTGGGGGCAAAAAGTTACATCTGGAAAGAAAACCACCGGACCGATCCGTAGCACGGTGCTGATCGACCCTCAAGGCAAGATCGCTTTCCACTGGGCCGATGTAAAGCCCGCCGGCCATGCGGAGGCTGTAAAACATAAACTGTCCGAGCTTAAAAAAGCCGGCTGACAAAAACTTGCCGCTCAAGGGCTGGAAATTAAATGTGGCTACTTATTCCGCAGCCAGAGATCGGTAGCAGCGGCGGCCTCGCGCCCGGTGTGGATGGCCCGGACAATCAGCGAAGGCCCCGCTGAGGCATCGCCTGCAGCGAAGACGCCATCTTGGCTCGTCATGTACTGCGAGTCGATAAGTAAATTTCCGCGCCCATCCAGGGCCAGGCCTAGCTGATCTACCAAGGGGCCGCAGACTACATGAACAAAGCCCATTGCCAGCAGCACCAGGTCAACCTTCATCGTAAATTCACTACCGGATCGCTGGGTCATCTGCCAGCCCTTCTCGCCTGCGGTCCAGTCAACCTCACAGCCGACGAGCTCGTGAACTTCGTCACCCGAGCCGATGAGCTTGGTTGTCTGAACTGACCACCTCCGCTGACAGCCTTCTTCGTGTGAACTTGACGATCGCAAGATGTTGGGCCAGCTCGGCCAGGGGGTCTCATCCGGCCTGGTCTGGGCAGGTTTGGGCATAATCTCAAGCTGATGGATCTGCCTGGCCCCCTGCCTTCCAGCAGTACCTACACAGTCGCTGCCGGTATCGCCGCCGCCAATCACGGCGACTATTCTGTCCTTGGCGGATATCAGCTGATCCTTATCGAGTTGCGCTGCGGAGACGATTCTGTTCTGTTGGGCGAGATAATCCATCGCGAAATGGACGTTCTTGAGCTGCCTGCCTGGAACCTGCAAGTCCCTCGGCTGGCCCGCACCCATCGTCAGACAGATCGCATCGAATGAGTTTTGCAGATACTTGCCGGAAATATCGTCACCGGCACTGACTTTTGTCTGGAATTGAACACCCTCACCGGCAAGCTGTTTCAGCCGACGATCTATAATAGCTTTGTTCAGCTTAAAGTCGGGGATTCCATACCTGAGCAGGCCGCCGATGTGTGTGTCCTTTTCGAAGACGACTACGTCATGTCCGGCCCGGGCCAGTTGTTGGGCTGCTGCAAGGCCTGCTGGCCCTGAACCAATAACAGCCACTCGACGGCCTGTCCGCTTTTGGGCGGGCATGGGGACGACCCAACCTTCGGCGAAAGCGCGCTCGGCAATCTGGTATTCGATATGCTTGATCAGGACCGGGTCGTCGTTTACGCTCAGCGAACATGCCGGCTCGCACATGGCTGGACACAGCCGGCCCGTAATTTCGGGGAAGTTATTCGTCGAGTGCAAGTTCTCGGCAGCGTCACGCCACTTGCCGCGATAAATCAGGTCGTTAAATTCGGGAATACGATTTCCCAATGGGCAACCTGCCCCATGACAGAAAGGTATACCGCAGTCCATGCATCGCGCTGCTTGTTCTATCAGAACCGACTCGGGATGCGGGATATCGATCTCGAAGTAGTCACCCACTCGCTCAGCAATCGGCCTGTGGGCAACATCGCTGCGTTTATATTCAAGGAATCCGGTCGGTTTAGCCACGGAACACCTCCTCGGTAGCCGGGGCATTTTCCGCATCTCGTTGCTCTTGATTCCTCAGCCGCTCAAGGGCCTTGCGGTAATCGATCGGCATGACTTTAACGAAACGACCTACCATCTCCGGCCATTTGTTCAAAATAAGTTCCGCCCGCCGGCTTGAGGTCCACTTGTAATGCTGTTCGATAAGCTCACGAAGAACTTTCTGATCTTCTTCCTTCCAAACTGTCTCAAGATCGACCATGTCCAGGTTACAAAGCGTATCGAACAGTTGGTGTTCGTCCAGAACGTAAGCTATCCCGCCGCTCATTCCAGCGGCAAAGTTCCGGCCTGTCTGGCCGATAACAACAACCGTTCCGCCGGTCATATACTCACACCCGTGATCGCCAACACCTTCGACAACTGCAATAGCGCCGCTGTTGCGAACCGCGAATCGTTCACCTACCAAGCCGTTGATAAACACCTCGCCGCTGGTTGCACCGTAAAGTATGGTATTGCCGGCGATGATATTTTCATGGGCGGTAAATGGTGAACCATTCGGCGTCTCTAGAACAATCCGACCGCCGGAAAGGCCCTTGCCGAGGTAATCGTTAGCATCTCCAATCAGGCGGAGAGTAACCCCCGGTACGCAGAACGCTCCGAAGCTCTGGCCGGCAGAGCCGGAAAATGTGATATCGATCGTTCCATCTGCTAGCCCGGCTGAACCGCAGGTCTTAACGATTCTGTTGGACAAAATAGCACCAACAGTTCGGTGAACGTTACGAATTGGAATATCCAGCTTGACCTTGCCCTTACCTTCGATGGCGTCTGAAACCTGGGGCAGGATCTGCCAATCCAGATGATCGTCCAGAATTTCTCTCTGGTTGCGTCCCAGGCGAATGCCGCGCCCGTCCGAGATGTCGGGCTGGGCAAATATGGCCGTGAAATCCAACCCGCGAGCCTTCCAATGGGCGATGGCTTTGCGGCTGGAAAGCCTGTCGACCCGGCCGACGAGGTCTTCAAACTTAGTGAAGCCCAACTCGGCCATGATCTGACGAACTTCTTCGGCAATAAATAGCATGAACCTCGTCAGATGCTCAGGCTTGCCGGCGAAGCGCTTGCGAAGGGCTGGATCCTGGGTTGCGACACCTACGGGGCAAGTGCCCTGATGGCACTTCCGCATCATGATGCACCCGAGGCTGACAAGTGCGGTCGTACCAAAACCAAACTGCTCCGCCCCGAGCATGGCGCCGATGACAACATCTCGGCCTGTTTTTAACTGGCCGTCAACCTGCAGTCGAGTTCGATCGCGAAGACGGTTCATCACCAGTGTTTGCTGTGTCTCGGCCAGGCCCAATTCCCACGGCGCGCCGGCGTGCTTTATCGACGAAAGCGGGCTCGCGCCCGTGCCGCCATCATGGCCGCTGATTAGAACCTCATC
>SDBV01009246.1_pt1 | contig 13133 bp, 13 predicted proteins | sample 2277081 | NCBI WGS metagenome assembly SDBV01 (sample SAMN10402039, study PRJNA504765) | marine sediment metagenome | isolation source: marine sediment core GS10_PC15, 223 cmbsf | place: Arctic Ocean: Southern Knipovich Ridge | collected 2010
ACTGTCAAACCAGTCATGGTTTGACAGTTGAAGCCGTCGTCCGCTTGAGAGTCAGCGGGCTTCCCTGAATGGGGAGTCCGCTGGCTATTTAGCGACGGGCTTCGGACCCGCGAAGCGGGTGAGTAGGGCCTGCTATCCAAGCAGGCCCGGAGTGAGCCAGTCAGGCGCAGCTTGACGGGCGAACCCGTCGTCCGCTTTACATCCCACCCATATACATCATCCTCCAGCAGAGTTATCTTAGAAATATGCATCCCAGGGAGATCGCAGAGTGATAGCAAAGCTGGGTACGGTATTCGTGCTTGGAGCGATCGAGATCTGGGTGTCAATACCTGCGGGCTTCGCTATGGGGCTACACCCTGTCACCATCGCACTGGTTAGTGCAATCGGGGGGATGGCAGGCGCAACCCTCGTAACACTGTTCGGAGTGAGAGTTCGAGAGTGGTTTAAGAACCGTCGTCACTATAAAAAGGTCCGTAAGAAAGACTCGGGCAGGATCAAGCGCATCTGGGACCGTCACGGAGTCGTCGGCCTCGGCCTCATGGCCCCCCTTGTGACAGGTGCACCGGCGGGAACGGCTATAGGGATAGCCCTAGGAGCTTCCCGGCGGCGACTGCTCGTCTGGATGAACATCGGCGTTTTCATATGGAGTGTCGTACTTACGGCTGCTGTCGCATTGGGAATCTCCGGAATAGACGCTGTCAAAAACTGATGGGACTAGACCCGAGTTGTGTACTTGGCCGATGAAAAAACTCGGCCGAACCTGTCGTCTACTTCAACCAGACCTCAGGCGGCTCGCACGCACCTGGCGTAGTTGTCTATCTTGACGACGTCACCCTGCGGGCCGTGCCCGTTCGGATAGTCGCTCGCGTCGCCGGTCTTGGGGTCGCTTCGCTGCGACCCGGCGCCGTGGACATCGAGGAGGTTGTACTGGCCTGAGTTAGAGCGAAGAACGATTGCGATCAAATGCTTTCATCATTAAATGCCTCCTTGACAACGCTCAGATTTCGGGCCACGATATCAAGAAACGTGAAACAAGTCATTAAACGACATTGAAGAAAGACGATAAACATAAAGGCCGCCGCTGGTTGCGGTGGCTGCTCTTGATATTTGGCGTACTACTCGTTGCCGTGATAGCGATACTTCTTTGGCTAGTTATCTCCGATCGAGATAGCGAACTGCAGACGGCACCGGCTGGATCTTTCTATGTTGCACCGTCAAAACTGCCGTCGGGAAAACCGGGAGACATCATACGGACCGAGCCGATCACGGAAGGCGTGCCGGAAGGAGCTCGCGCGTGGAGAATTCTCTATAGATCGACCGCATTCGACACAGGCAAGCCGATCGCGGTCAGTGGAGTGATCTTCGTTCCCAAAGGGCGCGCGACACGCGACGGTCGTCCCATAGTTGCCTGGGCGCATCCAACCACCGGCGTTGCCTCAAAATGTGCGCCGTCAATTCCCGCAAACGGCGGCGAGAACATGATCCCCGGCCTCGAGTCGTTCCTACAAGACGGGTACGCGGTCGTTGCTACCGACTACCCGGGTCTTGGCACACAAGGCCCGCATCCGTATCTGGTTGGCTCGAGCGAGGGTAGAGCAGTGCTCGACAGCGTACGGGCGGCGCAGAACTTTCGTCGAGCAGGGACGGGCAACCGGTTTGTTCTGTGGGGGCATTCGCAAGGCGGGCAGGCGGTGCTCTTCAGCGCCCAGATGGCTCCGACATATGCACCTGAGCTAGAGCTAGTCGGTGTAGCCGCCGCAGCACCGGCTGTGAAGCTCGAGCAGTTGCTGAAGGTCGATATTGCTAAAACTGTCGGAAAGGTGCTGGGATCACAAGCACTGGTTGCGTGGTCGAAGGTATATCCGGACGCTGATCTGCACCAGCTGCTGTCGAATAGATCGATCCCTCCGGCTGAGAACATAGCTAGTCGTTGCATCACAACGAAATCGGACGCTTATAAAGATTTGGTCAGGGTGGAGGAACTGAAAGTCCTTGGGTTCGTCAACCCCGACGCCCTATCTACAGTTCAGTCGTGGGCCGACATCATCAAGGAAAACACACCCGGTTCGAAGCCGATCAAGGCACCACTCTTGATCATGCAGGGAACCGCCGATGAGATAGTCGATCCCAAAACTACAGCCCAATACGTGAAGTCGCTCTGCGCCAAGCACAGTCAGGTCGAGTACCAGACAATCAAGGGCATAGACCACGACATGGCCGGGTTTGACTCAGCACCGACCGTAGGGTTGTGGGCTCAGGATCGCTTCGACGGGGTAAAAGCACCGTCAAACTGCATTGACTAGTGATGACCCATGCTATCTCGGCTCCAACTCCACCCTGACCGTGCTGTAAGTACTGTTTCTCAAGCGCAGTATCGGCGAGTTATCCTGTGAGATCACGGTCGCGCCTCTTATGTAAGTGACTCGGTAGCCGTTCGGGTAGGTCATGTGTGCATCATCGAGCGGTACCTTCACCGGCACGAAGATGGTCGTCGTAGTTCGTGGACGGTTGGCGTTGTATATGAGTGAGAAATGGCCCTCGGTCTGATTTGCGCAGAGGCTTGGCTCACCGCTGTTCGGGTCGTAGACGTGTCGGGTATAGCACCAACTTGGCTCGCGACCGGTCGTTCCCGGGTCGTCAGCTGCGATCAGGCGCGGGTAGGTGCGTGCGAGCTGTTGGGCCTTGTCTTGGTTCAGCACACTGTTTGTATCGGCCACCCACTCGTCTTCATTGCCGGTCGGGTCGTCCCATAACTTCCACTGCCAGTAGTTCCAGCCTTGAGAGTGGGTGTCGGCCAGATCGGCGGTGTAGCCGATATCGTCGTAGTCGTCCGATGCGGCAAACTCGGTCAGGTACCCGGTGATGCCTCGTTCCCGCATTTCTTCCTTCTTGACGTCCATGGTTGCTGACTGCGTGTTGCTGCAGAACCAGACAAAGCCCGGAATCAGGCAGTAGGCGTGGTAGGAAAGCCCCAGGTTGTTCTGTGGGTCACGGGGATTGAATTCTGCTGGCATAGTAAACGGCGGGCCGAAGTCGTTTGTCACATTGGGCTCGTAGTAGATCGTATGACGGGTATCGACCTCGCGGATTGAGTCGATGATGCCTTGGAAGAACGGCTGTAGGCGCTCAACATCGAGTCGCTTGGCGTCATCGGGTAAGAGCACTCCGTGCGAGGGCTCGTTGAAAAGGTCGTAGCCGAGTACGCCCGGATTGCCCGAGAAACGCTCTGCCACGTGTCGCCAGGCGTCACGGTAGTGCTGAGGTACCTGCGGGTGGCCGGTGTTGGGATCAAACAGGTTCTCGAATGCTCTAACCACGCCGGGATAGAAGTACTCCGCACCCCAGTTTGGATGCAGCGGCGGCCCAATTAACAGCTGGTCGTTCTTGGTCGCCCAGTCGGGTGCACCCTCACCGTGGAAATCGCAGGTGAAAAAGTACAGGCACTGTACATCCTGGGCGTCGCTGTAGAGGTCCTGATGGAAGTCGAGTAGGACGTAGACACCTCTACGGTTGAACTGTCTCACACGTGTCTCGATTCGATCGAGGTAGGCTTCGTCGTAACCGGCACAGCCATTGGATCCGACCTGACAGGGCTCGAGTCCCTTCCAGATGATGCCGAGTCGCACCGTGTTGAACCCGAGTACGGCGATATTGCGCACATCCCTCCAGGTAAGTTCTGCTGCGTTTGGGCAGTAGGGCGCGCGCTTGTAGACAGCGTTTACACCGTGTGGGGTGAATATGTGGCCGGTACTTGTAACAAGGGACTGACCGGAAGCCCTTAACGGCGGCATATACCGTCTCTTTGTTTTTGAAGGGATCAGATCGACAGTTGACGACGCTCCACGCTTGGCCTTCAGATCAGGTTCAGCACTTGCAACCGGTATCGAAATCGTTGAGACCATCACGAATGCAATTGCCAACAAAAGTGCTCTGCCCAGAGCGAAACTGTCCCACCGATCCATCCACTTCCTCCTTAGATCATGAATTAAGCCTTCGGCTTACAGACCCGCGGGGGCAAGATTCGTGACACCACCAACCACCAATTACCGAGTAAATAGCTGCGTGACCAACAGCCACTAGATAACTATTAACTTTTTGCTTTGAAGCTGAAGGAAGCTACTTTGCTCTTATCGGCAACGAGCTTGACGGTTCCTTTGTAGGTGCTCTTACACCAGTTTGTGCCAAGAGCTCGCGCGGGTGTCAACTTTGTGCTGACCTTGCCCTTGCTGGTCGATTTCACACGCGTGTACTTGGTGAGCTGGCCGTTCTCATAGGTGCCACCACCACCACCGCAGTCAAAGAACGAGTCCTTGCTTGCGACGATGTTGATCGTGTAGGTTCGCTTGTGCTTCAGCCCCGATAATGAAAGTTTGACCTCATCGGTGACCTGGGGCGATTTCGGTGAGACCGTAACGCTCACTTTAGATAACGCAGACTGCGGTACGGCAGATACGGCAAAGAGGAGAAGAGCAAGCAGAGAAGCGGTATAAGCTACGCGCCGATTACGACTGGTATATGCCAGTAGAGGTATCACTGACAGTATCTATACCAGCTTTTGCGGCGTTTGGACAGTCTATAGGTGGCGCCAGGCCATCATACGACTGCAGTCGATGGTCGCTTCCACGACCCATCCACCTACCTGGTAGCCGACTGGCAGCAGGATCTGATCGTCTGAAATCTCTGTCCAGCGTCTCTGACCGCTGCGACCCGTATTGCCCAGATGGCTCAGGTGCTCACTTGCTGTCATTTTCTCCGGTGACATTTTGTACTCCTCCTTGAGTAATTCACCCTTCTATATATAAGACCCAGTACACTCAAAATAATTACGCAACAATCTCTATAAATATAAAGTCGCTTACCAGGCAAAATGGCAGTATTTCAAGTCATTTTTTCCAAGACTTACTAAGTCGATAACGATCTCTGTATTACAGTTCTAGCCTTGGATGCCTCGCGGAAGAGAACCGTCAGACTGACTATCACCCTGATCGTCGCAGCATTGCTGGCGTCGGCCCTCGTCTACACGTCGTTTTCCGCGTCTACGGACACCCAGACTCCGTCAGGCCTCATCGGTGGAGAGGGGTCGAGTAACGACGTTAGGCTGGCAGGCACGATAACGAAAGGCTCAGCCGATCGCGAGGGCAACAAGCTTCGCTTCAAGTTGCGCGATTCGGCCGGAGGCAAGTCCATTGACGTTGAGTATGTCGGGGCAGTTCCCGACCCCTTCAAAGACGACGGCACACGCGAGGCGATCGTTACCGGCAGCTTCCGGAGGGGCATATTCTACGCTGAACGCGACAGCCTCATCACCAAATGCCCGTCCAAGTTCAAGGACAAACAGAAGAGTAAAAAAACATAAAATTCCTGAGATAGCGCTTAGGTTGATCACTACTACTCGTACCATTCCACGATGGCCACCGTCGGATATGCATCTTTAGTCCTTGCACTTGCTGTCTGTATATATGGCGCGGTTGTGGCTGTCTACGGCGTGCGCCATAAGAGATACGACCTGATCGTCTCGGCCAGGCGCGCTGCATATGCGCTCATATTGCTTACGACATTTGCGATCGTGGTTCTCGAAGCCGCGTTCGTTGGGTCCGATTTCAGCTTCAAGCTGGTGGTGGACAGCTCGAGCACAACGACGCCACTTTTCTACAAATTAACGGCGATGTGGTCCAGCCAGGCAGGCTCACTGCTTCTGTGGCTTTGGCTTCTCTCGATCGTGTCCGGTCTTGCTATCTACTTAAACAGAAATCGATTAAGCGACGTGCTGCCGTTTGCCAACGCGACACTGCTATTGATAGCCGCTTTTTTTGCATTTTTGCTCGTCTTCTACGACAACCCATTTGCGGTTATTTCGCAGGCGCCTGCCGAGGGAGTTGGGCTGAATCCACTGTTAAGACATCCCAGTATGATGTTCCACCCTCCAGCCTTATACCTGGGGTATGTTGGATTTGCGATTCCGTTTGCTTTCGCTATGGGCGCACTGCTTTCTGGCAAGCACGACTCTGACTGGCTCTCAGCTGTCCGCACCTATGCGCTGATTGCATGGATATTTCTCACCGTAGGGGTACTGCTAGGTGCACGCTGGTCGTACGCCGAGTTGGGCTGGGGGGGATACTGGGCTTGGGACCCTGTTGAAAACGCGTCACTTATGCCCTGGCTAACCGGCACTGCCTTTCTGCACACCGCGATAGTCCAGCAACGTCGTGGCATGTTCAAGGTTTGGAACATAGCCCTGGTGATAGCCACCTTCTCGTTGTCACTGCTCGCTACATTCCTGGTCCGGTCCGGGATAATCAGCTCGATCCATGTTTTCGGCGGATCGAGCCTGGGCATCCCGTTCTTGATCTTTATCTCAGCCATCCTTCTTTTTTCCGTCACACTTCTCGTTCGACACGCCGATGAATTGAGGTCATCGCGTGGCGTCAGGTCGATTCTTTCCAGGGAGTCGATCTTTCTCGTAAACAACCTTCTGCTGGTCGGGCTCTGCTTCGTGATCCTATGGGGAACCCTATTTCCCCTTATCTCAGAGGCCGTTACCGGCACCAAGTCGAGTCTCGGCCCGCCTTGGTTCGATCAGTTCACGACACCACTGGCGATCGCTCTTGTTTTAATGAGCGGTGTTGGCCCACTGCTCGCTTGGGGAGGAGTGACCTGGAGCAGGGCGCTGAGGCTGTTTATAGGACCGGGTTTTGTTGCTGCATCGATCGTCTTGGCGTTGATCGTTTTCGGGGTGACTTCGAGCGTCGCATCGATCATCTTCTTTGCCTTTGCCGCGTTCGCGGTGGCGGCCATCTTGGGCGAGTTGTGGCGGGAATCGCGTGCGAGGCAAGCGATTACGGGATCCAATCTAGTCGTAGCCTGCGGATCGCTTGTTCGGCGAAGCAGGAGAAGGTACGGCGGCTATCTGGCTCACATCGGGATCGTGATCTGCCTGGTCGGTGTCGCCGCGTCATCCGCCTTTCAGGACAGCCGTGATGTTGTACTACGGCCAGGAGATGACACGAACATATCCGGCTATCAACTGCGCTATATAAGACCAACCGCTTCAGTGGGAAGCGAAAGGCTCAGGTTTGGCGCTCTAGTGGATGTGAGCAGAGATGGCAAGCGTGTTGCGCTACTCAACCCGTCGCGCAACTACTACCCATCGATCGATCGATCGATGGGATCTGTCGGCAGATTCTTCCGCGGCGAGTCGACAAGCGAGGTAGGCCTACACACAGCAGCGCTCAGGGACATCTGGACTGCGATGGAGCCGAACCTTGGAACTCTTCGAGGGCCGATAAAGGAGGCAAATAGGCGCTTTCCGGATGCAGACTCGGCGACGCTCGGCGTGCTCGTGACAGCGATGGCGGAAAGATACAGGCGTAGCTCTGCATCGGCGACTTACCGCGTGATCGTCAGTCCGATGGTCACCTGGATCTGGATAGGAGGGATCCTTATCATTATCGGAGGAGTCGTTGCAGCCTGGCCTGCCGGTGCTGCAGCAAGGCGACGGTCATCGGCACTGGCTAGGGCCAGGTTGGGTCAAGAGCTGTCTAAGAGCAAGGAAGACTTGTGATGCTGGAAGCCATCTTGATCCTGCTCCTGCTGGTCGCTGTTATTGTGATCGTCGGATCACCCCTCGTTTTAAACGGCCATCTCAAATCCAGCAACAAAACGAAGGAGTCGATCGTCGAGCTGGAGGCCGTAAAAGAGGCGAAAATCTCCGAAATCCGAGACTCACAACTGGACTTCAAGGTGGGAAAGCTGAACGAAGAAAACTATCACGCGCTGGACCGAGAGCTTAGGGCAGAAGCGATAGAGATCATGAATCGGCTTGACAAGTTGAGAGGCGTCTGAGTGGCCCTATCCACAAATACTATGCGGGTCTCGCAGCGAGCTTCGGACAGTGCCGCGAGCTACAGCCCCGACATAGAAAGGCAAAATCATCTGCCTTTCTTGGTTAGAATGTAGGTGCTGTGGAATTATTTTTATCAATATTGCACGTTCTGATATCAATTGGGCTCGTTTTTCTGATCCTGCTCCATTCCGGTAAAGACACGGGAATGTCCGGCATGGCCGGGATCGGTGGCGGTGGCGGTGGCCCGTTAGGCGGCGGTGCAATGCTGGAGAAGAACCTAAACCGCTGGACTGTCGGATTTGCGATCGCGTTTTTTCTCACGACGGCCCTTATTGTCAAGGTTTAGTGCCATAGCAGCAGTCACCGCGCTGTTTCTGTTGGTTGTGGCCTTGGTAACCGGTTGCGGTGGTAGTGATGGAGATGGAGCCGACGGATCAGATGACTCTTCGGCCGGCGACCAGAGGCTTGTAGTTGCAGTAGCGGAGATTCCGCAGACGCTTGACCCCCTCATAATAAACACCCCCGACGGGCATCAGATGGCAAGGCAGATATTCGAGCCGCTTGGCGGGAATGTAAGGAGCGCGCGCAGCAGTAAGCGGATCAAAGGTCTTGTGAAAACCTGGCAGAGGTCGTTGAGCGGGCGTGTGTGGCTCGTCCGTTTGCGGGACGGTATAAGTTTTCAGGACGGAACAAAACTGGACGCAAAAGCTGTCGTTGCCAACTCAAGGCGTTGGAGCACGGCTCCAGAAGTGGCCGACTTGATCGGTGACCGAATACAAAAGGTGACCTCACCTCGTTCAACACTTGTGCGTTTCTCTCTAAAGGAGCCGTTGAGTGACCTTCCAAGCAAGCTCGCATCGCCTCGCCTGGGGCTCGTATCGCCAAAAGCGCTAAACCCAGCCAGTGGTAACGGTGCGAAGGTAAAGAGGGTGCGGGACGCGGGCAGTGGACCGTTCAAGCTCGACAGCGCGGACGACAAGAAGGTAGATCTTCTGGCCAATGAGGATTGGTGGGCCAAATCGCGTGGCATCTCCCCAGCGTTGGGAACGATCAGGTTCTCCTTGGAGCTTAAACAGGATCGTAGGATTGCCCGCTTGAAGGAGAACAGTGCCCAACTTGCATCAGGCATCGACGAAATAACACTCAATACGCTGGCAGACGACCCGAATGTGCAGCCTCTGGGAGTGCAGGACGGATCAGGATACGCCTCCGTCCTGTGGTTGAGAGGCATTAACCTCTCAAAGCTGGGAGCCACATCACTGGCGGCGGCGTGGATCAGCAGCGTACAGGGCTGACAACAAGTGCGCCCGGGGAGACTCGAACTCCCACAACCTATTAGGTCACAAGGCCCTCAACCTTGCGCGTCTACCAATTCCGCCACAGGCGCGTTATCTTTAAACACTCAGGCCATGAGCCTATCGGGATAGGCCCAAGATACCCGGGTATAACCATATTTTAGTTGGGTCATGACTGTCAGGCTCGTATACAGTTGCGTTGAGAGTTACAGTCAAGTAGCTTGAACTTATCCGGTTGGCAGGTTATGCTACGAACATCTGTTCGCTATGCATAAGAGGGATCAGAGGTAAATGTCTATGGATCTAACTAAGCGCCAGCAAGAGATATACGAATACATCAAGAAACACCTGAGTGAGGTTGGCTACCCGCCTACCGTTCGAGAGATCGGCAGAGCGGTGGGTCTCACCTCTTCATCGACCGTTCACGCTCACCTGGAAAACCTGGAGAAGTTTGGGGTCTTGAAGCGTAACCCCAGCAAGCCGAGGGCCCTGGAGCTCCTTCTGGACAAGGCAAGAGATGTTATGAAGCCGAAAGGGTTACCCTTGGTCGGCCGAGTCGCGGCAGGAGAGCCGATCCTGGCGGAAGAAAACATCGAGGACTACATCGAGGTACCGGGCGCGATCAGGCAGGAAAACGGCGAGTTCGTCCTCAGGGTGAAGGGCGACAGCATGAAGAACGCCGGAATCCTCAACGGTGACTACGTCGTCGTGAAACCTGCAGAAACTGCTGCTAACGGCGAGATAGTCGTAGCGCTCTTGGAAGATGAGGCTACGGTCAAACGCTTCTACTTAGAAGACGACAAGATCCGACTCCAGCCTGAAAACGAGAGATTAGAGCCGATTATGGTCGATGATGCTGAGTTGGCCGGGCGAGTTGTCGGTGTATTCAGGTCGCTCTAGCAGCACTGCCTAAAGTAATTTATTTTGCAGGGCGGAATATTTTTACCTCACTAGTGGTCGATAACGGATAAAATCTGATCTATCAGACCAGTCGGCTACGGAGGTGATACTTCGAGGAAAGTCCGGACACCATAAGGGCAGGGTGCTGGGTAACATCCAGCCGGGGAAACCCGCGGGAAAGTGCCACAGAAAATACACCGCCAAAGTCGTGCCGCCACACGTGAGCGAACACGGCCGGTAAGGGTGAAATGGTGCGGTAAGAGCGCACCGCTTATGTGGTGACATGTAAGGCAAGGCAAACCCCACCCGGTGCAAGACCAAGCAGGACCGTTTGCAGGTTGCCCGCCGAGGTCCAGGTAGGTCGCTAGAGGTCGGTGGTGACATCGGCCCCAGATAGATGGTCGGCCAAGACAGAATCCGGCTTACAGGTTTGATGTAGAGGGCCTCGTCCTAGACGGGGCCCTCTTATATTTTCGGAGCGTGACTGAAATCATTTGCATACCCCGAGGGGGTATAGTATAGTTCTTGCTAAGGTGATTGTCTGTTTGTTACCAGTCCGAAATGAGGTTTAAGAAATGTTTTACGCGTTGAGCACGGTTATTGCAGATTCGGGACACATGTTTGACAATGACTTAGGAGATGGTTGGTGGATCGCAATGATGATCGGAATGATCGTATTCTGGGCTCTGGTAATTCTTGGAGGCGCTTGGGTCGTTCGATCGGTGATCCTTAGCAGGAAGGAAGAGCAGCAGGGGCCACTCGAGATTTTGGATCGGAGGTTCGCAGAAGGGGAGATCGACGAGGACGAGTATCAGAAAAGACGCGCCGCTATTGAGTCACGCGCTGGTCAAAAAGGGTCATAACGTGTCGATCCGAGGAGAGCAGCAATATAGAAATAATCAAAACGGAGGTGTTTTAAGTGAGTCACGAGGAATCTACAGGAAAGGTAGTACTGGATATTGAGGGCATGAGCTGCGATCACTGTGTCGGGAGGGTGATAGATGCTCTAACAGCCGTTGATGGAGTAGCAAGTGCTGACGTCAGCCTTGACCCAGGCGGAGCAACGGTCGAAGGCGAGAACTTGATTGGTGAAACGCTTGCAAAGACTGTTCATGATGTCGGCTACGAGGCATCGGTTCAAATCGATTCCTAAAGAATGAGGTAAGTCGCATGACACCTGTAGAGACGAAAGAAAAAATGCTTCTCGACATCGACGGCATGACCTGTGCATCGTGTGTCAGCCGTGTTGAGGGTGCGCTTGCCGGTGTCGAAGGGGTGGAGAAGGCTGGGGTCAACCTCGCCACAAGACGAGCGACAGTCGAAGGTGACAACCTGACAGAGGACGAGCTAGCCAAAGCGGTTCAAGAGGCAGGCTACTCGATGGCCAAATACGATCCTCGCAGTGGCGAAGAGGAGCGTGTGGACGAGCGCGAGCAGAAAGTGCTACGCGAAAAGAGGCAGATACTCATCAAGTTCATATTTGCCGCATCGGTGGGTGCGCTGCTTCTTGCAATGGCGTTCATATGGTCGCCATTTTCAGGCAGAACAGATATGTGGGTGATGCTAGCTCTGGCCACGCCGGTGCAGTTCTGGGCAGGTGCGCAGTTCTATCGGGGCGCATGGCAGGTGGGCAAACACGGGTCTACCGACATGAACACTCTTATCGCAGTCGGGACAAGCGCAGCCTACATCTACAGCGTTGTAGCGACAGTCGCACCTCGGATATTTGAGAGCGCTGGAGTCGAGCCGGCGGTCTACTTCGACACCGCTGTCGTGATAATCGCGCTGATCCTTCTCGGGAGGCTGCTGGAGGCGCGTGCAAGGGCCGGAACGACGCAGGCGATCAAGAAGCTGATGGGCCTTCGGGCGAAGACCGCGAGAGTTGTTCGGGACGGCGAAGAGATCGAGATCCCTGTGGAGGAAGTTCAGGTGGGTGACCTGGTGCAGGTTCGGCCTGGGGAGAAGGTACCGGTTGATGGCACGATAGAGGAGGGGTCATCGACGCTCGATGAGTCGATGCTGACCGGAGAGAGCTTACCCATAGAGAAGGGCCCAGGTAACGAGGTGATCGGCGCAACGATCAACAAGGTCGGATCCTTCCGTTTTCGTGCTGAGAAGGTCGGCACGGATACTGCGCTTGCGCAGATAGTGCGACTGGTAGAGGAGGCACAGGGCTCTAAGGCACCGATTCAGCGGATCGCTGACGTGGTTGCCTCATATTTCGTCCCCATTGTAATCCTCGCTGCGCTTGCGACCTTTGCGATCTGGTTGCTGGCAGGCGCGGCGTTTTCACAGGCGATACTGGTTCTCGTTGCGGTTTTGATTATCGCCTGCCCATGTGCGCTGGGGCTGGCGACGCCTACAGCGATAATGGTCGGAACTGGACGAGGTGCCGAGATGGGTGTACTTGTTCGCGGTGGTGAGGCGCTAGAGACGGCGAAAAACCTCGACACCATAATGCTCGACAAAACTGGAACTCTTACAAAGGGCGAACCGGCGGTCACCGACGTTATTTCGATAATCGACGGCGATGAGTCTCTGCTGGCCCTCGCTGCGTCGGTCGAGAATCAGAGCGAGCATCCGCTGGCGCAGGCAGTCGTTGAGGCGGCCGATCGGCGCGGAATAGATGTTCCAAGGGCAGAGGGCTTCAAGGCTGAGGTCGGTCACGGTGTAAGTGCGACCGTTTTAAATCAGAGTGTGGCGGTCGGTAGTGCTCGGTTCATGCGTCAACTAGGAGTTGATATAGGTGCGGCAGAGGCCGATGTACAACGACTTGAATCGAAGGGCAAGACGGCGATCGTTGTATCTGTGGACGATAGAGCTGCCGGCGTCATGGCAATTGCGGACACCTTGAAGTCAGAGGCCAAGCACACGGTGGCGAGGTTGAAGAGCTTGGGCCTGCAAGTTCTGATGGTGACGGGCGACAACAAACGCACGGCAGAAGCGATAGCCAGCGAGGCTGGAATCGACACAGTACTTGCGGAAGTACTTCCGGATCAGAAGATTGAGAAGGTGCGCGAGCTTCAGACAGACGGACGCAAGGTTGCGATGGTCGGTGATGGAATCAACGATGCACCGGCATTGGCACAGTCAGA
>SDBV01009247.1_pt1 | contig 13132 bp, 11 predicted proteins | sample 2277081 | NCBI WGS metagenome assembly SDBV01 (sample SAMN10402039, study PRJNA504765) | marine sediment metagenome | isolation source: marine sediment core GS10_PC15, 223 cmbsf | place: Arctic Ocean: Southern Knipovich Ridge | collected 2010
TCTGTGACATCGATGAGCAGGAGCTTCAGAGGGTTGCTGAGAGATACGCGATTCCTCATAAATACACCGATTTCAGAAAACTTCTCGAACGTGATGACCTTCAAGCCGTAGATGTCTGCCTGCACAACAACATGCATGCCGCAGTTACCGTCGAAGCCTTTAACTTTGGCAAAGATGTTTACTGTGAGAAGCCCGTCGCGGGGTCCTATGTCGACGGCAAGACGATGGTCGAAGCGGCTGAGAGCAGCGGAAGAAAGCTGCACATCCAGATCTTTACCTTGTTCGAGCGCGAGACCCTTGCCGCCAGGGAAATCATCGATGAGGGAAAGCTCGGGCGGCTGTATCACGCCCGTTCAGCGGGGTACCGGCGCCGGGGACGCCCCTTTGTTGACGGTTATGGAACGGCAAACTTCGTCAAGCGGGAGATTGCGGCGGGAGGGGCCCTGCACGATATGGGGATCTATCACATCGCCCAGGTTCTCTATCTCTTGGGCATGCCTCCGGTTGAGAGAATCAGCGGAAAGGTTTACCAGGAAACCGAAATGGATCCAGGACGAAGGAAAAGCAGCGGCTATGATGTTGAAGAGCTGGGGGTGGGTTTCGTACGGTTCGGAGACGGTATTACAATGGATCTCATCGAGGCGTGGGCCATTCAGCTCGATCGATTCAACGGCAGCAGCATCGTGGGAAACAAAGGAGGGCTGCGGTTGAAGCCCCTGGGATTTTACTCCACCTTTTGTGATCTGGATATGGAATCGACCTTTGATCTCGATCGGATGAACTTCCGGTGGCACAAACTGAGAGAGAATTTCGATGCCTACGACTCCTCTCATCATCACTGGATTGCTGTGCAGCAGGGCAGGGTAGAGCTCCTGCCCACGGCTCGTCTGGCGCTGGATACAATGCTTATTCAGGAAGGCATCTATCTCTCGGATCGTCTGGGCCGGGAGGTCACGGCAGACGAGATAAAGGCTCAGTCGAAGTCGACATCCAAAAAAATGTGATACCCTTTAGAAGGCAAGCTTTATTGATCAAAAGGGAAGCTTGATCTTGTCCTTTACCTTGTCCAGTGCCTCCTCGACTTCGTCTGTCACTTTCTTTTCCGCCTCTCTCTGAATCCTGTTCGCGCGGTTCTCCAGGTCTTTATTCTTTTCATCTAGCAATTTTTTGTGGGATCGAATATCGGTGATGTTGCCGTCCGAGGCCTTTTCCAAATCTTTGAACGAAGCGAAGAGCGCGTCGTTTCCCTTCAGTGTATCGCCGATCCGACGCGTGAGCTCTTTCCGAAGCTCCTCCTGGTAATCCGCTGTGAGGCGAGCGATATATCCTCCGATTCTCCCTGAGATTAGTCTGTCCACATCGCTGGATGCTGAGAGTTTCATACTTCCGTCTTTCGAGATTTGGAATCGAACCCTGATCACAACCCGAGATGCGGTTCCGAGAATCTCCACCAGTGCGGTGCCGACGGGATCGTCCGTAACGGAGAGCACTGTATCGAGATCGCTGAGGGTGAGGGAGACAAGCCCCGTCGCCGCGTTCTGCCTATCCAGCGTAAAATCACTCTCCAGCGTGTACTTTCCCTCGACGCTTCGAAGTTTCAGAAATTCGAGCCCTTCTTTGATGGAAAAGGGATAACCCGATGCTTTGAAGTCGACCTGGAAATTCGTGCGCCTTTTGCTTCGTGCGTCGATCGCACCTTGAACAGAGAGGGACTGTTTCCCCTGGCGCTGGTCTAGTCGGAAGGTTACGGGCTCGTCTGTGAGGTCCGGATCGCTGGACACGTTTTTGAGAAATCCCTCCGTATACTCAGATGAGGATCGACTTCCAACGGAGGCGGCGAGGTTTTCCAGGAGGAACTTCGGAAAGCGACGGATCGGATAGGGAACATTCACTCCCGCTCTCCGTCTGGGTCTTGCCGGTTTATCCCCCTTCGCCTTGAGGTTGTTAGCCAGGTCTACGGCCCGCAGGGCATAACCGTAGTAGTTGCCCAAAAACGCCTTCAGGTACTCCTTTGCCACGGATGATACCAGTGCCTTGACGGTATTTTCCGGGGAGCCGATGAAGGAGAGCAGATACTCGTAGTCTTGGTCCAGAGCATCCTGGACCTGCCGGTACGCCTCATCGATTTGGCCGCGATCATCCGTGATTTTGGAGCTTATCCCGGAAATATCCTTTTCCAGTGACTCTACAGCCGGATAGACCCTCCCGATCCGGGCTATCGCTGTTTGGGCTTCGGAAGCGGATCCTATCTTTGCAACGTCTATTCGACCGATCGCCTCTACATCTTCGGTCAGCCCTTTCAGCTGCGATTCCGTCTCCCGGAGGGCCGTCGACCAGTAACCGATAACTTCTTCGAGTTGTCGATTGAGCTTCTCCGCCGTATCCCTGCTCTGGAGCTTTGCGACATGTTGCTCGATCAGCTCTTCCACGTCGATGCTCGGCAGACCCAATCCGAGAGAAGGGGTAACCTTCTCCGCAATGCCTTCCCGATCAGCTCCCGATTCCCTGTCCCAGGGAAGCCGACCCGGGGTCTCTCTCGGAGTGTTCCATCTTATGTCGTTGCATTCGATATTCTCCGCTACGATCTTTCCCTTGAGAAGCTCGATCGTGTTGAAAGAAACTTCGGTTTTTCCCAGCTCAAAGAGGTTTCGCATCGGCCTCTTTCTGTCCGCCACCTCTAGATGATCGAAGCTGATGCGTCCCTGCAGAAGAGTCACTCTCATACCGCTGATATCGGCCTGGGCAGCAAAAGCGCTCTCCAGGCCACGCTCCGCAGCCAGTTCTGCCAGCCGGTTTTTGAAGACAAGATTAAAGATCAGGATGCCGCCAACCAGGACGGCCAGTAGAATCAGCCTTCCCTTTTTTACAACACCCCGGTTGGCCTTGATTGATTTTGCCAGGCCCCTCAATCTTTTAATCTCATCCGGTGACAGATCCGATTTCAGAAGATATTTACCGGATTCGTCCCTCGTGTACAGACCGTTCAGGAAATCTCTATCCTCAGATATATAGATACGTCCCAGGATCCGTTTTTGAAACTCCTGCTCGGTCAACGGCTTGCTCAGGAATTTGGGTATCTTTTTTTCGGGTAACATCTGCCACCCTCCTCACCTGGCGATAGGATAGATCCCCATCACTTTTTGAATTCCTTTGGTGATGGCGGAGACGATGGGAAACCGCTGGAATGTTTTAACAATTTTGCTGTTGGCTATCTTATCCCTGATCTTCTTCCTGTACAGTCGAACCAGCCATCGAAAGAGGAAGTACAGCGGTACCAACAGGATAAGACCCGTGATGAATGCTCCCATGACTATGCTGTTGTTGAAGCGCGTAAAAGGAACGAGGGGAACGTTGTAAAGGTGAGTGAACAGACCCTGCAGTGGTGGAGCCGTCAGAATGGCGTACCCCACGGCGTGCAGCAGACCATCGAGTAAAGGAACGATCAATTTGAATAGGGCAAGAGCCAGCAGCTCTGCTGCCAGGTTGATCCTGAGAAAAAGGGTGAGAATCAGTATGAGCCACCAGAGCAGATTGCCTGCTGGTATCAGGGCCAGCAGAAATCCCAGGGCTATTGCCGAGGCAATTTCCCCTGCTCTCTGGTTCGAGTTGATGGCCACGAGGACCCTGGCGATTCCTCTGATGAACATCGCTCCCTCCTGGGTGCATATAGGCTTCGAAACTGCAGTGCGCGTCTCCCATTATACCACCATCTCGGTTTGACAGGCCAGGATGACTAGACTAAAATTTACAAAGGATAACTGTGTATAGAATAGATATGGATCAAGCGACAGAACTCTGGATCGACGGCGGACTCTTTTTTCTCGTTCTTCTTCCCATAGTCGTGTCGGACATTAAGCACAGGAAGATACCCGATATCTATGTTTTCAGCGGGTTGATTATGATCAGCGTTAGACGCCTTGTTTTTTCTTCCTCTCCCAATCTCTGGTTCCTGCTCGACGCTGGCGTAGGTTTCTGCTTCATCCTGGTTTTCTGGTACTTTTCTAATAAGAAGATAGGCCTGGGCGACGCCAAGCTTTCAAGCCTTGTTGCGTTGCTGCTGGGAATTCCCATCTGGATACTCTCCCTGTTCCTGGCTGCGGTATGCGGCATCGTGTACGCAGCTGTTCGTATGGCACGGGGGACCATGCTCAGGACCGACCGGATTCCCTTTGCTCCTTTTCTCGGGGCAGGAGCTCTGGTTGGATTTACCCACAGTATCTTATTTGGTAGGATAAATTATGGCATTTTCTAAGGGGTCGGCTCTGACTCTTGCTATTCTCGTTTCTCTCATCGGGATTGTATCTCCCCTCTCAGCGCAGTTTATTGAATCGATGGAGTTCCAGGACAAACCGATAACGGATATTCTGCTGGCTCTCGCCGAGGTATCCGGAAAGTCCATCATCGCGGATGAAACCGTTCAGGGACGAGCTTCCTACTATTTTTCAAGAGTGGACTTCGACATGGCTCTCAAGGTTTTTCTCTCCACCTACAATCTCTATCTTACCGTTGAGGAGGGGATCTACTTCGTGTCCCGCATTCGCACCTCCTTTGACCGGTTTCAGAATACCGTTGTTCTCGATGCGCAGGACGTCGAGTACGTGTACATTCTCAACGCCCTTTCAAAGATCCTGGGGAAAACGATCCTCTACGACACGCTTCCTTCTGAGAGGATCACTCTTCATGCCAGAGAAATCTCCCCGGAGAGTCTGTTAGACATTATTGTCAAGCGACTTAAAGGTTTCGCGCTAGAATCGGCTGAGGATTATATTTATTTCAGGAAGAGAGGGACGGTGGCAGCCCAGTATGAGCGCGGGGAGAACCAAATCGTACGCGGAGACGATCGTTATTCCATTGTACAGAGGAAACGTCCCCTCTTCGAATTGTTGGATGAGCTATTCCGAGAGGCGGGACGGGAGTACTCTCTGATAACCCGCAAAAATGAAGTCATCGAGCTTCTGCGTTATAGAGATAAATCTTTTGATCAGCTACTTCGCCTGATCCTCGATCAGGTCAATATGGATTTTCAGGTGCTGCAGAAGATCTATTACATCTTTGACGTTTCCCAGAAGCATGTTCTCAACAAGCTGCGCTCGACGGTTACCATACCGCTACTTCACACGACTCCCGATGAGATCATGAAGCTCTTCCCTCCGGATATGCTGGCCAGCCGGGCCGTCAAGACGGATCCGGTGGCCAACGCCATCCTCTTGACCGGCACTCCTGAGGAGATCGGACTGATCAGGGCATTTATTGAAAAGGTGGATCGACCCGTTGAGGGAAGCCGGTACTATCGCTTTGATCTGAGCTTTGTCAAAGCGGAAAACATGAAGGGCCTTCTTCCGTTGTCGGTACGAAACGCAGATTTTATCCTGATTCCCGGGACCAACTCCTTTGCGCTCCTTCTCTCGGATCCCAAAAGAAAGATGGTGGAGGAGTACCTGTTGCTCATCGACAGGAGCATGGAGGTGGCGGAGATTCACCTGAAGTATATCAAGGCTGAGGAGCTTACCGAGCACCTGCCTCCTTCGGTAGCTAAAGAGGATATCATAGAAACAGGCGATCCCTCGGTTGTCTTTTTCAAAGGCTCAAAGGGAAAACTGGAGGTTTTCAGGCGAGAGCTTGCCGTTCTGGACCAGCCGGTTCCTCAGATTCAGTATCAGATCCTGATTGTGCAGTTCTCAGAGGGAAGTGCCCTGAACTGGCAGAACCAGGAAGATACTCTATTCTCGTTTGAATACCCGGAGCTCGGCTCCCACGCCTACTCCGGAAATATTGGGCACCTTCTGGATCTCAACTTCGATGTGTTTTCTACACTGGGGGCCAAACTCTCGATGGACTTGAACCTGGCGTTGAGCGAGAACGAAGCCACGGTGTTAACCGATACCACCCTCAGCAGCCTATCCGGTGAAACCGTTAAATTCCAGGATACCGAGACCTTTCGCTACCGGGAACTCGAAGTTGTGGATGGCGAAACCCAAAACACAGGGGTGACCAGAGAGGTTTCTACGGGTCTGATCGTGAGTATTCAGGGGTGGGCATCGGGTGATGGAATGATCACCATGGAAGTGGATGCCACGGTATCAAAACGGGGCATAGACACAACGGGTACTCTGGGGAGTCTGCCTCCAACCACCGAGAAAAAGGTCACGACCCATGTGCGGACCGTTGCCGGAAAGCCAGTTATCCTGAGCGGGCTCTACAGGTCGGATATGACGACAGTTGTCGATAAAATTCCGATCCTGGGGGATATCCCCATTCTCGGATTGCTTTTTCAGAAAAAATCCGAGTTGGAGACCAAAAGCGAAGTCGTCATTTTCGTGATGCCCCACATCGAAACGGTCGAGGCGGAGGAGTTGAATTCGGAAAAGAGACTCGCAACCCTCTATGAGAGTTTATTCCGTCCGGCCGTCTTGGCGCGATAGAGTAAAGAAGATCCATGGCTGCTGAAACCCTATTTGAGAAAGTAACCCTGACGAGTTACGTACCCCTGCCGGAGGGCGGCGAGCAGTACCCCCTCGAGTACATAGAGAACAACAGGGCGATAAAACTCCTGGAAGCAGAGCAATCGGTTATCGTTGGCATCTGTGATCCTGATAATCGTGAGCTTCTCGATAATCTTAGGCTCTTTCACAGGAAAGAGATCATCTTCAAACAGGTCGATAGCAGTGAGTTAGCCGGGTATCTCGGAAAGAGGCTCTCGGCGGAGCGGCTGGATGACGGCCGGGATCATGCGGCCGTCACGGATCCTCTGCTATTGGACAAGCTGGCCAGCGATGCTCCTATAGTCAATCTCGTCAACAGTATCATGATCGAGGCCATTCGGAGGGGTTCATCGGATATACACATCGAGGCATTTGCAGAGGAGGTATACGTGCGATATCGTCTCGATGGCTTTCTGAAAAAGGTGCAGAAGATCGACCGTGAAAGGTTCCTGGCAATTTCCGCGCGCATAAAGATTATGGCCAACCTCAACATCATGGAGAGGAGATTACCCCAGGAGGGGCGGATTTCCGTTCATCTGGGGGAAGACGTCATCGATGTCAGGGTCTCGATCGTCCCCATAGCCGACGGCGAATCCATCGTGTTGAGACTCTTCAACAAAAACAGAGAGCTCTATGGCCTCGATGAGCTGGGACTCGACGAAACGGTGCTCGGGCAGTTAAGATCTGTGAGTCGGGAGTCCGACGGTCTTATCCTGGTAACAGGACCGACGGGAAGCGGAAAGACCACCACTTTGAACTCGGTCTTGAGGGAATTGAATTCCGAGGAAGTCAAGATTATAACGATTGAGGATCCGATTGAGTATATTATCTCAGGCATCAATCAGATTCAGACAAATGATCGAATCGGGCTTACCTTCGAAACGATTCTGAGGCGCGTATTGAGACAGGATCCCGATACAATCATGGTAGGGGAGATCAGGGATCCTCAGACTACGGAGCTTGCCGTGAGGGCAGCCCTGACGGGACACCTGGTGTTTTCAACCCTCCACACCGGCGACTCGGTCTCGGTAATCCCTCGATTGGCCAATCTGGGGGTGGAACCGTACCTCATCTCGGCTGTCTTGAAGGGCATCGTCGCGCAACGTCTCGTACGCAGGATATGCCCGGAGTGTTCCGAGAAGGCCCCGCTCACACCATCCGATGAGAAGCTGCTCGGTCATTACGGCCTCGAAGCCAAAACCCTGTACAAGGGGCGCGGATGTCCTGCCTGCAGCGAAACAGGTTATCGTGGACGGATCGGTGTGTTCGAGTACTTCCGCACAAACAAAGAAATCGAGGCGATGATTGCCGACAACAGAGAGGGTTCCATCATAAGGCACTATCTCGTCGCCAAAGGAATGAGGAATCTGATGGCCGATGGTTTGCAGAAGGTCCTCGAAGGGATCACCACTCTCGGCGAGCTTGAACGGGCGGTGTTGGGATAATGCTGAACTTCAGGGGTAAAGCGATCAACGCTCATGGAGAGACTATTCGCTTCAACAGAGAAGCCGAGTCACGGGAGAGGCTTCTCCATCATCTGAGGTCCAGTGGCCTGGCGCCGATCAAGATCAGAACGGTATCAGGTGGCAGGTTTCAGAAAAAGAAACGGGTTCCTTTCGGGGCCGTTATGGACCTCACCGAGACCCTGGGTCATCTTCTCTCCTCGGGGCTGTCTCTAAAAGACGCCCTGGCGATTGCGCTCACAATCTTCCGCAAAGGGCCTGTTCGCCGCATAATCTCCGAGCTCGCCATTCGCATTGAAAAGGGATCCAGCCTCTATCAGGCTCTCGAAGACTTCGAGATGAGTTTTCCCCCTATCTATCGGGGTTTGATCAAGATCGGAGAGAAGATCGGAAGCCTGGAGAACATCTTCGAGCGGCTCACGATTTACCTGCGGGAGGGAAAGCAGTTTCGGGAAAAGATAGTTAACGCGTTGATCTATCCCATGGTCATTCTTGGCATCGCCGTTGTGGGGATCGGGCTTCTCGGGCTTTTCATTGCACCCAAGATCGAGGAGATCTATTTCCAATTCGGAGTCGATATGCCCGAGGAGATGTCACTTCGTCTGGCTTTGCTTAGGAGTGTATTCACGGCTGCCGGATTCACTGTTCTTGCGCTCGTTCTGTCAGGACTGCTCTTTCGCTCGATTAGAAGGGGCTCCGAGTCGCTCATGGAACGCTGGGACAGACTCACCTTGACCTTTCCCGTGCTGGGTAAAATCCGAATGTTTCGAGAGAATTTGAATTTTCTCTTTGCCATGGAGATCCTCACCGAAAGCGGCTACCCCGTGGAGGATGCGCTTTCCGAGGCCTACTTTGCTGTCGAAAATCGAGCCTTGCGCAGGAGCATTCGCTTAATCGGAACCAAGATCAGAAGGGGAAACCTTCTCTCCCATGCTTTTCTGCAGGATTCCCTCTTCCCCGAGAGGATCGGTCAATGGCTGGTCATCGGAGAACGGTCGGGGAGAGTCGAGACGGTCTTCCGACAGCTCAGAAGGTATTATCAGGAGGAGATCGATAAATGGTCTGCCAGGGTTATGATCGTTATCGAGCCGATCTTCATGATTCTTGTTGGAATCATCATCGTAGTTTTTCTCTTCATCTTCGTGCTTCCCGTTTTCACGATTTATCGGGACCTGCTATGAGAATAGCTCCTGCTATGAGAATAGCTCCTGCTATGAGAGAACGGCGCCTTGAATTGAGGAGGGTTGGATGAGCGAAATGGACAGAGAGATGCAAAACTTTTCCGCTGGACCGCCGGCTGACGGTGGTAAAACCGATCCGGACGAGGGGACTCGAGCCCAGGCCGGATGGACCCTTGTCGAGATCATGGTGGGAATAGCTATCGTACTGATCCTTATGACATCTGTGGGGGTCGTCCTGGTAGGGAACATCTATAAGGCGCGACAGGCGGCTGCAAGGGATCACATAAAGACCTTTGCATTGGCTCTGGATGCATACCTGCTTGATTGCTGGGAGTATCCCTCCCGGGAGCAGGGATTGAAGTCCCTTGTCGAGAAACCGATACTCAGCCCTGTTCCTACGGGCTGGGATGGGCCGTATCTGCAAATTCTCACCATCCCTAAGGACCCCTGGGGAAACGAGTACGAATACGCGGTCCCGGGTCCCGGCGGGCTTGCCTATGGAATGCGCTCCTTCGGTGCAGACCGGGTCGAAGGGGGGGAGGAGAGGAACAGGGATATCGTATCATGGAAGATCGACGGGTCGGACTGAGGGAGGGATACGTTCTTCTCGACGCCCTGTTCACTCTCTTTTTGTCCACAGTTGTTTTGCTCTCGGTATTGGGCGTCGTATCGCTGGTCGCCAATAGGGCCGCTCGTGCGGAGACGTCGGTACGAGAAGAGATTCAGGAGAGAAACGATTATGCCCGGGAGAGAGAGATCATTTTTGTTTCAGAGTGACGGCTTCACGATCGTCGAGGTCCTGGTCGCCGTGGCCGTCACATCGATCTTGGGAATGGGACTCTGGTTTGCGCTTTCCCACGCAGGGCGGTTGCTGGGCAAGGCCTCAAAGGTTCATCGCAATAGCAGGCAGGTGCTGTTTCTGGACGATGCGGTGAGACGAGAGGTGGGTCGTGTGCGGATTCCTTTCTGGGAGGGAATGTCTCCCTTCGATGGGCATGACCAATCGAAGACACTTGTCCTCCCGTTTGTCGACGGCAAGAGAAACAGGGAGCTGAGGATCGATTTTGTCGGTGATCGAGTAAGACTCAGCCGAATCGAGGGTAAAGAGGAGACGGTGGTGGCTTCCTTCGGCCCCTTCACCTCCGTTACATGGGAATGGGTCGAGGAGATAGCAGGTAAAGTGTCCGGATTTCACCTGTTGGTTCAGATGGAAGGTAGTCCGCGCATCGTGTCTCTTTTTATTCCGGCCCCCTCGCATCCTTTTTTAGTGGGGCGGATAGAGTAGTGCATATGAAAGAGTCGGGTTCAGCCTCAATAGCCATACTGATTCTACTGACCGTTTTATCCCTTCTGGCCATGGGGGTGCCGCTGCTGGTTCAAAGCTTCACCCGTTATACCGTAAAAAGTAGAGAAGAGTTTGACATCAAGCGGCAGCTCATTGAGAAAGCCGACGAGGTTGTCGACCTACTTCTGGCCAGAGACCCGGATGAGGTAGATTCACGATTTGATTCGGTTTTTCTGACAATCAAAGATGCGGAGGGTTTTACGGTTACTTTGGACGACGTTTCAAGCTATCTGGGACTGAATTGGGCCCGAAAAAAACTTATTGCAGCCAGTGAGTTACTGCTGGATTCCGAATCCTCCGCACAGGAGCTTCAGCAGCATCGAGAAGACACAGGACTCTATCTCGATCTCGAAGAGGGGTATGGTTCTTTTTTCAAAGATTATGTAGTGCTGGAGGAACATTTTACCCCGTACAGCTACTTCAATATCAACGTCTGTGATGAATTCGTTCTTCGCAAGCTCTTCGAGATCCGCACGGGCGACAAGGTCAAGGCAGAGCTATTCCATTTGAAGATTCACAACTACCGACTCCAGACAGAAGAGAAGAGCTTTGTTCAGCCTGATGAGCTGTACGATTTTTTGGGTTTGGATTATGAGGCTATCTATCCCGTTGTTAATGCAGAGCCTGTGATCAACGTCAACTTTGCTCCCCCGTCTGTGTTACGGGCGGTAATGGTCGCATCTGGCATCGAGCAACCCGAGGAGACTGTCGAGTCTCTCTTGCGGTCCCGGGATACCCGCCCACTGAACCGGGAGGCGTTGGAGTTCATCCTGGGAGAGGCTTTTCATGAGACTCCGGTGGGCCAATACCTGGGCCACAGAACTTGGTTTTGGCGTCTGCGTATCTCTAAAAACGCGAGCGCCCTCACCTGGATTTTAGCCAGGGTTCCTCAGTCGGGTGGTGCCGGCAAAATCGGGGCATTCGATGATATCGCCCTTCGCTTGGTGGAGGAGGGTTACAACCTGTGAAGTGTTACCTCTGCATCGACAACAAGGGCGAGGTTCTCCCCATATATCCTGAGGTTTTGCCGTCTGCACCAAAGGACTGCTCGCGGAACATGGTGCTTCTTCCTCGGTCGGATATCGATGTCAAAATCGTCGAGCTGCCTTCGGTAAGACGAGATGTTGAGCCTCTTCTGGAGCTCAAGATTGCAGGGCTCTATCCCGGGAGTCCGGAGGAGACGGTTTTCGATTACAGCATGTTGGACAAGGGAAGGGTGATTCTCTTTATTGCCAAACGGAACAGCATCGAGCAGTACCGGGGCCTGGTAAAGAATGCCTCGTTTTTCCTTCCCTACTCGCTGGTTCGACGATTTTTGAAGAGATCGGGCATTCAGACGGCGGTTTGTACATTCTGGTGGACGGACTGGTATGAGGTGCTGGTCTTTGACCGGGGCGATCTGGTTACGGCACGGGTATTTGAGGGAAAGGGATCTCCCATGAGACTCGCGGAGGATCTGAGGAATGTCGTTTCGGATGAGTATCAGCAGGCATCCCATATCATCTTCTGCAACGAACAGGATCGCACCGGTTTTACAGATGCCCTCTCATCGATACGGCCTCTGCCCGATCGATTTTTGACGGTGGAGAGGGTCTTTCGAGAGAACAGCCGTGTGCAGGATAGCCTTTTTACCACCCGAACCTCGTTTCTCAGGGGGTACGGAGCTGCCGTTGCTGCGGCGATCCTTCTGATAGCGGCCGTGTTTTTTTCGTTTTTTATGGACCAGCGGGTACAGATCGTGGAAGAAGCCCGGTCGAAGCTGCAGGGCCAGGCTCAACAGGTTCTCGAGGTGAAGAACCTGCTCGAACGACTGGACAACCTCACTGCGGCGTATGAAGAGCTGGTAAAACACAGGCCTGTGGATCCGTATCTCTTACTGCAGAAGCTTTCCGAGAGCTTTGGTGAGGAGCCGGAAGTGCAGCAACTGGTACTGGACGAGGTGCGGCGCATTCAGATTGACGGTAGAAGTGAGGAGCCCTTCTCCCTCATGGCAAGACTTGAGGAATCGACCCGATTCTCCTCTCTCAAGCTCTCCCGCATCGTCAAGGATGCGAAGAGGGACAAGGAGAGATTCAGCCTGTCGGGGGTGTACCGTGACCGCTAGCGCAAACCGGCTTCTGCTGAGGATACTGCTCCCTCTCCTCCTCGTGGTTGCGGCAGGCATCCTGTTGGGCGTTAAAACACGGAGGCTGCTGGTTTTCGAATCGCGTCTTGCCGACACCAAAGAGGAACTGGCCCGCTTTGGATCGCGGACTGCGGACCGTGACGACATTAATCGGTTGGTCGTCGAGCTCGAGGAGGCCATAGAGCAGGAACGATCCAGGTTTTTTAGAGTAGGGGAGGTGGATTCTGCGAGCTTTGGTCTGGCCCTCAAGCAGACGCTTCTGTCACATGGATTGACAGTGGACTCCTATAAAATCACTGACGATGAGGGTAGGGCCTCCCTGGAATTGGCGGTCTCGGGAGAAAGTGCTGCATTCGTGGAGTTCCTCTACCACGTGGCAGAGAGTGACCGGTACCTTGCTGTCAACTACCTCTCCATCAATGCCCTGGAGGGGCGGGGTAAGATTCGGGCAATTCTGCGGATCTCCTACGCCATCCTGATGGGGGAGGTGCAAGATGAGTCCCAGCAGGCTACGGACGGCACCCAGCAGGCTACGG
>SDBV01009248.1_pt1 | contig 13130 bp, 6 predicted proteins | sample 2277081 | NCBI WGS metagenome assembly SDBV01 (sample SAMN10402039, study PRJNA504765) | marine sediment metagenome | isolation source: marine sediment core GS10_PC15, 223 cmbsf | place: Arctic Ocean: Southern Knipovich Ridge | collected 2010
ACGGATGGGTTGAGGATGAGGACTAACTCTAAAAAGGTGAGCGGTTTGACAATGTGGTCGGCGCTCCTGATAATCAGGATTAATGTTCTAAATCGAACAAGCCCTAACGCCCCGGGACTTTAAGAAGACCTTTCCCGATACTTGGACTCGGTCATAACCGCTCACCCGATTTATATTAGCATAGGAAGCGGAGAGATACCAATTTATTTTCTATAAAATTGTGGTCGGTGGATCAGTATGATAAGATTCCAGGAGAGACGGCAAGAAAACGATTTTTCGACATTCGCTGGAAGCGCACAATGGCAAAATTTTCTTGACCCTGGAATTCTGCACTTTGGAAAAATTGGATATCGGCTAACACACCATTATGCCACTTTGCGCCTTAATCGCAGCCTCTGAGGACACTAAATCATGGCAAAAAAGAAGAAGATAGCTGACAAATATCAAAGATGGATCGATGCCAGGAAGAGATTTCATCTTTCTCACGCCCATATCCAGATGGCCAGGGAATTAGGTATGAACCCTAAAAAATTTGGCAGCCTGGCCAACACCAAACAGGAGTCCTGGAAGGTGCCATTGCCCGATTATATTGAGGAGCTCTATTTTAAACACTTCAAGAAAAATCAGCCCGATAATGTACGATCCATTGAGCAGATGGTTAAGGATTATAACAAGAAAAAAGAAGAGCGCAGAGACCGGAGACTAAAGGAAAAAGGATCGCAACAATCCGGTGAGGACGTAATCCAATTATAGAAACAGATCTGATCATATTTTTTCTAACGAATATCTTCTCTTGTTCCCCCGCCTCCGGAGCGCCCCAGAGACCTGGCATCCCTGCCATGTCTCTGGGGCTTATTGTAGCAATTGGCCTATCCGAGGGCTACAGGACGTAGCCCGAGGAAGGCTGTAAAAAGAGTTTTTACTGTAGCAAAAAAATGTAACAGTATTCCGGTCTCATTACGGATGAACTTTATTAATTCGGATCCCAGTTTACATTCACGCCGAATTCATTGTTGAAGCGGAGAGGAACTGCGCTGTCATCACCCAGGGGGAGAACGTAAGCTTGAGGCAGTGATAGTTTTCTAGTCTATACGAAATACGAGGTGGCAGCCGGATGGAAAGGCGGTTGACGGAATAAAGATAGGGGGGGAATTAAGAAAGAAAGAGAAGACCCCGACACGGAACGGATGGGTTGAGGATGCGGGAAGCTTCAAGAAAAACGGCCCGATATTGTATTTCTCCTGCTCCATAGCCGGACAGTCTCATCTGATTTGTTAAGGGTACATTCTGATCTACAATTCTCACCTTTTGAAACAAACCCAACTCTTTAGGGGCATTACAATTTTTCTTCAGATAGAACCAGGCATAGTAAGCGGATTAATCTAAAAAATACCATAACACCCACAAGGAAAGGTAATCACTTACCCAATTCTTTCCGGTCTGCATCATCATTACAAGGCTTTCAGCTTAAATATTTTATTCGATTCTTCATATTTTCTTCTGTGCATCTTAAGAGAACTACCTTCACTCAATGATTTTTGTTGTTTAAGAATCTAAAAATATTCGAATTTACCGGAGAATAATAGCCCGCAACCCTTATTTCTCTGGAGTAATAATCCATATCTGGTTAGAAATATCTAAAAGCTATGGCGATTCTACGTCCGGATGGAATAATTCACCCTCACGCCCTAAAGTAATCGAATTCGCAAAAATTCGGCATGCGATTTGAGGCTAAACAGAACCTAATAACCCTTATTGCGTACTTTATACGCAACCATACCCTTTTTCAAGCTTTTTATAGGACGATTTTCCTTTGTTTTACACGATTTTTCACCATAGGACTTGTGTGGGATTATAAGTCTGACTATCATTGGAGCTGTCGAGGGACCAGAGCAGGAAGAGAGCCTTTATTAGCTTGCAGCAGTTATCACGTAGGGGGAATGGAGTGGAAAAACACCTTTTTAAAATGAAATATACTGGGTAATTAAAATGGCGTTAACTTGGTCATCAAGCCGGGACCAAATACTTCACGGCTGCGAACGGAAATACTATTTCCAGTACCTTGTTTCTGCTAGAATTAACAGCAGGGACAAGGTGCTACGCGAAATCGCTTTTTTGAAAAGATTAAGAAACATATATATGTGGAAAGGAAGTTTTTTCCATGATGTCATAGCAGATTATCTTGAGCGATTTCAGAGAGGACAAGCCATTAAAGTCGATGCCTTTCTTGACCACTACCAGAGAATTATCGAAACACAATGGACCCATTCGCTGGAGAAGAAATACCGAGAGGATATCAGAGCAATGGGCCAAGGAAATTCGCTAGCCTTATTGGAGCATGAATATGAAGATGATTTGCCAGAAAACACCCTCCAGGATGTTATCCGTGATATCAGGAACTGGTTCTTGCTCTTCACCACTTGGGCAGAAGACTATGGTATTTTTGAAAAGCTAAGGAAATCCAACCGATACTGGATAGAGCCGCAGCCTTATGGTGCAAATGCACCTGGGTTTGATTATGAAGATGTTCAGGTTCTTGCGAAAGTCGATCTGGCTACCCAAAACAGCGATGGCAGCTTCGATATCTACGACTGGAAATCAGGTTCTGCACCAAACCGACCTGCATGGATCAACCTTGATCAGGCTGAGCTGCAAGTAAGTGTGTACCAGCTATGGCCACACAAGCGGTTTAATGTTCCACTGGATTCAATCCAGGCTCATCTTATCTATCTGGGTAATAACCCGCCAGAACAAAAGATTTTTGAGATGGATGGGAACAGGAAAGAATATGTTCTGAACCTGATAGGTAGAAGTATTGAACGAGCAAAACAGTTTTTAGAATTACGTTCTGGCGATTTAAGGGATTTCGATTACAGTTCAAGCCATCACATATGCCGCTTTGTGTCTTTAAAAGGCTTTGCCAAAGGGAGCTATCAACATGACTTTTTCGCAAAATAGGAAGGAATTAGCAGCAACGCTTTTTCCAATTGAAGGCTTATCCGGTACTAAGTACAAATTCAGGATTTTGAAAGTACGGGAAAGAATACCGGACGATAATAAGCAGCCCATCCGACTGCAAAAATGGGCTGACAGGCTATGGAGACGTGAACTTCGCTGTCCAGTGTTTCCTACAAGACGTTTCAGTTATCCGGCGTTTCTCATCCCAGGAAGCAACAGCCCACCTGTAGGAGATTCGATTGAAATAGTTGATGTTCCTGATAGGACCTATCATATTGATGTCACAGATCAAACAATAGAGATTGACATAGAGCAGGCGCAAGGTCCTGAACGAGAATTAATATGCAGAATGCTTGAAAGGCCCTTTACGGACAAGATACTGTCAATGCGTGATATATTCTGGAAGGACCAATGGACCTTATTCTATCTTCAAGAACCAGCGAATAGCTCGGTAAGCAAGGATATTATGAACGCCTATAGAGGGTATAAGTTTGGCGTGGTATTTGTTGAAGGCAGGGGTTTGCATTTGGCTGTCGACGTAAGGACCCGTTACGTAGGGCGAAAATCGCTCAGCGAATATTCGACAGAAGAACGAAACACGATTCTCAGCAGCCATCTTGACTTGGATACAGAGTTTAAGGATCGACCTAGATTCCTCCGTGACAATGGTGCTGCCAAATTCCCCTGCAGATACACCGGCGAGACAGGGGAGACGGTAAGTCAATATACCATAGACGATACCGGCACAACGGTTCTCGGCTACTACCGGCAAAAGTATCTTTTTTTGGACATTCACCCTAATAATCCTACTGTATTCACCCAAGACAAAGAGGAGAGGAAAAGTGTAGGGTCTCCATCTTCACGGTTGTTCCCGATTTTTGTAACAGAATACGAAGGTGTGCGTGCTTGCTCTGTACAGCCCCAGATGACGCCTACCGAAAGGTTTTCGGTAATACAGGATTTCCTGAAATATCTAAAAGGAATTAGATACGCAGAAACCCCAGTAAAGGTAAGTGAACAGATTCTTATCGCTAATAGACAGGTCTTTATCCCGCCGAGGCTGGAGTTTGGCGATGGATATGTTCTCAAGCCTTTTCGAAATGGAGCTCCTCCTTCTTGGAACGAAAGCTTTGACAGCCAGATCGTAAAATATCGCTCAAGGAAACTGCCCGCTTTATACAGAAATGGCCCTTATCACAATGAACCTCTTCCAGGGATTGTGCTTCTGTACCCCAAATCCATGGAACGATCAATGAGAGAGACGTTCCTTAAGGAGCTAAAGCGAGAGATAAACCTGCAGACCAAGCAGAATATGCAAATTCTTAAGCAGCGGCAGTATCAGGTTGGGAGATATGAACGGATGGGTAGCTCCCTCCTCACGCTGGCAACAGAGATCCAATCTACTACCCAGAGATGCTTAACTGTCGTTGTCCTCTGGAAAAGGCTTTATAAGAGCATCCACGGAAACTTGAAGAACACCTTACAGACAACACTTTCTCAATGCGTCTGGGAAAGAACGGTTTCAAATATTTGCAACCAATATAATCCTAGTCGTGCAAAGAGTCAGGTCCGCAATCTTTCACTCGGTGTTATAACTGAAGCTGGCGTTAAACCATGGGTTTTGGCTGACTCCCTGTATCATGACCTTCACATAGGAATTGATTTGCTTCACGGTCGGATTGGGTATCATTTCCTGTGTGGAATCGGCGGCAGAATAATAGACACCTATTCTGGTTCCACAATCCAGCGAGGCCGAATGCATGAGGCAATCAAAAGGCCCGAGATTAAAAATAGGCTTGTTCAGTCAATACAATCCATTGTAAATAGCGGAAATAAAATTGGGAGCATAGTGATTCACCGGGACGGTAGATGGTGGCCAAGCGAAAGCGACGGCTTGAATGAAGCCCTTGGCAGGCTGAAAAGAGATGGCATCCTGGATGATAATGTGCGCTGTACGGTAGTTGAAATTCGCAAAAACCATATGCCCATTCGGGTTTTTACATCAACGAGTGGCTCTGAACAGTATTTCCAAAATCCTCTGCCTGGGACTTATTTTGTTTTGGATTCGAATAGAGTCCTGCTTACGACGACAGGTCGGCCTGGTGCGTGGGATGAGCCGGGTGGCAGGACAGCAAGTACTTTGCTTCTGGAGGTTATTGAGACTATTGGGGATTTTAATATTGAGGAAATAGCAAGGGATGCATATCATCTAACACACTTGAATTGGAGCGCTCCTGATATCGATATCAGCCTTCCTGTTACTGTTCGCTGGACAGACGAGCTCTTACGAGAGACATTGCGGCCACCGACTCAGGAGAACGATGATGAGACGGAATATGAGGAAGAGGATGAAAACCAAGCTTATATAGAAGATGACATTTAAATATTAGTTGTTTTTGAAATATAGATAGGAGGTAAAATAATGAACGAGCTTGCGTCAGTCTCTGGGAAACTTCAGCGCGAAGTGGAGACATTAAGAGAACTAAATAACGCTTTGCTGGTAATTGAATCTAGTGCATTGGAGCGAAGTTCTGATTTCGGCTTTTCCCCCGAGGACGTATCAAAGAGCCAGAAATTCATTATAGATTTTGCAACACGTTTGCTCTCAGTTCTCAAAGAAGAAGACCCCTCGCTTTATCTGCAACCTATTATAGACCATCTAAAAAGTGGGATGAAGCCTGTCGAAGACTGGATTGAAGACTTAGAGAAGATCACCGAAGAGATTAGCTCAAACAGAAAACTGACAGATGATAGCCTGGGAATCTTGGAGGATATTCTTTCCCTGCTTGATAACCAGTTTGCAGAAGACCTGCAGCGTTTATATGCTAGGTAGGTGTTTCTATGCAAGTATATCTTGATTCAAAGGTGGTAGAATATTCTGTCCTTTTTGATTGGATAGAGTCTGAGATAAATAGGTTGCGTGCCGAAAATAAGAATCACGCTCAACTTGTAGATTATCTGCATAACAAGTATACAGAATTGCAGAAATCATACGAACGGCTAAAAGTAATTTTAAAGCTGAAGAGCAAGAGACTTGTTCAGAGGGCACTTCCTATTATCCATGACATTGAATATCAGATACTTGTACTAACATACTATTATATTCCGAGGTTGCAGAGAGAGAATGCTAACGATCTTTTTATTAGGAAGGTTGTTCTTTCTGTATTACAGCGCTGCGGCCTTTCCTGGATTGAAGATGTTTTAGTTTGCCTTGATAACCATCATGCAATTTTTCTTGCAATGACTGAAATGCCAATTATTTTTGCCCCACCGCAGCATGTGATCTCTACCTCGGATATGGCTGCCATTTACCACGAATTAGGACACGATGTATTCCAGCATTTTCCGGACATCTTAAACAATCAATCCAGAGCAGTTTTTAGATACTTTTCCCAACTAAGGCAGAGTGCCAGCACCATGTCACCTGAAAAAAGAAAAGCCCGAAACAAAATGATAGATAACGCAATGACTTGCTGGAGCGCAGAAAGGCTTAATGAACTTTTCAGTGACATCTATGCAACTTTCATCTGTGGACCGGCACATTATTTCTTAAGCGTCGATATTGCAGTCAGGATAGGGCGAAACCCATTTTTTATTAATATCGCTGATGTTCATCCGCCTTGGGCTACAAGGATTAATGCATGCTACAGAACGCTTTTGCCTGCATATGAGAATGAAGACAAGGTACAGGTAATCCGTCGAGTATGGGATTCTTATGCTTCCACGCAACAAAAGGACATAAATTACGATTGGTTATATCCTGAAGACCTCATAGAACAACTTGTAGATGGTGCAATTCGGAACATTGAGCAGTTCGTTCCAAATGCTCAACGATATTCCAAGTCATTGCAGGAATTTTCTGAGGTAGATGACTCTCCTTCGGATAAGGGTCTTGAGGATATTTTGAATGAGCGGCTAATTGTTCTTTTTTCTAACCCTGTCCGTTATGGAGAATGGGAAAAGAAAGTGTTCAGCATTCTTAGAGCGCAATGTGAAAATTCCGAGGCATAATCCGGCTAACGACATTATGAACATGGCTCCCAACGACTATTACAAATCCATGATAGAACGGCTCCAGGCCAAAATCTATGCGTTCATGGATGACATCCGCCGTGGGACTAATATCTTTGAAGGTCGCAGGTCAATTGAGGAACAATTATCTGAGGAATATCATGCCCGTTTTCTTATAGAGTTGATTCAGAATGCTGACGATACTTGCGGAAAGGAAGGTCAGATACTCATAGTAATCAGGCAGGAACCCTCGCCGAGGATTGTTGTTTGCAATACAGGGAAAGGATTTACCCGAAAGAATTTTGAATGCCTTTGCACTTTGGGGTTGACAGACAAAAATCCAGAAGAGGCTATTGGCAACAAGGGCCTTGGTTTTCGTTCAGTCTTGGAAGTCTGTAAATCACCCTTTATATATTCCAGCGACATTAACCGCCATGAAAATACTCAACCTAATTTCGATGGCTACTGTTTTTGTTTTGATCCTGATGAGCTTGTAAATGCTTTGCAGACAATATCTGAAAGCTTCGTCTCAGGGGACGGGGTCCCTCGAATGGTGATTTCCGGCAGCGCTTTTCAATTATTGGAAAACTCACAACTCGAAATCGTTGAATCATTAAAAAACAGTCTCAACAATCCGGAAATCTTGGAGCGTTCGTGCAAGTGGTTGCCCGTATATGAAATGCCCATCCCAATCAAGGTATCTGATCCATTATTACCCTGGGCCGCCAACCTTGGATTTGCAACAGCTGTTTCCATAGAAATAAAACCGGGCACTGAGCCAATTTTCAGAAAAGCCTTGGCTGAGTTACAGCCATACACATTCCTTTTTCTGCGCAATACCAAAAATATCTCGGTATATCTGGAAAATACCGAAGATACTGAACCAAGAAAAATCATTGAATTTGTGAGGGCCATCCCATCTTCAGAAAAAACCGGCGAAATCAGGAAGGGAGAAATTGAGGTCATTTACCATGACAGGCAGACCTGGGCAGATATCTGTGGAAAGGAAATAGAAGGTCTTGGGGGTGAATCGCAGACGTGGTGGTTGTACAAAAAGCCCATGCTCAAAAAGGATTTTGAAGATGCCCTTGCAACGCTTCCGGAACGCTGGCATCAAATCCAACAGGTAGAGGTAGAGGTTGCTGTCCCCATAGGTGGTAACAGTGAAGGAAGATTCTCGATATATTTGCCTACATTAGCAAAAACAGGAACAGGTGCCTGGATTAATGCTCCCTTTTACGGGAGCATAGACAGAAAAAGCATTGAATGGGACAGGGAATGGAATTACTGCCTTTTGAGTCATGCTGTCGCCTGCGTTGGAGACATGGGCAGCGTCCTTCGCAGGTCACATGAGATAGAATCAAGCCAGGCGATATTGAAGCTGCTGGGAATTATCGATCAGGAGCAGGCTCTTGCAAAAAAGCAAATATCATCTGATTCCATACAACGCATTGTTAAGGAAGAGGACTGGATACTTAGCGAACCCAATTCAAAAGGCGAGCTGGAATATAAAAAGATTTCACAGATTACCTTGCCAAAGGATCTCACATGGAAAGTTAATCCTGTTGAACCGGTTCTGGATATAGAGTGCCGAGAGAAGATCCCATTAGTTCAGCCCAACCCTGAACTAGCAAATCAAGAAATAATAGAAAACACTGCTAAGATTTATGAAGTCGAGACAAAAAAGCCGACAGATGAAGAACTGACTCATCTTGCTGAAATAGCGATCCGCCTTGCGACAAAGAATAAGCAAGACAGCACTTGGTGGAATTCTCTCTACAGATGGCTAGGGCATTTGGACATACAGTATGATGCATTGGTAGGCAAGAAACTGATATGGACTCAAGCCGGGATATACAAGGTCGAGAAAGAATCCAGAATATTCTCTCCTCCAAGAAGGCCTGTTGCTTCTGACGATGCAGACACTCCAATGATCAAAAAGTTCCAGGATTTACTCACCGAATCTTTGCCAGCCGCACTCAGAAACAGAGTGTCTTTCCTTCACCCGGATATAGACCTTGGTGATAAACAAATTCGATCCTTCCTCATTAGGGAATATCGTGGTGAGCAGGTTGTCAGAGACTTTCGGACTGAACAAGTCGCTGATTTCATACTCAATCGCGTTTGCCGGGACCTCTACAAGAAAAAGATGTCCAAAAAAAGAAGAAAGGACGCTGCCGAGATTTTCGCATGGACTTTCATCCTTTGGAAACAGATGCGCGGAGAAGGTCAGTCCGTCGACTGGAATCATCTTTTGGTGTGGACCAATATAGGATTTCGCCCAGCTAATGAAACGTATGCAGGAAAGTCATGGATGGGTGATGAGGGTGCAGATCTTGAGAAGGTATTCCAGGACGCAGAACCTCAAAGACCCTTTGTTGTGCACCCAAATAATCTTATTCAGATGTTGCCGAAAGACTATCAGGAACTGATCTCAGCATATAATCTTAAAGACGATCTGAAACAATTCATTTTAGAAGCGCTTGGAGTTTGGACAGCGCCAAGACTTAATATCCTGAAAGCCACAAGACCAGGGGGATTTCTTCCGGAACTTTGTCCGGTAGGATATGGCTATTCGCTTGATACTTCCTCGCTCCGCGATGTCCCAGAGAAATTCAATCTGCCTATAAGCAAAAAGACTTGGGAAAGCTACCTTCGGAGAATTGAAAATGAAAGCAAGGGTCACCCTTTCCAGATGTCTGTGAAGTACGTACTCAATCAAATTCCTTACATAGAAGAAATTCCAAATCCAGGAAAAGACACGCAAGCCTTGGCGCGGTGCCTGGGGAGAGGGTGGGACAAGTATTACAGGAAAAATATGATTGTAAAAATCAAGCGTGACCCAAAAGATTCTGGAAGTCCCAACCAATGGACCGTTACCGGCTTTGTGGTTGAGCAATTCAAGCAAACTGAATGGATTCCTTCCAAAGTCTGGGCAACAAAAATCTCGGAAGAACGTGAAGCGAGTGAAGAGTTTCCAGATCTTGTCAAACCTGGAAGAGTGGTAAAAATAAACAAAGACCTTTTCGGACCAGGGAGCACTTTGATATATTCCCTGCTTCCTCACATTGATCCCACTGTAGAACAATGTATCTCTGAGGAGCTTTGCCATAAGATAGGAATCGTTGTTTATTCTCCCCAAAAGGAAGCGCAGAAACCCTTTCACATTATGAACCTTCTATGTCAAGCCCACAAGCATCTCCCGTCTGAACGTGAACATTTCCTGCTGTCTTTATGGCAGGACCTGTTTGATTCGGCTGTATCTCAATTTGACCCTGGCGCGGTTCCTAAAATAACGCCCGATTTTGCCCTGGTTTACGAGACCCAAAAAGACGGTGGGAAACGGCTCCGTTGGTTGCAACCCATCACAGATGACAATCCTGAAAAATATACAGCATGGGTCAATGATAATGAGGATTGTCTATCATTGCTACCGTCAGGGACCTTTATTGCTTGTACAGGGAAAGCCCGATCCCGCTGGGATGATCGCGTCACTATTCTTAAGCATATATTGCAGAATGCAGACGTGCGAAAGCTTTCAGAGTTGAAAATAATCCCTGAATACAGGGAGATTAATGGTTGGGAGGAACCGAGGCTTATGCATGATGTTTTCCTTTGGCTAGTTCAGCCGTCGCTTGCAGTTTTAACTTTCGGTAGGGAAACGCAGCCGATGTCAGTATCAAATCCCGAAGGTGACTTCCAAAAGAAGATCTTGCCTCGTATACAAGGGACAAGAGTCAAGTATGTCCGCAATCTCCTAATAAAGCTTGAGGGACTTGACGTGGAGCAAAAATCCCGTAACATATTTTACGCAACCTCAGAAAACCTCTTATACCTTGATATTGGAGAGGACCTCAAGTTGCGCGATCTGGCATTGCCTCTCAGCCTATTGTTCGATCGGGAAGACTTCCGCAAGCCCGCAGAACTCTGGCTTCGGGATATTGAGGAAAGCACCTCAGACAGTGCTTTAAGAGAAGATGTGCCTCCTGATATTGCCATAGATGAGTTACATATAGACCCAGCGAATCTACAGGAGCTATTCCAGGTCATTGGTGGTCAGACACAGCAAATAATCAGGTCAGTTGCACCGGCATTGTTCTGCCTTTGTAAATCGGGCGGGTCGTCTCTTTCAGAAGAGGAATTCAACAGCACAATCAGCAAGATAGCTGACAGCGGAAAGCCTTACGAGCTTTCCGAGCAGATGATGGCAGTTATGTTAACCAAATGTGGAGTTTCGGAAGCTGCTATCCATGCAAGTACATTGAGGCAGGTTGCAGAACAAATGCGGGAAGCAGCTGAAATCTCAAAAAAATCATATGATTTGTTCAGCATAGATCTCAAAAATTGGAATTCAGCAGCCCTAGAAATCGGAGCTAGGGGACAGATCGTCATAAATGATGAAGCGACAGAAGCCTTCAATAAGGTGAAACAGGAAACCAGATGGGCAGCATGCGGTTTCCTGCAGAAACACCTTGAGGGCTCACGAAGAGAAGAGTTTAATGAAAGATGGATATCTTACGACGACCTGAAACCGTCCAAATCCATACATGATACCTGGACTCCAGACTCTCCCACAATCGAATCTCCGATAATAAATTGGTTCAAAGAGCAGGCTGCGTATCTTATGGAGAGGCCTGATTTGCCAGATGATGACAAATTTCTTGAATCTATCAGAGGCAAATACACTTTATTGCATAAAGATCCAGATGCTGTCTTAGATTCCAATATCAAATCCATGAACAATCAATGGAAACGTTTACGCGTATTATTAGCAAGCCTAGCTATCAGAGGCGTTGACAGCAATACGATCATATCGAGCCTCAAAGTCATTGAGGATAATGCTCCGGGCAATTGGGTGAAAGATAATGAAAAATTATCCTCCTTTTTAAGAGTAGGTCTTATTTCAAATGTAGAGCTTTTCAGTCTACAATGTAAATGGATTGTCACCCAAACAGCCGTTGTCAAAAAGCAACTTGAGGGCACAAAGGCTAAGACTTTGGATGAATTTATTAAGACCAACAAGATCAATCCGGATGAAGAACTGAAAGCTGAAGAGCGGCTGATGAAAGAGCCAAAAACTGTTCCCAAACAGACAATAGCACGGAACTCATTCGAAATTCCAGACAAAGACCAGCTACTTGACGAATTGAAGAAAAAATTGGATCAGCTCCTGAACCAGAACAACAAGAAGATGCTCAACAAGCTCTCTCAGGATGCGGATATCGACCTTATTGCAAATCTGGGAGAAAAGCCACAGTCCCGTGCAAAGGCCAAGAAGGGAACGCGAAAAATTTCCATAAAAAAAGGCAAAGATACTGATTTTATAGGATATGTCGCTGAATATTTCATATTTAGGGCATTGAAGAAACATTATCCTCATATAGGTCTTTCAGAATGGGTCTCCGGGAACAAAGAAAAGTTTTTTCCTGGCAGCAAGGGTGACGACAGTCTGGGTTATGACTTCTGCATACCAGTAGACAGCCGTAAGGTCATGATCGAAGTAAAAAGCCATACCGGCGACCAAAGCTATTTTGAATTAGGTTCCACAGAACTTGATGCTGCCCAGCAAGCCCTGGAAACAGCTGAAACCTATCAAATCTGGGTCATCCGGAACATGGAAGGCGACCTTGATATTGATCGCTTACCAAATCCCATGGTCAGGGAAAACAGGAAGCATTTCAGGTTCGAGGTCGGAAGGGTTTACTATCAGACTGAGTGAGTCACTTTTTTAAAGGATAAATGCCATAAAAAAATTGCTACTCTCTTTTTATACATATTTTTTTCACGGTTTCCGCATCCGCAGAAACCATCCAAATCGGCTCCTTCAACATCAAGTACCTAGCGTGAGTTTATTATAAAACTAAGAATAAATTCTCCCCATGCGCTGTAAGTCATTGTGATACAATGATTTATAGCTTTTTTTATTTATAATCTCTGTATACACTGATTAATTTAATAGAAATATTAATTTAATGCTTGACAATATAATGAAATAGATCTATAATCAGGAATGTATATTGATATGTATACACTGCTTGTTAAAATGAGGTCCACGTAATGGCAATTATTCAACCTAAAACTTCAAGAGGACATAAATACTGGTACATCGTGGAATCAAGAAGGGTTAATGGCAAACCCAGACCTATCGTACTTGCCTATCT
>SDBV01009249.1_pt1 | contig 13130 bp, 10 predicted proteins | sample 2277081 | NCBI WGS metagenome assembly SDBV01 (sample SAMN10402039, study PRJNA504765) | marine sediment metagenome | isolation source: marine sediment core GS10_PC15, 223 cmbsf | place: Arctic Ocean: Southern Knipovich Ridge | collected 2010
CTATATGTTTGAGCAAAAGCCGTAAAAACATTAACTAATCTTTCTTGATATGTAAGAGCGCCATCTGTTTTTCTTATATTGCCGGATGCTACATATCCTAAAGACCACTTAATTGCGTTTCTTGAGGCTGTATCACCATCAATACTTGATTTACTAAATCTTGAATAAAAACCTCTGAAAGCTTCTTGAGCTACATGATTTTTAAAAATTTGTGGCGAAATACTTCCATCTCTATGATTTATCCATGAAAGTTTATCTCCCGACTGAACGTTTGTTTTTAAATCTACAAGCATTTCAGCATCATGAAAAAACGCCTGCCTAGTCTTAATAAGCGGCGAAATACTACTTGATCCTTCCATTTTATTATCTCCTTATTATTTTTATTTATTATATTTATTAGCTATATTAGCCTTTATTAATCAAACTTTATCAAATCTTCTGCTACTTCTTTTTTTGGAGCTGTCAAATCTTCTATTTTTTGAGCAGCAGCTCTATAGTTTTGGCCGATAACTCCTTTATTATCACTATTTGATAATAACTCAGCTGTTTGGGCTAAAACATAAAAAGAGCTCACCAGGCTTGTATAATCTGCCTTAACAGTAGTAACGTCTCGTATAGGAGCTGTTGATTTCAAATATGCTTCTACCCATTTTATGGATATTTGAGAAGATTCAAGACCATCTACCTTTTTATTACTCCAAGAATACGCCCATCTAACAGCCTCTTGACCAATGTGTTCTTTATAGACTTCAGGCTTAAAATTTTTGCTCCAGCCTAATTTACTACCAAATATGATTTTGTTAAGTTTTGCAACATCATTATCAAAATCTTGTATTGGTCTGTTTGCAAAAATTTCTTCACTTTTTTTTGCTGCTTGTGAGGTTTTTGGATCAGCCACATCATCAATAACGAATGTTTGCGCCGTAATTTGCGTCCCAAAAGGAACAATGCTTAAACTTGCCATTTCTTATCTCCTTATTATTTATTATTAAAATTAAATATTATTTTGCTTCTTGCTTTGGAAAGTTTTCTTCCATCAATGCAAACCATTTCTGAGTCTGAGCATCTACCTCTTCTGTATCAACTAAGAGATCTACTTTTTTATCTAACCAATTTAACCTGTAATTTCTAGCTATATCCAAAATCGTTTTAGCAGTTTCCATTTTTTTTGCATAATACGGACCTTGATCTTTACGAGGTGCAAATGCTTTGATATAAGATTCTGCTAAAGTTACTAAACCTTTAAAAGCTTTTTCAAAACTTTTAACTTCCAGTTCCTTCCAACCTATCGTTTTTACTGAATCACTGTTAACAACGCCATCTACAAGCAAGTCTTTAAACCATTTATTCAAATAAGCAACAATTCTTTCATCTTTTTCAGAATAGCCTAAATTCGCAGATTTTGCCCAAGCACCAGCTTTTTGAAAGCCCCAAGGTTTAACAAAGCTTAAATAATTATCTTTGCCAACACTTAGTTCATATCCAGCTTCAAGATTTTTAGGTGTAATTTTTGCTAAAGTATCAAATTCTATAGCTAATTGACTATAAGTTCTCAATACATAAAAATTTGTTCTTGCAGTCATTTTTATCTCCCTTTTTTATTAATATTTTTATTTTTTATTATTAGATAAAAAAACATTTTTATCTTTTAGTAATATAATAACAAAATTAGCAATAAAAATATATTGTTTTTATAACTTAATTATAAAGTTATAATAAATAAAATTTTGTTAATTACATTGTATAAATAGGCTATTTTATAATAAAAAAAATAGAATAATTAATTAATAGTTTAATGTTAAAAATGTTATCTTTAATATTATTAGTTGAAATTATATGTATAATTATAATAAAAATATAAATAGATAAGGAGTTATTAATGTTAAGAAAAATCGCTCTTTTTGGAATGAGTGAAAAAGGGAGATTAAATCATCCATATATTTGCCATACTTTGATAGAGCTATGCGATACCTTCGGTAACCCTCCAGAAGAGAGTTTTGGGCTGATATTTGCGATCCAAGCTATTATGTATGAGAGAGAAGTGATCTTTTTTAGAGTCCAAGAAGAGGGCTATATCGAAGAGGATTATCTTAAAGGGATTGAGTATTTAAAAGAGGGTAAAGTAAAAAATTTAGATGCTATTTGTATACCAGGGGTAGGAAGTGCAAATATCATAGATAGCTTAGATCCGATCTGTAAAAAGCATAGCTCTATTATCATCACAACCGAAAAGGATTTATTTGATTATTTGATAGAGAAATAAGCTATTTTCAAATTCTTTATTACTATAGAGATCTTCAAAAGATATTTTTACATTATCAAATTTATTGATAGATAGTTTTTGATTTTTTTTTATTTAAAAAATATCCACCTAAATTTTTAAAAAATTTAGGTGGTTTAAATGAGAATATCTAAAATATTTAATCGATTATGCATCGAAATAAAATATTTTATTTATTGTGAGATAAATACTCTGCCACCCCTTCTTGAGTAGGTTTTAGAGTTTTTTCGCCAAGATGCCAGTTGGCAGGACATACCTCACCATGAGTTTCAAAACAAATAAGAGCATCTAAAACACGCAGAGCTTCATCAACCGATCTTCCTAAAAATAGATCGTTAATGATTTCATGACGAACGATACCTTCTTTATCGATTAAAAAAAGGCCTCTATAAGCAATCCCTTCATCTTCATTTAATACACCATAATCTCTAGATATATTTTTGGTAATATCTGCAACGAGTGGATATTCTACGCCTTTAATACCGCCTTTATCTTTTGGGGTATCAAGCCAGGCAAAATGAGAATAAATACTATCTACAGAACACCCGACTACTTGAGCATCTTTCTTCTTAAAAGCTTCTAGCTTTTCTTGAAAAGCATGCAGCTCTGTTGGACAGACAAATGTAAAATCTAAGGGATAGAAAAAGAAAATTACATATCTACCATGATAGTTTGATAAAGAAAAATCCTCATCGAATTTATTCTTAATTACTGCTTTTGATTTAAACTCTGGGGCTTTTTTTCCTACGAGAGTCATTTTTTTACTCCTTTTTTAAATAAATTTATCAGAATCTTTCATCCAATTCTCTTCGCCAATTGTTGTAAAAGATCCATGTCCAGGATAAACTTTTGTATCACTATCTAGTTTTGATAGTTTTTTTAAAGAATTGATCATATCTTCAGGGTTAGAATATGGCAAATCCACCCTCCCGAAAGATCCTTTAAATAAAGTATCACCTGAAAAAAGAGTTTTCTCTTTTTCAATTAGATAACAAACCCCACCTGGAGTATGTCCAGGGGTGTGAAGTACCAAAATATCAATATCACCAATTTTAATTTTTTTACCATTTTCTAATAAAACATCCGGTTTTACACCTTCTACTTTTAAAGATGGTAAAAAATCAATTGGTCCAGGGTTTTCTAAACTATTGGCATCTAATTTATGAATATAAATTGGAATGAAAAATTTATCTTTTATGATTTTTACATCTGCAATATGGTCCCAATGAGAGTGCGTAAGCAAAATAGCCTCTAAAGTGAAAGAGTTTTTTTCTAAAAACTCTGATAACTTATCTATCGATCCAAAAGATGGATCGATAACAAAGGCTTTTTTACTTTCCTCTGAGACAACAACATATGTGTTATTGTCAATAGGACCTAATACAAATTTTTGAATTAACATAATTTTAAATATAAAATACCTTTGCACCGGAGAGGATTCGAACCTCTGACTTCCTGGTTCGTAGCCAGGCACTCTATCCAACTGAGCTACCGGTGCATTTAAACATTGTAATGATGACTAATATTATAGGTTTTTATCAAGAATTTTTATGTTTTAAAAACATTAGTTGGATTTTGATTTGAATAAAATACTTACAATTAATTTTTATCTTAAAATTTCAGCCAGGTATGTCCAGAAAAAATCTCAATATTTTTAAAGATCAAATGATTTTTAAAAAAAAATTAAACTTTTTTATTGTTTTGATATTTGCTAAATCGACAAAAAAATAATTTTACTGTTATAAGATATGAAAAGAAAAGGATGTGAAAAGTATGTCAAATTCTGCCCTGTTATTATTGGATTTGCAAAATGATATTTGTCACGAAGAGGGAATTTTTCATAAAAATGGTTTAGATTGCACAAATTTTACAAAAATAATACCTAACATTGTTGATATGATGTTTTTTTGCAAAGAACATCATATTCCCATTATAGTCGTGCAACATAGTGTTTTAGAAGATATGGATAAGGTTGGAGTTGGACTTGGTATTTATAAAAAAATTATTCCTTTTATACAGACAGAGGGTCTTAGAGAAAACACCTGGGGACATGATCTTCTAGATGAGATAAAAAATCATGTAGATTACAAAATTAAAAGATGGACGATGTCAGCGTTTTATCATACAGAACTTGTGAGATATCTAGTTGCTCTTAGAATTAATCAATTAATAATTGCAGGCAGAACAACTAACGATATAGTTGAGACAACAGCGAGAGAAGCGGCTGCTAGAAATTATAAAACTATAACTATATCTGATTGCACTGCAAGTTATAGTGAAAAGATGCACCTTGCATCACTGACTAATATAAATAATTTTGGACAAGTAATATCATCAAAAAACTTTCAAGATAGTTTTTTAGAGGAGAAAATATGAATATAGTTATTTTAGGAGCAGGTGAAATTGGCTCATATTTAGCAGCGGTTTTAGCAGAAGAACAACATAGTGTAACCCTCATTGATAAAGATCCTACTATCTTAGAAAAGGTTAGTCAAAAAACTGATGTTGCAACACTTTTAGGTTACGGCTCTAGATGGAAGTTGCTCGATACTTTAATCGAGAGTGAACCTGATATTTTTATTGCAATGACCGGTGATGATGAAACCAATTTAGTCTCTTGTTCCATAGCTAAAAATTTAGGATACCCAAAAACTGTGGCTAGAGTTAAAGAAATCGGATTTTTAGCCAGATCAAGACTTGATTTTGGTAGACTTTTTTATGTTGATCATTTCATCGGCGCTGAAGTATTAGCCGCTAATGATATTTTAAAAAGTATTATTAATCCTGAAGATTTAGCCATTGAAAATTTTGCCCATGGCGCTATTCAAATGAGAACAATTGTTGTATCAGATAAATGGAAGCAAACCGATATTAGATTAAGCGATTTAAAACTACCCGAAGAGATGATAATCGGTCTTATAAGAAGAAAAAAAATAGATCCAAAAAATCCTGATAAAATTATCGAAAAAGTTATTTTCCCTCATGGCAATGATCATATTGAGGTTGGTGATGAAATCACAGTCTTGGGTGAAACAAAATTTATGCAAGATATCCACGCCTTTTTCAAAATAGAGCAAAAAAAACCAAAATCTGTCGTAATAGTCGGTGCCTCAACAGTTGGAGTAAGACTTGCTCATATTTTAGAGATGAGAAATATCTATGTAAAAATTATAGAACATGATATTAATCGCTGCAAAGAAATAGCCGATCTCTTACCTAAAAGCACCGTGATAAATGAAGATGGTAAAAATTTAGATTTTTTAGCCTCAGAACAAATCCAAGATGTTGATGCTTTTGTCGCTTGCACGAATAGAGATGAAGAAAACTTTTTGATTTCAAGTATCGGAAAACATATCGGCTGCAAAAAAGTCATAAGTTTAATTTCAAATACAAGCTTTGCTTCAATTTTAAAAGCTAATGATATTAAGTTCTCAGTTTCAGAAAGAGTAAATATTGCTAATAGAATATCATCGATTATTCATGAAGAAAAAATAATTTCTATCGCCACACTTTGTGATAATAAAGCAAAAGTTTTGGAAATAAAAGTCTCTGAAAACTGTGAACTGGTTGGAATACCTTTATCTGAGTTAAGCGCTAAACTACCAGAAAAATTAATTATCGCCGCTATTGAAAATAGAGGGAGGATCATGATAGGTAAAGGCAACAGAATAATATCCCCTGGCGACACTTTGATTATTAATACCAGCCCTGAAATTCTAGCTGAACTTCAAGTGTTATTTTAAGGAGATAAAAATTGAGATACAAAGAAGTTAGTAAAATCATCGGCAAGTTACTTTTTTATTTTTCTTTGATGCTAATTATTCCCCTTTTTATCTCTTTATATTTTCAGTTTATCTATAAAACTCCCCATCCTAATGCAACTATCCCTTTTTTAGAAACTATTGCTGTTTGTTTAATATTATCTGGAATTTTTCTCTATTTTGGTAAAAAAGCTAGTGGTGTTTTTTTTAGAAGAGAAAGTGTTTTAATAGTTGTTTTAATGTGGGTCTTAGCAACGATCATAAGCGCTCTACCTTTTTATTTTTCCAGTACTTTAACAAATCCTATCGATTGTGTATTCGAATCGATGTCTGGGCTAACAACCACTGGCGCAACTGTTATGTGTCCTAAACTCTATCAAGGGACCTCTGAAAAGGAAACAAATTACTCTGTAAAAAATCCTCATTATCCTGAAAAAAATTATGTTTTTTATGGAACTATCAAACCTGTTAGAGATGCTTCTGGCAATATTCTCTATGAAGGTGTTGAAGCAGTTAGTAAAGCTGTTTTATTTTGGCGAAGCTTTATTCAGTGGCTCGGCGGTCTTGGAATAGTTGTCTTATTTTTAACAGTTTTGCCAGCACTCGCTGTTGGTGGGAAATTTTTATTGCAAGCTGAAATGACCGGCCCGGTAAAAGAGACCATCGCTCCGAGAATAAAAGAGACAGCCTCTCTTCTTTGGAAACTCTATTTAGGACTGACTATCATTGAGGTTTTCTTTTTGATTTTAACCAATGAAAAAATGCAAATAATGGACGCCTTTTGTATTACCTTTTCCAATTTATCAACTGGTGGATACGCAATAAGAAATGACTCTATTGCAAGCTACCATAACTATATTACTGAATGGGTAATTATAGTTTTTATGTTTATCGGCAGTATTAACTTTGCCCTGTATTTTCACTGTTTAAGGGGCAAGTTTTATAAAATTTATGAACCGGATTTTATCTTATATGTTGCTGTGGTTGTTATCGGAGCTGCTTTGGTAGTTTATAAATTAATTGGAGCGAGAGGTTATTCTTTAGACGGTGTTTCAACTGGGGTTTATAATCTATCAAGCGCTATTAGAGAAGGAACTTTTCAAGCCATATCAGCTCAATCATCAACAGGTTTTGTAACGACCGATGTATCAAAATGGCCGTTCTCAACTCAGATGTTTATGTTACTTTTAATGTTTATCGGAGGTATGTCCGGCGCAACTTGCGGAGGTATAAAAACTTCACGTTTTTATATCTTGTATAAAATTATGAAAAATAAAATTGAAGAGATCTTTAGACCATCAACTGTTCGACTTTTAAAAGTTGGAAAAAAAGAAATTCCAACTAGCACTGGAATTACTGTGCTCGTCTTTTTTTGTTTGGTCGCTTTTTTTACAGTGTTAGCTACAGTTTTATTTGTTTTTGCCCAAATAGATTCAGAAACATCTTTCAGTTCAGTTGCTTGTATGCTAAATAATATTGGATTTGCTTTTGGCGCCGGAGGCCCGGGCACCTCTTTTGCTTTTATGAGCTCTTTTAGTAAACTTTTATCTAGTTTTTTGATGCTTCTTGGAAGATTAGAGTATTTTATTATCATACTCATCTTCGCCCCAATTTTTTGGAAGATCAAATAATCTATAAGCCTAAAGTTCTAAAAATTTTATTAGAAATCTCTTTTTTAAATGGTCGCCAATGCATAGCTTCAGGATCTAATACTCTCATAAATTCTCTGTCTTGTTTATTAACATTTTTTAACAAACTAGCTTCAAATGGAATAGTTTCATCTTTTCCATCCGCTAAACAAACAATTAATTTTTTACCCCTAACCCTTTTCCAATATTTTTCAGGTTCTAAATTCCAATCAAAAATAATCGCTATTTTGCCGATAAAATAAGCAATAATTGAAGATACTGCCTTTATCAAAAACGCTAAAGTTCTTGGTCTTAATAATTTTTCATCATCATAGATTTTATGAAATTTCACAAAGCTCTCAATCTTATCAATAACTTTTTGAGGAGCAAGCTTTCCAATCAACACAAAAGGCATAATAAAGAAACTTGAAAATAGTTGATGAAAGAATTTTTGAGCCATATAATACATAGCTTTTTCAACCGTCGCAAAAGACCTGTCATTTAACAGTTTTACCTCTTTATATTTAGATGCTAAAAATGTCGCTTGGCAACCCCCAAATGAATGCCCATGGATAATAATATCTTTTATCGGAACTCTTAGCTTTTTTATAGCATACTGAAGTATCGAATCAGCTTCGATAAGCAGGCCTTTTTTACTTGCTCTACCCTCACTTTTGACAACGCCAGAATTATTAAAAATAATAATATTGCATTTTCTAACATTAGACATCGCATCATAATGCCATAAATCTTCGTACCTACCGAGTTGTCCTAAAAAATGAATTATTAAAGGAGCATCTTTATTTAAAGTTCTACCAAAACTATTTTTGCCAGGAATAAAAATTCCATTTAGTTTCTCTCCACCAGCTGTTTTAATATTTATCTCTTTAGCCCCGAATTCTTTTTTTAAACCCTCTCTTCCCTCATTTAAATAATCTTTTTGTAAAACAAGTTGTTTTTCGCCGTTGAAAAGATATTTATAGATTTTTTCTTTTTTGCTATAAGCCTGAGAAGGAACAAATAAATAATAACCTAAAAAAGTGTGTATCTTATAATGAATGTAGCGACAAATACCGATGGGTAAAAATATAATCGATAATATGTCATAAATAAGATTAATAACCTTTCTTAGTAGAGATCTTTTCAAGTAAGAGGGATAGCTTGCTTGAAATATCGGTTTTTTTTCTATTATCGGCTGATCTAGTTTTAGATTGTTATCCACTTTCACTAGATTTAGCCTATTTGTATTTGATAAACTCATTGTTTTTAAAAGGTTATTTAAGAAATGCCTACATCATCGGCATGCCACCTGGCATCATCGGCATACCACCCATTTCTCCTCCCATAGAAGGATCCATTGAAGGTCCTGTTTTATTATTGGGCGATCTCTTATCAGTAATCATCGCTGTTATAGTAAGCAGTAAAGACGCTATTGATGCCGCATTTTTAAGGGCGCTTTTAGTAACAAGTAAGGGATCGATCACACCATCTTGCATCAAATCTGAAAATTTGTTTGTCAAAGCATTATATCCCCAAGAACCTTTTTTCTCGATTGCCTTTTGTGCTATTACATCCCCTTTTTCACCTGCATTATTAGCTATGGTAATAGCTGGAGCTTCAAGAGCTTTTTTGACTATTTCAATTCCTATTTTTTCTTCTTTTATATCTGTTTGTATTTGATCTAAATGAGAAATACATCTTAAAAAAGCAACACCTCCACCTGGCACTATTCCACTAACTGTTGCCGCTTTTGTAGCATGTAAAGCATCCTCTATTCTTTGTTTTTTCTCTTTCATTTCAATCTCTGTTGGAGCTCCGACATGAATAATTGCTACCCCTCCAATTAGATGCGCTAATCTATTTTCTAATCTTTCAATTTCATAAGAAGAGGTTGAATCAGCAATTTGAACTCTTATTTGAGTCTCTCTTTGTTTAACTTTTTGAGCATCTACTTTCCCATCAATAATTGTTGTAGCTTCTTTAGAAATTTTTATTTTTTTAGCTCTTCCTAGCATTTTTTCATCAAAATTATCTATTTCTAATCCTGTCTCTTTAGAAATTACACTCCCGCTGGTTAAGGCAGCTAAATCATTTAAAATCTCTTTTCTATTCTCCCCAAAAGATGGGGCTTTTACAGCACAAATTGGAAAGTTCGCTTTCACTTTATTAACAACTAAAGTTGTTAAAGCATCAGGATCAATATCATCCGCAATTATTAATAAAGGACGAGTCTCTTTTTCCATAACTTTTTCTAAAATTTTTACTACATCTTTAGCTGAAGATAGTTTTTGATCAGTAATATAAATAACTGGATCGTCAAGTTCAGCTATCATCTTTTCGGGATTCGTCACAAAATATGGTGAGATAAATCCATTTGTAAATTGCATCCCTTCAACAACATCTAACGTAGTTTCTATACCAGTTCCATCAGCAATGGTTATTATTCCATCTTTTCCAACTTTTTCCATCGCTTCTGCTATAATAGTTCCAATCTCTTCATCATTATTAGCTGAAATTTTCGCTACCTGTTTGATTTCATCAAATGATTTGATTTCAGAGGCTAGCTCATCTAGTTTTTTTGAGACAGCATCGATTGCTTTTTCTATGCCTTTTTTGATTAACATCGGATTTGAATGAGCAATAACATTTTTAATACCCTCAAGTAATATAGCTTCAGCTAAAACTATCGCACTTGTAGTACCGTCACCGGCTACATCAGCTGTTTTAGAAGCCGCTTCTTTTATCATCTGAGCGCCCATATTTTCAAATTTATCTTTTAAAAATATTTCATTGGCTACTGTCACACCATCTTTTGTCGATAAAATATTTGCAAAATCACTTTTGATAATTACATTTCTACCTTTCGGTCCAAGAGTCACTTTAACAGCTTTTGCAAGAGTTTGAACTCCTCTTAGAATTGATCTTAGAGCTTTTTCATCAAATTTAAATTGCTTGGACATAACCTCTCCTTTTTTCAATTTTACTTTTCAAAAAAACTTTATTTTTTACAACTTGTATTTGCTGTAAATTCATTGATAAATCAAAGGTAAAACCTTAATAGATTTTTATTTTTTTGTCAATAAGAGCTAAGCCTTTGAGCCTATCGAAAATTATATTAATAATTTTAAGATAAAAAACTATTCTAATTTAAACTTATTTTTAATAAAATGCTCAGCTAAAGGTTTTGAAAATGGAAGAAAAAAAATATTCTTTTTACCTAGATCGAGCAATAGAGCTGATGAACACTTGCACAGATTCAACACTAGAGTTTGAAGATCGTTTACATAAATCTTTAGAAATGGCCGAGTTCATTACCTTGCTCGCTAATCACGTCCAACCTCCTGAAGAGAAAAAAAAAATAACTTACTATAATAAAATTTTAAACACCTCTAAAGGTAAAGCTTTTGTTTCAAACCTGCTCGATCAATCCTTTCGTAGCGCTTCTAGACCAAAGATAATAGATCAAATCTCCCATTTATCTTATCATTATGGAACCCCAAGCTTTTTGCCTGTTTCTCTAAAGGCCACCTTGTTTACTCTCAATCTTTTAGGAAAATCTTTTCCTCATTTTTTTGCGACTATTATGCAAAAAAGATTAATAAAAGAATCTTTAAATGTCTTGAGTTTTGCAGATAGCTTTCATTTACATAAATATCTGCAAGCAAATAAAGAAAAACAAGTGGTTCTTTCATTAATTCAATCCATATCCTTTGGACATAAATCTATCGAAAAACACTTAATAAATATTTTAAGACTGCTTTCTAATCCACAAATAAAAACAATTTGTATCAATATCGCTGATCTATCCTCTTTTCGCACCCACTATAAGACTTTTGATGAATTGGAAGAAAATCTTAAAAAGGTTTTTAGAGCATCTTTAAAAAATGATAAAGCTAAATTGATAATAATCAATATTGAAAATCACTCTGAGCTAGATCTTTCTTTAGAAGTTTTTAAAAAAATACTCCTCTCCGATGAATTTTTAGAAGTAAAAATGGGCATTTCTCTTCAAGCATATTTTCCTGAAAGTTTTGAAATTCAAAAAGATTTGATTGAAAAGGCAAAAAAAAGATTAGCAAAAAATGGTACTCCCATTTTAATTAGAATTACAAAAGGCGAAAAACTTATCCAAGAACAGATTAATGCAGCCAAAAATAATTGGCCATCTCCCACCTATCTATCAAAAGTTGAGACTGATGCTAATTTCAAAAAAATGCTCATTCTAGGTTTTGATAAACAAAATGCGAAAGCGGCGAATATTGCAGTTGTAACTTCAAATGTTTTTGATATAAGTTTTGCCCTTTTATTTATCAAAGAAAAACAATTAGAACCTTATGTCTATTTTGAGATCGCTGCAGGGAGAAGTAGAAATGCTATTAGAAGAGCTTTAGAAGCCTTAATCGGCAAAAATCTAAAAATATTATGTCCTATTGTTTTCAAAAAAAATTTTCATTTAGCTTGTAATTACTTGCTTAGTAAAATTAATGATGTCACTAATTCTGAAAACATTGTTTCTCAATTAAGCACTCTATATCCAGGAACAAAAAATTGGGAAGAACAATTTGATAATTTCAAGCTTAGCTTAGAAAAGATTGATAAAATTTCCAATAAACGCAAACAAAATCAAGATAGAGAAAAGATTATTAAAATTTCTAATCACATAAATTTTGAAAATGAACCACTGACCGATTTTTCTATAAAAGAAAATATATTATGGGCAGAAAAGATTATTGAAAAAGCCATAACCTATAGCGTTGATGATATCCCTTTAATTATTGATGGCGAGAATATTACAACAACTCAAATAGCTTTTGGTAAAAATCCATCAAAGCCTAACACAAATTTTTACAAATATTCATTATCTGATGAAAATCTTATTCAAAGAGCCATCAAAACGGCTAAAGAAAATGAAGAGAAATGGAGTAAGAGTCCTGTTGAAAAAAGATGTGAAATTTTATTAACCCTCGCTCAAAAACTAAGAGAAAAAAGAGATTTTTTTATTCAAAATCTTATTGTTGATGTTGGAAAAACAGCTTTGGAGGCTGATAGAGAGGTCTCCGACGCTATAGATGCCATAGAGTATCATGCAAAACACATGTTAGATCTTACTAGAGCTAAAGAAGATATTAAATTTGAATCAAAAGGAACTTTTTTAATAATCCCTTCTTGGAATTTTCCTCTTTCAACCGCTGCAGAAGAAATAACAAGCGCTCTTGTTAGTGGAAATACTATAATTTTAAAACCTTTATCAACATGTCCTCTTATTTGTTATGAGTTTGTTTTACTGATGTATGAAGCTTCTGTTCCTAAAGGTGTTTTGCAATATTTAAATTGCTCAGATGAACTTTTTGAAAAAAAATTAATTGCTGATCCGAGAATAGATTCCGTTGTTATTTTTACCTCTGCAAAATATGCTAGAAAATTAATTGCCCTTAGAAATGGCCTTGAAATATCAGCGAT
>SDBV01009250.1_pt1 | contig 13129 bp, 21 predicted proteins | sample 2277081 | NCBI WGS metagenome assembly SDBV01 (sample SAMN10402039, study PRJNA504765) | marine sediment metagenome | isolation source: marine sediment core GS10_PC15, 223 cmbsf | place: Arctic Ocean: Southern Knipovich Ridge | collected 2010
ATATAGAACCTAATGATTGCACTGGATGTGAGGAAGAATTTAATGCAACAAATTGGATAGTATTAAAATTATTTAAGGAATTCAAAGTAGAAATTCCTTTATGTGATGATTGTTTAAAAAAATTAAGGGGGCTAATTAAAAAGAATAAATGACTATTCTTTTTTAAGGATGAATAAATAAAATGGAAACACAAGATAATAAAGATAAAATAACTGTGAAACTAAAAGAAAGAAATATAGAATGTATAATTAAATATCCTAAACAATCAAGATTAAAAACAAGATTGGAGATTTTAGATAAATTAAGAAAGGAATTATATCACAATTAAACTAATAAAAATGAAACCACATAAATTAACAAAGAAAGAACTTCAAGAATTATATGAAGAAGAAAGTGGGAGTGTTAAAGAAAGAGTTAAGGATGCTTTAGAAAGTAAATGTAATGTTTGGAGATATGGAAAATGAAAAAGAAATTTATATTAGATGCTTGTTGTGGAAGTAGAATGTTTTGGTTTCAAAAGAATCAACCAAACACAATATTCCAAGACATTAGAAAATATGATAAAGGATTCATAGATAATCGTCCAAATAGGGAATTACATCCAGATATGATTGGGGATTTTAGAAAAATGGACTTTCCTGACCGGTCATTCAAATTAATAGTATTTGACCCCCCACATTTAATTGGAAAACCAGATGGTTGTAGAATGACAAGAACTTATGGGGCTTTAAATGCTGAAACTTGGCAGGAAGATATTAAAAAAGGATTTGATGAATGCTGGAGAGTTTTAGATGATTATGGGGTGTTAATATTTAAATGGAATGATGCTAGTAAAAAAAGAAAAGAAGTTTTAGAAGTATTAGGAAGAACCCCGTTATTTGGACATCCTAATGGGAGCAAAATACCAACACATTGGTTTTGTTTTATGAAATTTCCAGAGGAGGATAAGAGTTAATTCTTTTTAATGTAAGATGGTAAAGAAAACAATACATACAGAATATGGAGAACCAAATGATGAGTTTGGAAAACATAAAGTTTGTGAAGAGTACGGATTATGTATTAAATGTGGAGATTGTGATTTATATCATAATGAGATAATAAAAGGGAGAAAAAAATAAAAGCTTTTATTCAAGTAAAGGAGAGATTTAATCTTCCAAACATAGGAGTAAAAATGAATCGAAATAGGAAATAAAATAGTAGTAAATTTTAAATAGTAGTAAATCTTTAATAATTAATGAAAAATAAAATTAATATATTTATTTTACTACTATTAGTTATTACTTCAATTAATCTTCTTTCTGCAGTAAGCATAGATCCTATTGAACAAGGACAAACTGCAGAATTATATCAAACTTGTAATAATTGCACTTTTTGTAATTTAACAACTGCTACTAACCCAAATGGAATAGTTTTGCTATCAAATATAGAATTTACTCAAAATCCTTCTACATATTATTTTCATATTTTAAATGAATCAAATACCACTATTCTTGGATCCTATAAATATTGTTTTGATTGTGGTAATTCGGAACAATCAGAAACTGGATGTATAGATTTTGATGTTACTCCTGATGGGGTTGCAACAGATTTATCTAAGATGTGGGTTAATATTTTTTTCTTAATATTTTTTATTATTCTAATATATACTACTCATTTTTTAGTTAAAAAAATAGATTTTAAAAAATGGAATGATTCCATAATTCAAAAATATTTAACTAAAAATATTGTTAAGGTAGTTTTATCAGCATTGTTATTTAATATAATGAAAAATATCTATATAATCTATTATCTTTTAGGATTACCAATATTTTTAATCCTTATGGATTTAGCTTATATTTATAATATTTCCGTGATAATTACTCCAATGATTGTATTCTTTTATATTTATTTAGGGCTAGGAATCCCAATAGTAGGAATAGTATTCCTAAGTTATGTTCAGGAATGGTTTGCAGAGATAATGGATTTAGTTAAAAATATGGATTGGGGGATAGAAGTATAAAATGGCACAATCACAAAAAGGATCTATAAAGGTGGGGGATAAGGGCAAACTTTTTTATGATAACCTAAGAACTAATCGTAGACAAAAAATTGATGGAAATCTCCCAACAGATAAAATAGATTTAAGTTATTGGGAAATGACTGAATTATTAAAACAATTTTTTGAGGAAAATAATGATTTATATTTAAAATTAGTAAAAATGGAGTACAAAAAACAACATGGCTGATATATTAGATATGTTAGACACTTTAAAAACGCAAGGAAGCATAATCTTAATAATAGTTAGTATTCTAATGATATTTGTATCAGGAATATTCTTTTCAATAGCTTATTTAGTTATGGATGAAACACATGAAGGATTCTTAGCTACGGATTGTATTATCACAGATAATCTTTATGCAGATACTTGTCAGGAATTGTGGGAACTGACAATCTATAAATTCTTTGCATTAAAGGATTTATTAATTTGGATGAGTTATTTTTTTATATTTACATTTGTAATTGGGATGTTAGTTTCGGGTTATCAATCTGGTAAAAGTCCAGTATTACTGGGGGTATTAATCTTATTTGTAATTGTTATTACTTATGCCGCAATAGAATTTTCAAATGTATATAGAACAATGTTAGAAGTTCCAGCATTTTTATCCATGGTTCAACCATTTACAATTTATAATATGATAATGTTAAATTTCCCATGGTTTGTTTTTATAATTGGATTATTTTCAACAATATTGGGTGTTGTTAATTTTCAAAGATCAAATGTAAATACTGTAACTACTGAAAGTTTGAATTATTAAAATGAAAAAGAATAAAACAAAGACAAAAAAAATTAGAATGGTAGTTTGCCCTAAATGTAAATATATTTGGAATACTAGACAAAAAGGATATATTTGTTGTTCAAGATGTAAAAGGTACTTTGGGAGGTATAAAAAATGATAAAATCTACACCTAAAAATCATTTAAAGCAACAGAGGGAATATAAAAATAGAGGGGTTTATAATGAATAAGAAAATATTTGGATTAATATTTATATTATTTTTATTAATTCCATTAGTAAGTAGCTTTGATTGGGATAATATTAAAGATGTAAAAGAAACAAATGGTTTAGCAGGATATAAAGATATTGATATATATAATTCTTGGATAATTCCAAATGTAATTAAAGGAGATATTTTATGGAGTGGGAGTTTAGATAGTAATACTCAAGATTGTAGAACTGATTGTGAATCCATCCAAACAATAATATTATATGAAAGAGGAATTTTAATTAAAGAGGTAATATATGAAAGAATTTATTCTGATGATTCTAGAGAAAGAACAAATATAAAGAGTAGTAAAATCTCCTTAAAAAATAACCTCCAACCCTATCAGATGGAAGATTATAAATATCAATGTATTGAAACTGGGGAAAATTATCCAAATGGAACCGAAATTTCTGTTTGTTCTATTAATAAAATTGGAGAGTATACAGAATATCCTTTTGAATGGATAAATTATGAACTAGGGACTGAATTAGATCCTGGAATTTATGAGGTTAAATTAGAAGGAAGAAAAAATCCTTCTTGGAGTGTTGATTGGATTTATAAAACACAAGGAATAACTTTAAGTGAATGGGCGATTTGGGGGAACATAAGTGAGGGAGATGAAGCAGAGGTATTATTAATTTCTCCTGAAGATAATTTTGAATCTCCAACAGCTAATGTTACCTTTAGTTGTTCAGCAAATGTAACAAATGGAGCAGATATAACCAATGTTTCTTGGTGGGAAAATAGTACGGGAGTTTTTCTTTTAAATGAAACAAGAATTATAAATGTTCCACAGAACTCAACCCATGGGTTTGTTTTAGATACTTCTACAGTAGATACAACAAAATCAGGGGTTGTTATTAATTCAAGTGAAGCAACTCAAATATCTGCTGTTATAAAAGATTCATCTGCTGATGCAACAGTAGCTTATATTCAAACTGCTTATGCTAGTGGAATATTGGCGAATGCTACTTTTATTGGAAATCTTGCAACCTTTAATCCACCTATAGAAATAGATGCAGATACCCAATATTGGATTTTAGTTGATGATGCAGGAGCAAGTTTTACTGCAAGACATAAACAGGCAATTAGTTTGCCTGTTGTAGATGGAAGAATAAGTTGGGACTTAGGAGTTAATAATGTTGGGGCAACAGGAAGTGATCAAGTATGGGATATTATAAATATAAGTACTGGAAACACAGGAAATTTTACAATACAAAATTTTAATAAAAATATCTCTTCTACTTTTGATTGGACTTGTAGTGCAGGAGATAGTGATGGAGATTTTGGATTTGCGATTGAAAATAGAACTGTAGGATTAGACACAACCCCTCCAACAATAGTAATAAACAATCCTGAAATATTAGAAGGATTCGGATTGTTTGAAGGAAATCAAACTCTTAATTTTACAATAACTGATGGAGGATTAGATTCTTGTTTCTTTGACTATAATGATACAAATACTTCATTTAGTTGTATTTCTGGGATTACCAATACTACTTCATTTGTATTAACTGATCAGAGAAACATTACTGTTTATGCTAATGATAGTTTGGGGAATATTAATTCTACATTTAGAGAATGGGAGTATGTAATTTTTCAAACAAATCAAAGTTTTGATAATGTAACCTTTAGTGGAGCAGAAGAAACATTCACTCTTGATTTTACATTAGGTGATGGATTTTCTATTTCAGGGGCAGTTATGGATTATAATGGAACTAATTATACATCAAACATTATTTCAATAGAAAATGGAACTAGATTATCAAATACAATAAATGTACCTATTGTTAGTGATGATACTAATTTTACATTTAAGTTTTTAATAACTGTTAATGGAAATATAATTGAAACAGGGACACTTACACAACTTGTTTCCCAATTAAATATAACTGATTGTAGTGTTGGGGGAACTGTAATATTAAATATGTCTCTTTTTGATGAAAAATTAAAAACAAATATAACTGGAGATATTGAAATAAATGTTCAAGCAATAGATAAATCTTCTTTAGCAGAAGCAGGATTTACTAATTTAACTTTTAATGATACTCATTCTGCATCAATTTGCCTATCCTTAGTTGAAGCATTAGATAGTCTTTTCTTAGATGCAGAAATAAAATACTTATCTGAAGGATATGTTTCTGAACTTTACCATATCCAAAGAGCAGATTTATCAGATGCCCCAATTATCTTAAATCTATTTGATTTAAATAGTAATGAATCGACTGAATTTTTAGTAACATATCAAGATGATAATTTAATTTTTGTTGAAGATGCAGTATTACAATTACAAAGAAAGTATATCTCAGAGGATTTATTTGAAGTAGTTGAAGCCCCTTTAACTTCTGATGGTGGAACTGCAATTGTTCATATAGATTTGGATACCAATAAATATAAGGTAACAATTGTAAAAAATGGTGTTGTTTTGGATATTTTTGATAATATTGTTTTCTCTTGTGAAAGTGAATTAAGTGGACAATGTAGCCAAAAACTATTCGGTCAAATAGATCCACAAAATGATATTGATGTTGAAAATTTAATAGATTTTGCCATTGCAATTACTCAATCTAATGATACGATTACAACCCTATTCTCAATACCTAGTGGGGTTCCAAGTTCTATTAATGTTTTAATGACTCAAACAGATCAATTTAATAATACTAATACTTGTAATGAAACAGTATTTTCTTCTGCAGGTGCAATTGAGTGTACGATTATTCCTACAATTGGAGATAGTTTTTTAGATTTATCAATTAAAAAATCAGGAGAAATAAAATCACAAAAATCTTATATTGTTCAAGAAGATTTTATGTTAGATTTTGCAGGAAATAATTATTTTATATTATTTATTTTAATGTTAAGTGTTATTGGAATGGCATTTACAAGCCCTGAATGGATTATTATAAATGCAGTTATAACAATGGTATTAGCAGGGGCATTGTATTTAGCAACAGGAGTTAATTTTGTAGTTGGTTTAGGAAATCTTATTTGGTTAATTATCGCAGCAGTAATTTTAATATTTAAAATTTCTCACCAGGAGGATAGGTAATGGTAGACGATAATATAAAGAAATTTACAGTAAGCTGGGTATTATTTGGAGTATTATTCTTTTCATTATTAAGTTTTGCAATAACTTTTATGTTTAATAATAATCCATCTGGATTAGGTGATGCAGGAGATGTTTTTGAAACTACTCAGACAGGCCTTTCATCTAAATTATTTGAAGTTCCTCCAGATAGCAATGCTTTATTAAATATTACTGCAAAAACAAATCCTGAAGAAAGTTTCTTAGGTAGTAGGGATAGTGTTGCAACTTCCTATGGATTAACAGATACTGGACAAGGTTTTTTTGAAAGTGCAAAGATATTTATGAGCTGGGTAATAACTGGTACTGCTGGAACAATGCTTATATCTGTTTTTGGTGGGTTGTTTTCAATAGTTGCATTATACTGGATAATTAAATTCATAAGGACTGGTAGTTAAAATGCAAAAATATAAAACAATGTTGGATTTTCCAGATGCAACGGGAGTAATTCCAATATTAAATGCAATAGTAACTGCAATTCCTCCATTCTTTTCAATAATACTTTTTGTTATTTGGTTATTGGGTTCTGGTGCTTCTTATTATGCAATTTTAAAGACTACTGGTAAAAAAAGATTTTGGAGTTGTTTAACTGCTATGAGTTTTGTTTGTTTTTTATTATCTTTAGTTATTACTTCTATGAATAATGTTGTAGAATATCTTAATGGATACTGGGTGGGATTTTATATTTTAATGACCTTAATCTCTTGGTATATGCTTTCTAATTATAAGTAATGTATAACAACCTAGTAGTAACTAAACACTTAAGTTTATATATTAATTTAAATAATATATTTTATGAGATATACAATTTCTAAATTATATTGTGGAGAAGGAGGTTTAAGAATCTTTTTAAAATGGACGGCAAAGAAATAATTAAAGCAATTGCTATTGTAATTGCAGTAGTTATTATGTCGGTTATTGGAGCTTTGATTATTGGTACAATCCTTGCAAGTGAGGTTTTCACTTCTTTGGCAATAATTAATGTTACTGCTATTTCAGATCAATTCGGATTATTCATTACTGGATTACTTGCTTTCTTAGCAATAATTGGTACAATAGTTGGAGTTGTTTGGTTAGTATTCTATGTTAAAATGTTGTTTAACAAGGATGGCGGAATCTCTAATATGACTGCATAATTATTGTGACTCTACTCTCAGGGAGGACAGGAAACCTCTATAACTCAACCTGCACGATTAAGGCATATGTCTTAAGAAGGGTGTAAATCCCTTTTTTATAATAATATAAACAATGGAAAATAATAATTCAAAACAAATGGATGGAAAAAAAGTTATAGAATCAATCGCAATTGTAATAATGGTGGTGATTATTTCTGTAATTGGTGGTTTGATAGTAGGAAGCATATTAGATTCTTCAAGTTTTGAGAATATTATTGCATCTGATTCTACAAGTAATGAAACTATATTAGATGTTTCAAATATAACTGCAAGAACCGTAGATAATGCAGGTTTACCTAGTTTTTCAATGACATTAGGACTTGTTACTAATGCTAGTGATGGGGCATTGATTCTATCTGGAAATTATACTTCAACTTCAAATGGATCTATTATTGCTACTGATGCGGGTGCAATTAGTACTTTTAATGGAACTGATTGGAATGTAAGTTATACTTATACTTATGATTCTGGAATTAATCCAACAAGACTTAACGTAACTAATGTGGGTAATCAATTCGGATTATTCATTACTGGATTACTTGCTTTCTTAGCAATAATCGGTACAATAATTGGAGTTGTTTGGTTAGTATTCTATGTTAAAAAATTATTCCATAAAGAAACTGGACTTAATACTTTAACTGCATAATTTTAGGAACATTTATAAACAATTAACCACTCAGTATTTAATGAGAGTTGATAAAAAAAATGGCTAGTGTTTATGATCCTGCTGCAGGGATGATGGCTGGAGGAGTTGTTAAATGGTTAGGTTATGCTAAATGGTTATGGCCAATAGCAATATTAGTTTTCTTAGGATTAATTGCTTGGTTAATTAAAAAATTTAAAAAAAAGAGTGATCAATGGACTCATAAGTTAAGAGTTAGAAGAGTATTACCTGGAAAAAGATTAACAGATCCTGTAATACACTTAATGAGAAGATTTCCACTAATTAAAAAAGCAGAAGTTTTTGAATTAGAAAAACCATTTCTTGGAGGTTATTTAATTCCAGAATTGGATGAATATTCTGGAGAAAACGAATTTTCAATTATACTTGATACTAATAATAGAATCTATACTAATAAAGGGGAGTTCTTTGATCCAGATAAATCTAGTGTTTTTGTTTCTGCAAAGCATTCAGAAATAGACATTCAAAGAAGTAATTTAAAAGCAGATTTTCAAAATATCAATAAAATAAGTAAAAGAGTAGAATGGGCTACAATAGCGAAATATGCTTTTTTTGTAATGTTAATTATGGGTATTGTTATTTTGGGAATAACGGGTATGTCCAAATGGAGTGAGGCACAAGGTGCTAAAGCACAAGAAGCTCAAGCTACGGCTAGTGCCATGGCTAGTTTAGAAAAAGTTATGGATGTTGTTGCGGCAACGGTTAATACCCAAAAATTACAAATAACTCCAATGCTTAAACAATGTTATGGAACAGATAATTTACAAGCAGTAATAAATGAAGAGGTTATATAATGTTTGGATTCAAAAAGAAAAAGAAAGTTGAAAAAGAAAAGAAAATAACTAAACATCAAAAAGAACTTCTTAAACAATATGAGGAAGGAAGAATCTTACAGGTAGACCGCAAAACAGATAATAAAGAATATTTTAAAAATTTAGATAATAAAAATAAGGTAATTGAAGAAATTAAAGAAGATATTCAAGAAACTAATCTGGATGAATTACCATATATAGAACCTAAAAAAATAGTCCCTAAAGATAAAAAAGATGAATAATGTAGAAAAAAGTAAGAAATCAATCATACAAGTTTTAATTTGGTTTAATTTAATTTTTATAATTGTGTCAATATTTTATGTTACAAAGGGAATTACATTAATGATTACTATTGCAAATTTTATTTTGATAGGTACTTTTTTTATTATTAATAAATTTGGAGTTATATTTGAAGGATTATTCTTGACGAATAAAATGTTTAAAGGTATAAATAGTATGTTTGAGGGATCATAATGGGAAAATATTTAGATAAATTTAATAAAGGAGTTAGTAAAGCAAAAGAGAAGTTTAAAAATATTACTTATGAACCTGGAGTTGTTGATGAAAGAGATTTTCCTGAGGATGATTATTTAGATGAATCAAATGATAATTTAAATAATAATTACCCTGATAGTGATTTTGATGAAGTAGGTATACAACCTTCACAAAAACCTGAATCCTTCCATCATTATATATTGCAGAATGAATATAAGGACTTAGAGAGATCGATTAGGGGATTTAAAGATGTTTTTGATAAGGAAACCAACACTTGGAAAATTAAAAGAAAAGAGAGACATTGTTTTACTGATGAAGAAGCTGAAGATATAATAAGAACTGCTCAAAGCCATCTTGCAACAGATATTAAATTAAGTTATATAAGTAAAGAATCCTTTCCAATATATATGATGACCTTATACAAGGAATTAGCGTTTTTATTTGAAAGAATTGCAGAGTATAGGTATGGAAGATATAATAAATTTAATAAAAATGGGGAACTTTTAGAGATAAGATATGAACTACAAGGAAAAATGAAGGAAATGAATGGTAAGATATTTTTAGAGTTGATTACAAGAGTTCAAGCAAATTATTCTAGGGCAATACAAGGTCAAGAGAATAAATCTACTCACCAATCAGTTAAAGGGCAGGAAAGTTTGCAGAATACTGAGCCTGAATATGGTAAACAAGAGAGGTATAGCTGATGGAAGATCAAGCAGGAGATATAAAAACGTTTAATCCAAGTAAGGAGATTTCTAAGGAAATTACCCTAGAAATATTAATTAGGCATAGGGATGCCCTTAAACAAGCTAGAACTGGAGAATTAATAGGGGTTGCACCAGAAAAATTAAAAGATAATGATAGAAAACTTAATCAAGTTAGAGCATTAATTTTAATTATCTCTGCACAAAGAGAAATGATTACAATTTCTAGACCTATTGTTTGGTTTAGATCTATGCAAAAATGGAAAAAGAAATATAAAGAAATTAAGAATAAAGATATAGATGGGGAAAATAAAAAGAATGAGAGAAAAGAACATCCTTTTGAAAAAGAGGATAATGATTATAAGAGTATTATTGGTTGGTTAAAATTTTTAAGGGATTGTGGAAATGCAATCTTAGAAGCAGAAAAAACAAAAAGAATTGATGATGATTTTATGATTAAAAAGGAAACTAATGATGGAGAAAGATTTGAATTAACTAATAATTTTTATGATATGGTAGAAGATCTAGAATCAAGTTATGAACAAATTTATCTTCTAATGCTAACTAATAAAATTGTAAGTGCAGGTATTGAGGAAGATGAAGAATTAACTTATAAAGAAAAAGAAAAAGAGGCTATTGATAGAGTTGTGGAGGCTTAAATGTTCAGTAATTATAGTAGTAATTATAGTAGTAATTATAGAAAAAAGACAATCTTCCCACATAGATATTCTAAATTATTTTATAATTATTGGTGGACTCACACGGCATTATGGGAGGCAATGCTGAAAAGATTAAGGATAGAGATGTAGTAAAGTTTGATAAGAAACGAGTGGAGGTAGAGAAGAAACTTGAGAAATTGACAGACCCAGATGGTGCATTAAAGAAAGAACGAGAAGAGAAGGCAAAAGCAGAAATTGAGAGAGAGGCAAAAGAAAAAGCAGAGAAGGCAGAGCTAAAGAAAGAGAACGAAGACCTTAAAAAAGAAATTGAGGCGCAAAAGAAAAAGAAATAATTATTAGCTAATTTTTTCATAGAAAATGAACAAATTAAAACAAAATAAACTGTGGGTCGGAATGTTGATTGCCGTGTTCCTCTTGGGGGGGTTTGCGTTTGTAGGTGTTCAAGCTAAAGCACAGATTGCTGATTATCTTCCTGACCGTTTGCTTAATCTCCTTGACCGACACGTTGAATTGGAAAGAGCTGACGCAATAGGAGAGACAATTATAGAAACACAGAGCTTCGGAGCAGTATCAAATCCTGTTTTACCGTCTCCTTCTTGGACATTTGGAGGTGTAAGGCATGAAGCAGGATTTGATGGAGCACTTACACAAGCTACAACTACTTTCTGTGCGTTTAAATCACCCAAAGCAACAAGCACACTTATATCTGCTGTCATGTATGTTGACCATTCATCAACAACAGTGGATATGCGTGCATATATAGCAAAAAGTGAGGCACAATCTGATACACCACAGCAAGAAGGAACTCCTAATGCATCCACCACAATAATAACCTCAATGACGATTGGACAAGGTGTGAACTATATGTTTCAGGCTTCAACGAGTAGGGCAGATGTTCTACCAGAAAGTTTACTATTTGAAGCGTTTAGAGCATCTACCACAGGTGCAATAGATGAATCGTTAAACGATTGGATTGTTTTCGGAGGTCTTGCCTCCACCACATTAGTAGGAAATGGCGCACTTGACTTCTCCCTTCCGGGGCATTGTCAGGTTGAATGGCTCATACTTTAAATTACCAATAGCTCGCTAATAAAATAGCGGGCTGTGGAGAGTAGGGGAAAACTTCGTCTTTTCTCTCCAGCCCGCAATAATATGATTAAACTAGATATTAAAACCATAATAATTACCGCAAGTATTCTTCTAGTTGGTATTGTTGGCGGTTTTGTGTTCTTCAAGAATACACCACAGCCAATAGAGCCAGAACCGACATTAAGTGCTACAGGTTCAAGATTTGTAATGCCTACAGAATGGGTAGTAGCCAGTACCACAGGAGACGGAGCTACGATAGAAGGTATAGCCGTAGCAAGTAGCTCTCCTGTATTCGTAGCAACTACTACAACTATATTTATTGCCGCAGGTGCTTCTACAACAGTTGATATTGTAACTGCAGGAGTAGCTGACATCAGATTTAATCTTCAAGCAAACAGTACAACAACATCTCCTACTTTAATAGCTGTTCAAAGAGACGTAATAGCTCGTAATGGCATAGATGTTTTTCCTACAGCGACAATAACAGATGGTACGGTATCTGACACTCCATATCCTGTATGGTTTGCCGCTACAACTTCTGATTCAACTCTTATAGATACTGATATTCCAAAAACTTCGATTCTCTTTGAGAATATAGATACACCTAAAACACAGTTTACTTTTGGTGCTGATACTGATGTGGACTTATTTATTGAAGTAGTTAAAGCAGTGCCTAATTAAAATGACATTCGATGAACTGCGAAATTTAATTTACTTCAATACGAAGACAAATTCATCTTCGCTTCTTAATGCGGACTTAAATAATCTTGTTACTCCTGCGTTGCACCATGTTATATCTCTATTAAATAAATACGATGCGCGGTGGCAATATGATGACTCAAATCGCTCTGATAGACCTTCGGCAACTTTTGCTCTTGTTGCAGGGCAAGCAGACTACACACTCCCTACTTCTCACTTAACTCTTGACCGTGCCGAAGTATTGCCCAATGGAGGAGGTAGTGATGATTGGAGACTTTTATTCCCAATAGACAGAAGAGACCTTAGACATACATCTTTGCAAAGCCACCGAAGCGCAAACGGACTACCTGTACAGTATGACCTTATAGGACATTCATATATGCCTTACCCTAAAGCTAATTATGCACAAGCGGCATCTATTCGCCTCTGGTTTACTAGAGGGGCTTTAGGATATGACTACACAGCAAATGGAAGTGCTGGGTTGTTCACAGATGCTACCGGCTCAGGTGCAACAACAGATACTCCAGGATTCAATGAAGATTATCACGAGTTAATTGCTACGAGAGCTTCATATAAATATGCTCTGGCTAACGGACAGAAGACTGCCAACGGTTTTCTTACGGATGCCCTAAGAGATGAGTCTTCTTTACAAGATTTTATTGGAAATAGGAACAGAAATACTCT
>SDBV01009251.1_pt1 | contig 13128 bp, 15 predicted proteins | sample 2277081 | NCBI WGS metagenome assembly SDBV01 (sample SAMN10402039, study PRJNA504765) | marine sediment metagenome | isolation source: marine sediment core GS10_PC15, 223 cmbsf | place: Arctic Ocean: Southern Knipovich Ridge | collected 2010
GTAAGGGTAAAAAGAGACCATGTCCTCCAGGACGGCGACGTGGTAGAACTGCATATGTAAAAGAACTAAAGTAATAATAGGCGATATAGGCTATTGACAAAACTAGCTCAGCTACTTAAAGTAAACTAACGAGTTGTGCTAATATAGCTAAACGACACATAGAAACTTTAGTTAGATATATATAGTTGGAAATAGAAATGCCAGTTGTTCAATTTTCAGACAAAGATATAGATGGACTGATAGCAGTTCCAAAATACCTTCCGGGGGATTACAGAAGTCGCCTACGGACACGTTCACGTACCTACTCGGACAAACATGAAGAGGGACAGCTTGAAATACAGGTACAAGATACAGGAACATTTAGGGTTATTATTAGAAAAAATCGTATTAACCCGTTGGACTTCAGCGCTATCCTTGGCTACATCCCTCTAGAACGGCTACGGCTGTTTCGTTTGCGCCGTTATAATGGTATACATAAGCACACAAACAAGATAGAGCGTAATTCTTTTCGTGCCTTTCACATTCACTATGCTACGCAGCGCTATCAGGAAGCTGGTTGGGATATTGATACCTATGCAGAACTAACTGACAAGTATACCACTATAGATGGTGCTTGGGAGTTATTGTTGGATGAGTGTAACTTCATAAGACCTGATACGGAGAGAATCCAGCCCAAAATGCTGTAATAAACCAATAAGCACGCATGTTCTATAATGAAGGTGGTGATATGAATACGACAGATATAGAACAAGACTTCCAGAAGAAAGTTTGTGATGAAGTTCGTCTTTTACCAGAAGGCTTGATGCGTTACATTGTCGAACATCCGTTTACTTTCGATGATGGGGATCATTATATAGTTATTCTCAAAAATGTGGCTGGAGAATGGGCACTGAGTGACGAGGGGCATACCATCATGCACCTTAGTTACGAGGGTCTTGATCTCAATAAGGGTAACTATAAGGAGATTATTGACAACACAGTAAACGCATTCGGACTCATGAACCATGAAGGTGAACTTACATTGTCCATCCCGGAGATGAGATTTGGCGATGCTTTATTCTCATTTATTCAGGCGGTTGTGAAAATCTCAGATGTTAAATATTTAGAACGAGAAAGGGTGCGCTCATTATTCATGGATGAATTTAGGGGATTCCTAACTGAAATCGTTCCTGAGGGTAGGCGAAAGTTTGAGTATCACCATCCTCAACGTGACCCAAGCCGTGTTTATCCGATTGACTGTCGTATCGCAGCCACGCCCAAGCCTCTATTTATCTTCGGCATCACTAATGATAGTAGATGTCAGACTGCCACTAACATTATCTATTGGTGGGAGAGACAAGCCGAGCCCTTTAATGCAATGGCTATTTATGAAAATCAGGAAGAAATAAATAATAGAATTCAAGCACGCTTTAGCGACGTTTGTGGCAAACAGTTCTCCAATCTGCCCACAAACAGAGACCGGATTACATCTTTTATCGAGGAAAGTCTCAATGGAAACAGATAATTACGGCAAATACCTCCGTTCTTGTAGCTTTCTCCTCACAGCAAAAACTTCTCAACAGCCGCTGTCAACCGCTTTGGGCAACGTTAAATTGTTGAGCTAGAATTTCCCCCGCCAGCACGTGAAGACTTTTTTAACTCCGGTAAAACCGCTAACATGCACTGAGTCGGTTTGCATGATATTTCTAATCAGGGTATAGTGCTGTAAAGTATAGTGCGGTTAGTTGATGGTTTATAACACTGAGCATCGGAAGAAAGTCAGTATGGAGAACCAGGCCCAAGCGACTCAGCACGCTACGGCTGCCGATAATCACAGAGATTTTCATTCCGATTACATCTGCCCGGAGTGTGGCGGCCTCCTGTACGCGGAAGTGGATGATGGCCATGATATATGCGTCAACCCTGATTGCAAACGCTTCCCCGATGGGTTGCAGTTCAGTGACCCTTCGAGGGAGGGGTCACCCCGCTTGCACGGTGAATTAGAAACGGCTCATGCCGAATTAGTAAACAACATCAGGCAATGTGCCCCGGCTCAACTGGTTTCATATCTTTATGTAAAGCGCAAGGCTTTAATCTCCTTTGCGCTGCGCTCCGGCGTTATACCGTCAATGCTGGATTTCCTGGCTCTCGGGGAACTGCTGATTACCTTAAATGCTAATCCGCCGAAGGGCAATATTAAGAATCAGCAATTCTTCGAATCGATACTACAGCAGATGAAGAAGCGCACCGAATATTTGAACTTCATCGATGATATGGAAAATAAGCGCCTTTTCGTCTGGCTCTCAGGGCACGGCGGGGCCAAGACTTTCATGATGAAATATCTGGGCGTTATCCGGAATATGCAGGGAGGCAACGGCATCGCATCATCGTCATCTCCGCAAGAGGCATCGGCTTTATTTGAATTCAAAGATATCCAGGAATCGGTTTCCCGAGTTCTGCCACCCACCCCCGGGATAGACTACGTTGATTTTCTGGATAGCCTCTGGCCCTATGCCCTATCGTTAAAGCATGCTTTCTCCATAAATCCCAGAACGGTTAAGCAGTATGATTACAAACCGGATGCGGTTGATATTATCGCCATGATGGGCCTCTACTTCAGCCTGACCAATAACGATACCGTGATAATTCCTATCTCTCAGCTACAACAGTATTTTGATAAATACGCTGAAGGCACCAAACCATTCAACAAATTTCTCAATCGATATGTAGGCAGCGCTTCCCGGGTGCCGATAATTGTCAGGTCCAACGGCTGCGTTATCACTGACCGCCTGACGCTGCTCTACTTTATCATATACCTGCACGGCGAATACCGGGCCTCGGACGATGGTGGGGAGACCAGCGAAAGGATAGCCAGGAAGAAGCAGGAGTCCAGTGAGGCACTTGAACAAAACCTGCGCCGAAAAATATCGCAGCACGGCTATAGGGGGCCGAAGGAGACAATCCGGGAGAAGTTCGATTACAATGTGATGAAGCTCTCCGAAGCCAGGAAACGGATTGTCATAGCTGACCTGAAATTCCGAGACTTTTCCCCATTGTCTGGCTCAGGGCACCCTTTGCTCCAGCGGAGACTGATGGACCAGAGTCAAGCCTGGCTGGCAGAAGCTGAACTTCAGATGGAAAAGCTGGAATATTTCAAGCAGGAACCCGAGAAATTTCGGAAATACCTGAGTCCGCAGGCGGGTTGGAGGGGATACGAAGTCAAAGCCTACCTGCTCACCAAACATACTCCCCTGATTGACCGGTATGGAGAAGTCAGGATTATGTCCGTTTCAGATTTTCTGGGTTCCGAGCTCTAAACATACGGCAGGCTTCTGCCCGTCAGTTGGTTATCCTGATGTCCATGGAAATTGTTTGGGCTAATATGTGAAAGTAACCGCAGCCCAATCATTTATATTAACGATAAAAGACTTGCATAATATAAGAGTATGAAGAAAATCCCTAGCTTATCATTACCGTTACAGTTAACTTTTCTTCTTGAATACTTATATCTTTAAACTCCAGGTCGACTTTTCCATTACATTCTATTTCCGGGCTGGTTAGTTGGCTCAGTAAATCATCAATTTGTTGTGTGCTAAGACCAACGATTCGGTCTTTTAGTAGCTGGGGCAGAGGAACAACTCCGAAGCTAACTTTGGTTACTTCAATCTGGGGCTTGCCCTCTTCGATACTGACTTGTGTTATTACTTTAATGGTAACTTCAAACCTGTCGTAGATAACGCTTCTGGTCTCAGTCAACACATTATTATCTGACTGGAAGTCTATATAGACACTTTCTATTTCCAGTGGTAAATCCATCGGTATCTCAGCCGTAGCCAGGAATTCTGCCGCTCGGTTATTAGCTTCCGCTTCGGTGAAGACCAGGGTTACCTCTTGGCTCTCACCGGTAGCACAAACATCGGCTATAGCTTCTCCGAGGCTTTCCATTTTTTGCTCGAAGGTCAGGGGCGGTTGCCCGGGTGGCGGTTTACTTTCTCTGGGTGGGGCTGGCGGCTCGGTGGGTGGTGTGCTTGGTTGAGGAGGCTCTGTCGGGGGAGGCTCTGCCGGGGGAGGATTACTAAGGAGAAAGTAACCGGCACCGGATAAGATGAACAGCGCGGCGACAACAGTGATTATAGTGATTAGTGGGCTTTTCATGAATCTCTCCCGGTTGGCAGATACCCGCGCAGGGTGATGGCGTTGCTTATGGCAAAGGCCTCAGCGTCATTATTGAAGTAGATATAGATTTCCTTCAGGTAGGCGGCTAAATCGGCCAGCTTCCATGCCCAGTCGGCCAGCCTTTCATCGGAGTAATTGCTGGAGTAGAGCCCGGTGCTGCCGTGAAACCTGATATAGGCAAAATCAGCGGTTGCCACCAGGGGGCAGGTAAGGGAGGGCATATCAAAGATACAAAGCCCCACATTATGTTTACGTAAAATTTCAAAGACTGCTTCCTCAAGCCAGGACTGGTGCCGGAATTCAAATACGTGCTTGAGTCCCCGGGGCAGGATGGCCAGGAATGAGGCTAACACCTCGTCATTACGGTGCATATTGGGCGGCAGCTGGTATAAAAGCGGCCCCAGTTTTTTCCCCAGGATTTTGGCTCTGGATATAAACGTCTCTATCGCATCCTTACAATTTTTCAGTCGCTTAATGTGGGTAATGAAACGGCTCACCTTTAAGGCAAAGATAAAATCGGCGGGCGTAGAGTCACGCCAGTTAGCGAAGGCAGCTTCTGAAGGCAGCCGGTAAAAACTACTATTGAGCTCAACGGTGGCGAACTGAGTGGTATAAAACTCAAGCCACTTCGCCTTGGTCAGCTTTTCAGGATAAAATCTGCCCCGCCAGTGGTCATAAAAAAAGCCACTTGTCCCTACCAGCCACTTAGCTGCCATCTTCCGTCACCCTCTCTGGCTTAAGGGCTAAGAGCGCTCTTTGAGCCAGACTTGAGCCGGGTCTTACTCGTCGAGAACCTGCACCCTTATTGGCACTTTGCCAAGACCCAATTCAGGACAGGCGCTGATGGCTACCAGGCAGTCCATATCGGCACGAAGGTCAATGTGGGCTGGCTTGCCCGGTTCGGGGCGGTCCTCGTTCAAGCGCCACACCATCTCACCACCGGGACCGACAATCTCCATGCTCTGGAACAGGTTAAAAGGGCTGGGAATATCCTCCGGGGCAACATCATAACCCTTCAAACCGTCCTGTATGTTTTCCCAGCATCCGTGGTCGGGAAGGTCTTCCCTCTTCTTAACTCCCAGAAAGGCAAAGGTCTTACTGATAACCGGGTCTCCCGCTTCGATTGCCCTCCAAAACCCGTCATAGGCTGGCGTACTGCACATTCCGTACTGCAGGTCGTGTTTGCCCTTGTAGGTATCCTCAAGAATGGTCATCATAGGATTGGCTGACTTGGTATACAGCCTGTCGCCGGTGCTTATGAAAATCTTGCCATTGTGCGCCTTGGTTCTTGCCTGGTCAAACCTCTCCCTCAGGTTATCAAGGCTGAATGGGACGAAGTCTACAATAGATTCCGCGTAAATACGGATGCGCTGCCCTTTCCTGACTTTGAACGATTTACCGGTGTTATTAGGCATAACCGCCTCTTCCAGCACTCTCATCAGCTTTCCTCCTTATTTAATTCGCCCGGAAGCACCACTGCCAATTTCCGACTTCCTCATCAAACGGCTTTAATATTAGAGCGCCAGTGCCTCCTCTGTCAACCCTTCATTTAGCAAGTTCATCAGCTTAGAGGAGGAAATTTTTGGGTGGGCTAGATAACCAAATTTTGGGTGCAACCTTATATGCCCCCTTAGATTGTTTAGCAACCTATCCCCCTAACCCCCTTCATGCAAAGGATACATCTCCCTATTTTGGGAAGTGGGACAAAGGGGTTGAGGTTAATAAAGGTTGCCTTTTCCAATAAAGTTGGTAGGAAAAGTTAAGTTAGCTGTATTGACATTTGCTTTCTGATGGTATATGGTTGTCATACTTTAGTACTACTACTTTAGTACTACTACTAATAAATAAGGTGGATTGGTGATAAGGTATACGCATAAACACAAAGTTAGGATGAATGTATCCTATAATACATATGTTTATTCAACAATGTAATTAAGGGTGAAGGAGGTACAGATGAAACTAAGAAAGATATTGACAGGGTTACTGACAGTAGCGCTGCTGGTGGGGGTGGTGGCTGGTATTCGTTTGTCAGCGCCGGCAATGGCCGCCGTAGCCAAGTCACTCTACGTCATTGCCGACCTCAATGCTAGTCCAACAATCCCGCTCCAGGCATATTCCATTCAGGGCACAGGCCTGGTTTACCAGTGGACGGGCAACCTAACAGATAGAAATGGTGGGGCAGTCGGTATCGGCATTGATTCTGCCTCCCAGACACTGTTTATCACCTATGAATTCTCGGGCTCTCTGGACATGGTCAACGCGCAGACCATGGTCAATCTTGGACAGGTGACGGCTCCCGGTGCCAGCAACCTGGCTGGTATCGTCGTCGACGAGGGCAAGCAAAAGGTCTATACGGTACAGAGGAATACGAATAATCTGTATTCCTACAAGTGGCATTCAGGGAACCAGACACTGGAACTTGAAGGCACCACCTTTGTAGATTTAGCGGGTGCTGTTGGTATCTTTGGTGTTGCCCTGGATGAGGGCAATGACCTGCTTTATGTCGGCGACAGCACTACCACTGTAAAGTCCTTCAACACCAGTGACTGGTCACCATCGGCGAACTACACCGTAACAAATATGGCCAGAGGTATCGCCTTTGATGAAGGCAATCAGACCTTCTACTTCTGCAACGGTGGTCCTTCTGGTGGCACCAAGCTAACCAAATATGTAATAGGCACCAGTACAGAGACCATTGTCGAAGTTGGCAGCACCACCCTGGGCGCGGCCGTAGACCAGGCAACGGGTCGGGTCTACATCACAACCACTAGTGGTGGGTCAAGGCCACAAAGCCTTCTCGCTTATGACGGTCCTAATCTAAATATTAACAGCGTACCAACATGGGACTCTGGTGATATTGGTACCCCCACCGGGCTGGTCATCCCGCGGGGAGCGGTTTCCTACAATCCGCTTCACCTCAGCAAGGATGACGGGCTGGGCGGTGGCTCAGTCCAGCCGGGGGGCCAAATCACCTACACCATCTCCTACGATAACTCGGGAAATCCGGCTCTAACCGGGGTTGTCATCATAGACACGCTACCCAGCGAAGTCACCTACATGTCGAATACGGGTGGTGGAATTTATACTACCGGCCCTCCGACTGTTACCTGGACCATTCCAAACGTGGCCGCAGGGGCACAAGGGTCTGTAACCGTGACGGTAACGGTGAATGCCGGCACTGCTCTGGGAACCACGATAACCGATACTTGCAGCATCGACAGCGACCAAACGGGTCAGGCGTGGGCAGATGTAGATACACTGGTAGGTGAGGAAAATGGGGAAGAACCACCAATAGAAGTAGGCGGTGACGTCTATCCTGTTAACAAAGCAGCTATCTTGGCACCCTGGATTGCCCTGATTGCAGTCATAATAGCTGGTACCACTATTGCGGTCAGGCGGCGCCGGGCTCAGAGCTAAATATTGGCTAAACGCAAGACTAAGAAGCAAGCTAAAGGGAGGCCTCAGAAGTGGGGCTTCTCTTGGTTTTTGTGGCTGGCTATCGGCCTGGGCATTATCGCTGTCGTTGCCTTGGTCTTTGCCCGCGCATCGCCAGCAAGCGGGCCGGCCATTTTAACCAACTCCGGAGAGCTCAAAGCTGCCATAGTCGACCAGCTTTACAGCATTCGAGAAAACCCGGCTTTTATTGATGATATCACCCGGGAGCTGAAGGATTATGGCTTTGAAGTAGATGTTTACCAGGGTGATGATGTCACTGTTGACCTGTATCGCAAGCTGCCAACCTATGGATATAAGCTAATTATCTTTCGCGTTCATTCCGGCTTGCTGATACATGAAGAGGATGCGGGTAATAGAACCTGGCTGTTTACCAGTGAGCCATATAGCAGAACGAGATACTTTTTTCAACAATTGAGAGGCCAGGTGACGTCAGCCAGGACCAGTGAGGATGCCCCCGGCGTATTCGCTGTAGGTGCCAAATTTATTACCCAGGTTATGGAGGAGCAGTTTGCTGACACGGCTATCATAGTGATGGGTTGCGCCGGTTTCAACTTTGAGGATTTGGCGCAAGCCTTTATCCAAAAGGGTGCTTCAACTTACACGGCCTGGGATGCCAGTGTTGGACTGCGCTATGTTGATGACGCCACCACAGCTCTGGTAGAAAAGCTTATTTCTAAAGAGCTTACTGTAGCCGAAGCAGTGGCCGAAACTATGAAGGAAAAAGGACTGGACCCGGTTGGTAATGCGGTGCTCAAATATTACCCCCAGGCGAGTGCCGGCAAAACACTTAGGCAACTCATTGAATGAACGTACCTCCCTCGAGGAAACGTAAGCCATCAAAAAGGCTCACCACACAGCAATAGTCCATTATGTTCGACCGGGAGTTCTAATTATATTTCACACGGATACGGGTATATGATATGGTGTAAGCTGATTATGTTAGCCGAGATAATAAGCTGCACTATGATGGGGCTGGAGGTGGCTATCTTTGAGGTAGAGGCCGACACTTCCCCTGGTTTACCCTCATTTACAAAGGTTCCTTTCCTTGACACATAGGAGTCTCGAAGTTATTATTTAGATAGGAGAATCTTTCCTTCCCTTGCCAATAGGATACGCCACCGGCTGCTGTTCAAATTACGGGGCAGAAAAGAGGTCTATTTCGAAAGGAGAACCTGATGGTAAAAGATATTACTGACCAGAACTTTGAAGAAGAGGTCTTAAAATCCGAGTTGCCGGTTATGGTAGACTTATGGGCACCCTGGTGCGGTCCCTGCCGCATGATTGCGCCAGTGGTGGACAGATTGGCGGAGAAGTATGACAGCAGGTTCAAGTTCTGCCGGCTTAATGTTGACGAGAATCAACAAACCGCTGCCAAGTACCACGTTATGTCTATACCAACACTGATGTTTATTAAAGACGGCCAAGTGGTGGAAACAGTTGTCGGCGCCGTCTCGGAGCAAGTCCTCCAGCCAAAAGTAGAGGAACTTCTCTAATATGCCGTCACCCCAATCCCGAATGGCCGATATGTATCAGCCGATTTTCACCTGACATCGACCCACAAATGAAGCCCCTGATAAACACCATCCCGTCCCTGTCTATATAACCGGAATTCTACTTTCTGATTATCTCCTGCCCTGTCAGCGGTAAAGCCGACTATTCCTTCCATTTTTATCGCCAATGTATAGTACCTCTTGTTCCTACTCCAGGTGACAATTATCATTTAGCAAGCTCAGTACCGCTCCCTGGGGATAGGTCTCCACTATGCTCAGGGAAGCCAGGCCAATACTAATCTGCCGCCAGTGGTGTAGCTCCAGCTCCAGCAGGAGGCACACCAGTAGCCGGAGCGGTCCGGCGTGAGCCACAATGAGTACCGTTTCGTCCGGTCCGTGTTTTTTCAGCCCGTCCCGAAATTTACTCACCCTGCAATTGAGCTCGCCCACGCTCTCTCCATCAGGAAACCTCAACTCGAGGCTCCAGGTAGCCCACAATTCAGTCAATTCCGGATAGTGGCGGCTGACTTCGGTAAAGGTCAAACCCTCAATTTTGCCAAAGTTAGTCTCCTTCAACTCCGCATAGGTGATAATATCCACCTGGTGCCTTGAGGCGATAATTTCAGCCGTCAGCAGTGCCCGCTGCAGCTCACTGGAATAAATAGCGCTAATCTTCTCTGCTGCCAGATGGTCGCGCAGTTTCTCAGCCTGCGCAACGCCAGCCGCACTCAGCTCGACATCACTATGTCCCCAGAACCTCTCCCGGCTGTTCAGTTTAGTATCACCGTGCCTCACCAGAATAAACCTGGACATGTATCCCTCCAAACTAGCCCGTCGCTTCAGAATTTTCCCGTGTTTATTTCCCCATAAGAGGCATCTGGCTAATGATTGCTCGCTCGCTGATATATCACGAAAACATAACCGCTCTCTTCCAGGCTACTTTAGCTGGACGGCTCGGAAAAAGTCAAGATTCCTTTTGAGATTGTCTCTCAATTTATCCACTTGCATCCCTTTTATGGTTAGCAACCCTATCCCCTTTATCCCCTTCATGCAAAGAATACATCTCCCTATTTTGGGAAGGGGAAATAATTGTTTAAGAGAGGCTAATGCCCCTCTTAAACTCCCCAGACATATAGGATAATAAAACTCTAGGAATGGTAAGGCCTCCCTTACGTGCCAATTCTCCTCTGAAGGATTAAAGGTTTTGGCAAGGATAGGACTACTAAAATAAGAAGGCCAATAAACAATATTACTATTGAAGGGACAAGCCCTAACCGCCGTAGCCCAATTTTGCGGCTCCGGGGGGGATAAGATTCGTTCTCCGGGCGGCATCTTCCAGCTCGTCATGGAAGTCTGGATGAGCAATGGATATCAACAGCTTTGCCCGCTGCCAGCTACTTTTACCCTTAAGGTTCACGGCTCCGAACTCGGTGGCGATGTAGCAAACATCGCTCGCCGGCACCGTAACTGTATCACCGATCTCCAGAGCAGGGGCTATATTAGATATCACCTTTCCCTCCCTGTTCCCACGGGTAGAAGGAAGGCAAATAATAGCCTTCCCCCCCGGTGACAGATAGGCCCCCCGGGTATACTCCAGTTGACCACCGGTGCCGCTAATCTGACGATGTCCCGCCGATTCTGAGCATACCTGTCCGGTCAGGTCTACCTTTAGGCCACCATTTATGGCTATATACTTCTTGTGCCGGGCTATAACCTGAATGTTGTGGGTATAATCAGATGGAAACCCGGCCAACCCTGGGTTGCGATTCATATACTGATATAACCTTCTCGAACCAAGCCCCATGCAGTGCACCACTTTCTCCCGGTTGATGCTTTTCCTCCGGCCGGTTGCCACCCCGGCTTCAATAAGGTCCACCATGCTATCGGTAAGCGTTCCGCTGTGTATCCCCAAATCCTTCAGGCCATATTTTATCAGTAGATTACCTACCAGATCGGGGATAACGCCAATGCCCAGCTCAATGGTTGACCCGTCTTCAACCAGCCCGGCTACGTGCTCCGCTATCATCCGGTCCGTTTCGGTTGGCGGTGGTACGGCAACCTCATCTATCTGATATTTATTATTCTCGACTATATGAGCGACATCCGTGATATGGATAGCCTCATCGTAGCCGCCAAAGACCCAGGGCTGTGACTCATTAACCTCGACTACCACCAATCTGGCGACGTCACATATTGCCTTCTGAAAACTGATGGCGGCGCCAAAATTGAAGTAGCCCTGCTCATCCATCGGGGTTACCTCAATGAAAGCTACGTCTACCTCGTCTCGCCACAGCTCTCGATATATCCTGGGCATCTCGCCAAGCTGAGAAGGTATATACGAACAGCGTCCCATCCGGTGGTACTTCCGTTCCGCCCTTGAGAGGTGTCCCGAGTTATAGATGAAGTGTTCCTGCCCGGGGTCTATCTTGAGAACCTGAGGCTCCCTCGGCGCGCTATAGGCCCGGATTATGACTCTTTCCAGCTCAGAGGCTCGTTCGGCCAGTTTCTCGTCTATCAGCAGGGGGAATCCAGCAACTGCACCATAAGCAATATTCATCCCCGACTTCACCAGTCTGGCCGCTTCCTCGTCCGAAATTAGCTTCCTGCGGTATTCATCCCGATAGTCCATTGCCCCGGTTTCAAACCTCCTCAAATCGACACCTAGCACATTATAGAATATTTTCGGTGATAAGGGTAACCTACCACTATGAGAGCACTCGGCAACCTATCCCCCTGACCCCCTTCCCTAGCAAGGGAAGGGGGGAAAGAGTAAAGAGGGGCAAAGCCTCTCTCGAACTCGCAGACCTCACTGCTAAGAAAAGTGCAAAAGAGGCAGCGATACGGCATCCGATTTGAAGAGGTAACTACTACAAGGGGAGTAAGAGGGGCAAAGCCCCTCTTAAACACCTATCCCCTTCCCCTTATCAAGGGGAAGGGGATAGGGTTACTAAAAATAAAGGGAGGTGAGTTAAACGACCTCGATTACTACTTAACTTGATATTTAAGGCCAGGTAAGCTAGCATTAAGTTATGGAAGGTGCTTACCAGCCAGCTATCTGCTCCTTGGCTGCCTGGGACTTAAGATAAGGAGATAAAATATGGGTGATATTTTGGATGAAGCCTACGCCGTAGTCCAATGCAAGGAGTGCCCGTGGTATAAAAACTGTGTAATGCCGATGAGGTTCACCGCTGAGGACATCCGCCGGCAGTTGGAGTCGGCAGCCCCCGGGTCACCTGTTCCGCCACAGATGGATTTAAACATGCAAAACCTCCTCTCCAATATGGCGACAGCAGCCCAGAACTCAATGCTGGAAGGCTGTCCGGTATTTATTGAGCGATTGCGTGCCAGCCCTAAGCTTGTCCAGCGCATAAGAGAAGTTATGCAGAACTGGGGCAGTGAAGAGGCATAGGTACTCCTGACAAGCCGGATGGCAGAGAGCCCGCTCACTATCAGAGTCTAGTTTCCCATCTCCAGCTCAGCCCTCATGTGCGCGCTCTTCTGGCGGGTTGATATAGCAAATAAATCCACTTGGGCAAGACTCGCATTCCAACTGCAAAGTAGTGTGTGTTATATCAAAGTTTTTAGCCAGGCTATCATTGACTGTTTTCATAATTTCACCACTGTCACTTACCATTTGGTCCTCAATAACCAGATGGGCGCTCAGGGCGTGAATACCTGAGGTGATGGTCCACACGTGGATATCATGCACTTCGTCCACTCCCGAAACACCTTTAATTGACTCGATTACTTTGCCGACCTGAACATGTCGTGGAACTGCCTCAAGTAGAATCTCGGCTGATTCGCTGACCAACCGCCCGGCTCCCCAGAGGATGATGATGCCGATAAAAACGGCGATGAGCGGGTCGACAATGCCCCAACCAGTAACCGAGATTATTATGGCGGCAATAATCACCCCAACTGAAGAGATGGTGTCACCGATAATATGCCAGAAGGCGCCTTTTATATTCAGGCTGTGGTGGCTGCCTCGCCTCAGCAGCAATATGCCAGCAAGATTGGCGATTAGACC
>SDBV01009252.1_pt1 | contig 13128 bp, 12 predicted proteins | sample 2277081 | NCBI WGS metagenome assembly SDBV01 (sample SAMN10402039, study PRJNA504765) | marine sediment metagenome | isolation source: marine sediment core GS10_PC15, 223 cmbsf | place: Arctic Ocean: Southern Knipovich Ridge | collected 2010
GTTGGGATACAGGCTGCGGAAAACATTTAGATTTGAAGCATTAAAAGCATCAGGAGTGATTTTAACCTCTATAGCATCAACCACACCCGGGCCTCGCTCTACCACAAAGTCAATCTCCCTGGCGTAAAAGCTGTCTATCCATTCCTCAAAAAAGGAGGCGCTCGGTGTCGCTGCGACTTTTCTGACGTCCACCGATTTGCCAACATTATTCCAGGGTTGAGTATTGTCAACAGAGCTCAGCGATCCCAGGTGAGCATTACCTTTCCAACTCCGCCGGGATCGTTGGCCTTTTCAAAAGCGGCCTGGGATTCTTCAACGGGAAAGCGCGCTGTCACCATGGCAGAAAAGGTAACGCCGGGCGAAAGCATGAGATCGACCATGTCATAGTAGTAGGAAAGGGGAAGCACCCAGGATCCCATAAAACAGATCTGCTTGCGGATCAGATCCGCCACGTCAATCTTATCGGTGAACCGCAAGGGCCACATACCCTTTCCCACCGTTACCACACCCCCACCAATTCCCACTGTCTCCAGAGCGCTCTCCAGTCCCATCTCGCTCCCCGTTGCATCAAAAACCATCCGCGGAAGCTCGCCTCCCATCGTTTGACGAAGTGCTTCTGAAAGGTTTGTGCCTGGATTTTCCAGGACCGCAATGTCCATCGCCCTGGCGAACTTACCCTTCTCGATCGAAAGATCGATACCGATCGCTCTCAAGCCCTTGGCTTTAGCCAGAATGGCGGCGCTGAGCCCGACGGGTCCCAGACCGAAAACGGCCAGATATCCTTCCGCCTCAATGCGCTCGAGTTTCCGCAGAGCCGAATAGGCGGTACCGGCAGCACAGGTGAGGATAGCCCCGTCGTCGAAACTCAGCTGTTGCGGAAGCTCGCAGCAGTTGCGTGCGTCGGTCAGTAGCAGGGCTGCGTCTGCGCCGTGAACATGCCAGCCGTACCCTCGTTTATCTTTGCAGAGCATCAGATTCCCGCTCAGGCAGTGTCGACAGACACCACAGCCCCGGTAGTGGTAGACCGACACCCGCCTCCCGATAAGGGAGGAGCTGACTCCCTGACCAACCTCTTTGACTATTCCGCCAGCTTCATGCCCGATGACCAGGCCCTGCCGTTCACCGATCTCTTCCCAGCTCTTTCGAAAAGCATGGAGATCGCTACCGCATACCCCGGCCGATTTCACCTCAACGATGACCTCCCCCGGCCCGGCCACAGGATCGGGTATCTCCCTTACTTCGACTCTCTGATTTCCGAGAGGAACTACACCGCGCATGCATCAACCTCCTAAAAAAGCTGAAAAGTTCTTGACCATTTTACACCAAATGGAGTAGCATGTGGTATTCGCTACATTTTTTACTGTATAAAGTGTTTACAATATTGTAAAGATGGGAAAGACAGCAAATCCTCTCCTGCTGGTGGAAAAGTGCTACCATAGCCTGAGCAAAGCCGAAAAACGGGTTGCAGATTACGTCCGCCTTCACGCAGACAGAACGATTATCTCCTCTCTCCAGGCGGTCTCTGAAAAGTGCTCGGTCAGCGATACCTCGGTGCTTCGTTTCTGTCGGTCCCTGGGATTTTCGGGGTATCAGGATTTCAAGGGTGCCCTGGTTCCAGAGCTCCTTAAAAGAGGAGCCACCATCTACCAGGAGGTGGATCCCAATGACGACTTCAACACGACCCGTGAAAAGTTTCTGGAAAATCTGAGCAGCGATATCAGGAAAACAGTTACCGGGCATACGCAGGAGACCGTACGTTCGGTTTCCAATCGGATCATCCAGCAGAGAACCATTATCATTGTGGGGCTCGCCGGTTCGGCAGGGGTTGCGAGGATTTTCAACGATTGTCTCTTGGGTCTGGGAATTTACAGCTCCTATCTTTCTGATCGTGTTGAAATAGAGCGTGTCGTATCCCAGCTGGGACAGAGTGATTTGATCGTCGGGATCTCCCACTCAGGGGAGACTCCGGAGGTGGTCTACGCACTCAAGAAGAGCAGAGATAACGGGGCCTTTACAATCGGTATGACCAATTTCTCCTCTTCCTCTGTCACAACATTCTCAGATCTCCTGCTGCTTACCAGCGTGCCCGAGAGTTTGCTGGGAAGCTACTCCTGTCAGCCACGGATCGCTCAACTGGCTCTGCTCGAGTTCATAACCTTTGATATCAGTACACTGCTAAAGCAGCGAGGTGACAAATAGAGTTGCATAGACGGGTCCATCATCTGCGTGGTTTAATCAATAATCTAGCATCGTAAAAGGTGCTAGTAAAAATTAAGGGACATGGAGGTACAAAGATGAAAAAGGCAATCGCGATCGTAATCGGGCTAGTCCTGGCCCTATCTCTGTTCGCAGGCGGCAAGCAGGAAGCGGGTACAGGAAAACCCCAGAAGGTGACTTTCTGGTACTCCTACGGCGGCAACAACAGAAAGGTCACCGAAGAGCTGATCACACAGTTCAACGAGAGCCAGTCGAAGTATGCCGTCGAAGGCTCTTTCCAGGGTGGCTACTTCGAGGCGTTGGGTAAGTTCCGAGCCGCTGTGGCTAGCGGAACGGCTCCGGCCCTCATTCACGTGGTCGGTGAAGTTCTACCCCAGCTGTTCAAGGCCGGGGTAGTGGAGGATCTTGGTCCCTACGCAAAGACCAAGGACCCAACCAATTTGAAGGATTACACCTATGCTTTGAATCAGGATGGTTACTTCGATTATCTGGGTGAGAAGACATTCCTCTTTGCCATCCCATTTAACCGCAGCACGCCGATCATGTACACCAACAAGGGGATGCTGGCATCCAAGGGGGTTAAACCGCCAAAAACCTGGGATGAGCTCAACGCAGCCGCGGAAAAACTGACGGTGAAGGCGAGTGACGGGAGCGTGGACGTATACGGTTATGAGGTCCCCCTCTCCTGGTGGTTCTGGGTTGCCAAGGTCTACCAGGCCGGCGGAACGGTTCTCAATTCCGACGGCTCGAAGGCTGCTTTCAGGGATCAGGGTATTGCAGCCATCGAGGACTGGAAGAAAATGGTAGATGCAAAGATCATGAAACGCCCTCCAGGCAAAGACTACAACGCTTGGGAAGTTACCAACAACGACTTCATTAACCAGAAAGCGGGAATAATCTGGACATCCACAGCATTTCTCACCTATCTCACCGAAAACGCAAAGTTCGACATTGAATGCGCATTCCTTCCCAAGAAGGAGAAGTACGCCGTGCCGACGGGGGGAACATTCTTTATCATGACAAAAAATGTCAAGCAGGCAGAGAAGGATGGCGGCTGGGCTTTTCTGAAATGGATAACGGACACAGATCAGACAATCTTCTGGTCACAAAAAACCGGTTACATGGCAGTTCGGGACTCCGCACTGAAAACCACCAAGATGAAAGACTTCCTCAAGGCAAACAAGAACTTCGCAATCAGCTACGATCAACTGCAGAACGCCTTCCAATTCCCCTTCTCTCAGGCGCTGTTCGACATCCAGAGGCAGGTCATACAACCCAACCTGGAAGCCCCGGTGCTGGGCATGAAATCCGTGGAAGCTGCCATGGACGATGCGATAAAAGAAGCAAACAAATACCTGGCGAAGTATTAGTAGGAATTTTTTCAAGTGGCGGGACCTGGTTCCCGCCACTATAATTATCTTTAGACCATGGCACATAACCTCAGAGCATCGAGAACGAACAACCTACTGCGGAAAAGCCTCGTCGCATATGTATTGGTATTTCCCACGATCCTTGCCGCAATGATCTTCTACATCTATCCGCTGTTGTATTCGTTATTTCTCAGCTTTTACGACTGGGACCTTCTGAACCCCATGTCTTTCTTGGCTTTGGAGAACTACCGCGAGTTGTTTACGTCAGGCTATTTTTTTGAAACCCTCAGCAATTCTTTGAAGTATTCCCTCGGTGTGGTTATTCTGGCTCTGTCTGTCGGATTGATTCTCGCCGTCATGCTCAACAGACCAAGAAAATTCTTCGGATTGTTTCAGGCCTGCATCTTCAGCTCGTACATCATCTCATGGGTCGCGATAGCGCTCCTGTGGGTTTGGCTGCTGGACCCCCAGTACGGGCTGGTGAACACTTTACTGAAATTTCTCGGCGTCTCATCAATCGATTGGCTGGGAGATCCGAAACTATCCCTCTTCTCCCTTGTATTGGTGAGTACGTGGAAAATCATTGGCTATCCAATGGTCATCTATCTCGCCGGTCTCCATACCATCCCGCGGGAGTACTATGAGGCCTGCGAGATAGATGGAGCGAATGCCTGGCATAAATTTCGGTATATTACATGGCCGCTGCTCTCTCCCATAACTCTCTTTCTGCTGATTACACTGACGATATCCTCCTTTCAGGCTTTTGATATTGTTAAACTCATGACCCAGGGAGGTCCCGTGCACGTGACAACCATTTACGTGTACTATATCTATGAGCTGGCCTTTATGTATTCCATGAGATTGGGATTCGCTTCGTCTGCAGTTGTTGTCTTCTTCATTATGATATTCGCATTGACCGTTCTGCAGTTTGGTGTTTTGAGAAAGAGGGTGCATTATCTCTAGTCGAGTGAAGAAAGGAAATTCGGGCCCATGCGAAAGCTAAGCATACCTGTGGTTTTGATCTACATCTTTCTAATTCTTTTTGCCGTTGCCGAGGTGTTCCCGTACCTTTGGATGGCAACGGGGTCATTCAAAAACCTTCAGGAAATCAATACCTTTCCGCCCAGTCTCTTCCCGGCGAAGTTGCACTGGGAGAACTACCAGGAAGCTTTCGAGTCTGCGCCCTTCGTGAGATACTTCGTAAACAGCACCATCGTCACGGTTTCCATTCTCGTCATACAGCTCTTCTTTGGCTGCATGGCAGCCTACGCCTTTTCCAAGCTGAAGTTCCCTGGGCGAGACTTTCTATTCTATATCGTACTGGCGTGCCTTATGGTTCCCCCGCAGATCAGATTCGTTCCCCTGTATATCTTTTTCAGCAAGCTGCGAATGATCAATACCTATTTCGCCCTGGTACTGCCCTATGCGATGAGTGGTTTGGGCACCTTTCTCATATACCAAAACTTTATGGAGATAAGCGACGACATTGTCGCCTCGGCCAGGATCGACGGCGCCAGCACCCTCCAGATTATCTTCAGAATCATGGTTCCCATGGCAAAGCCCACCATCGTGGCCTTTTCTCTCTTCAGCGTCGTGTATCACTGGAACGAGTATTTTTGGCCTCTTGTGATGACGACAAACGAAACGGTCAGGACTCTACCCCTTGGCGTGGCCATGTTGAGAGAACAGGGTACCGGAGCCCGTTGGCATATAATCATGGCAGGAAACATGTTTGTGGTCGTTCCCATGCTCATCGTTTTTGCGTTCGTTCAGCGAACCATCATGAAAAGCTTCGCCATGACCGGGATGAAGTAACATAGGGGTATCTTGAACGCAGTGCAGAAGCAGATCATTATCAAATGCAGTCTTCTGGTCGATTGTACCGGACAGCCTCCCATAAGAGATGCACTGGTCCGAGTAAAAGAAAATTTAATTATCGGTATTTCAAGCCAGACCGCTTTTGATGACAAGGGCGAATCCAGAGTCATTGATCTTGCTGGTTGCACTCTAATGCCCGGATTTGTCGATTCCCATGCGCATGCCGGTGAAGATGCTGCCAGAGAAGAACCTATAACTGTCCAACATCAGAAACCCCCTGCACTAAGGGCTTTGAGGGGCTATTCCTCGCTTACTAAAGATCTAAGTGCGGGAACAACCACAATCAGGTTACTGGGGGACGGCAGGGGTCATATCGACAGGATATTGAGAGAAACGATCAACTCCGGAGAAATCGAGGGGCCTCGAATACTGGCTGCGGTGCAAGCCATCCTGCCTACCCATGGAACTGCGCCGGAGATCGGTGTCTCTGCTGATGGTATTGACCAGGTGAGATACCGTACCAGACAGGCGATATCACTTGGGGCGGATGTCATTAAGATTTTTGTTTCCAACATCCGTCGCGGCGAGAGCTATATTGACTATTTGCATGGAGACCTTACTGATATGCCTGCCTTCACGAGAGAAGAGATAGCGACAGCCGTGACAGAAGCGCACAGGAGCGGCATCAAAGTAGCTGCGCATTGCCTGGGAGGCGTATCGATGGATGATGCCCTTGAAACCGGGGTCGACTCTATCGAGCACAGTAACCTTATGGAGGAGAGGCATATACCTCTGTTCCTGAAATCAGGTGCCTACCTGAGCGATCCTAACCTGATTCTCTTCTTTGATGCCGAACGAGGATTCGAAAGCCCAAACAACAAGACCCATAAATGGGAGCAACTTCCTGTCTGGTGGCATGAAAAAGTCTATAAGGCCAGGGAACGAACCAGGAATGTCATGTCCAAGGCGGTAAGAGAGGGGGTGATGTTTGCGCTCGGCACCGACCTGAATCATGGCTGGTTGTGGAAGGAAGCGAAATACTTCATTACTGAGCTCGGCGCTTCCAATATGCAGGCGATTTTGTCCATTACAAAAAACGGTGCAGATCTATGCGGAATCGGTATGAGAGCCGGCACGCTCGAGGAGGGGAAGCTTGCGGACATTGTTGCGGTCGAGGGAAATCCTCTGGAAAACATCGAATGTTTAAAAAACGTACGCATGGTAATGAAGGAAGGGGCAATAGTGAAGCCGATCTCCTCTAAACCCCTTCAATACTCCTGAGGAATTTCAAGGCCTTTTCTGCGGCTCCATCGGCCCGGTCAGATGCGAGCTCCAGAACCACCTGACCACCGAAACCAATCTCGTCGAGCGTCTTCATGACGGCATTCCAATCTATGCTGCCCTGTCCTGGGACTTTGTGTTCGTAACCATCGCCGGAGTGATTGAGAACCTTCTGCAGCAATTCCGGCTGACCGTTTTCCAGTGCAAGGCGGACCGATTTCTTGGCGCTGTAATCGAGTATATCCGAGATCAGATCGAGCTGATCCGAGCTGGAATCCAGATCTGCGCCGATGTCCAGAGTACTTACGTCCAGCCCAAAGGACCGAGGATGAACTGCCAGCGGATCAGCCCCAATGTACTGGCACAGATCGATTTCCTCATAAAGCACGTCGACCTCGAATCGTGTCATCAGCTGTGAATGAGCGCAAAGGCCGTGGTGGCCCAGGCAGCGTTCTCTGAAATCGGACCAGTTGCCGCGACTGAAGAGCGCCGGTTCGGCAAACCAGTCGAGCCAGAGCTCGACGCCCAGTCCCTTCTCTCTAGTGCTCTCGAGGATTGGGTATAGCTCGGCCTTCTTGCCGAAGGACTTCAGATGGTTCCACGTGCTGAGACTGTATTTAATAGGATCGTCCACGGGTCCTTTTGCATTTTTGCATTGCGCACTTTTACATTCACTGCGCGTGTGTTAGCATAGCCCGCGTTATCATTCTAAAAGTGATTTAAACGATAGAAAGGGAGAATATCGATGAAGCTTAAGTACGCTATCAGTCTGTGGAATTACTACCATTACTCCAATCCGTTGAGCTTGGAGCGCACTATTGAGGAAGTTCGACGCGAAGGATACGGAATAGAAATTTGGGGGGCGTGGCAGGAAGAAACAAATTTGTACGACGAGACGGTTAGAGGGCGGCTGACGAGCATTCTACGAAACATGACAACTAGCGTCCATACCGCCAATGTGAAGACCTTTGAGGATCACAGGATGCAGATCGATGCAGCCGCCGAATGGGGAGCTCGCGTTATTGTTTTTCACAAGGCCAATCTGGATTTGGAGGGTACGGACAAGCTCGATACAGTACTATGTCGAGATATCGTCGCTTATGCAGGTGATCGCCAAGTGAAGGTCGCGCTGGAAAACGGTCCTCTCTCCTTCCTGAGCGCTGCGATTGAGAAGGTCGATGATTTAAGTATTTGCCTTGACGTGGGACACGTCTACAATACGCCTGAACCCATGAGCTCTTATCTCGCTACTCTGAAAGAGCGTCTTATTCACGTTCACATTCAGGACATTCTGCCATCGGAGGAGAAAGGTGTTACATCTTTCAGGGATCACTATATTCCAGGAACCGGTGGTATCCCCCAAAAGGACTGGGAGCTTGTACTTTCCGTTCTGAACGAAATCAATTTCGAGGGCGTCGCTGTCTTTGAGATTAGACCTCGAAAGCCGTTACAGACGGCGTTGATAGCACGAAAATTCCTAAGCAACCTTCTGCCACCTGTCTGATTCTTGACATACTTTCGTGATAATACTATATCTATAGTCAATCCTTTTTCGTGATTTTGCATCCTGTCAGCTACTACCTTTGGTGAGGCGGAAGAAGATTGATTCGCAAATTAGCTAATAGCCGAATAGGGAGTACAGATGGCGAGTGAAAGAATAATAGAAAAATCTCTTGAGACTGAAACGGCTTTGCTGGAATATGAGGAGTCGGGCATTTTCAACAAAATGAAAGCCCTCATTCCCTATCTATATATGGGCCCGGCGGCGTTGTTTATCATAGTATTCGTCTATATGCCGGTAGTATCAGCCTTCCTTTTGAGTTTTTCTAAATGGAGCGTTCATTCGACCGAATATGTGGGGCTCCAAAATTATATTACTATTTTCAAATCCGAAGAATTTTGGAACGCACTTAAAAACACAATCGTTTTCACAGTCGGTACTATACCGGTCAGTATGTTCCTCGGATTAGTGTTGGCTTTGATCATAAACCGGCTGATCTTTTTTCGCGGAGGGTGGCGCACGATATTCTTTCTCCCGGTAACGGCGACAGTAGTAGCGCTGGCAACCGTCTGGCAGCTTATCTTCCATCCAGAGTTCGGCGCGCTCAACGGGATTCTCAGTTTGGTAGGTATCGGCAAGTTGAATTGGATCAATGACAGCTCAACTGCAATGTTTGCCCTCTTGATAGTCTCTAACTGGACCCAGACGGGATACAACATGGTGCTTTTCCTCGCAGGTCTGACCAATATCCCTAAAAACCAATACGAAGCTGCGGAGATAGACGGTGCAGGGAAATACAATCGATTCTGGCATGTGACTTGGCCCATGCTTTCTCCTGCTACACTGTTTATCTTGGTAATTTCGATGATTCGAACTTTTCAGGCTTTTGCTCTTATCAAGGTTATGACCGAAGGCGGGCCGATCAGGAGCACAGAGGTGCTGACGTATATCATATACAAAAATGCCTTCATGTATTACCGAATGGGCTATGGCTCTGCTCTGGCATTCATACTATTTATCATTCTCTTGTCATTGACGATTTTCCAAACTAAGTTTTTCGGTCGAAGAACATTTTACCAGTGATTAAATCCAACTCCAGTGGGAGGAAGATCAGCAATATGATCGAGCACATTAGAGAACTGTCGCTAACAGAGAAGGTCATTCTTATAATAAAAGAAAGTCCACGTCATCTCCTGCTTCTTGCCATCGCCGCAGGGGCCATGTTGCCATTCGTCTGGATGCTGTCGACCGCCTTCTCTCCCAATGATGAAGCGATGAACGTCACACTAAGGGTAATTCCAAAAACTATCACCTTCGAAAATTTTGTTGATGTGTTTAAATACATAAGGTTTGAAAAGTATCTATTTAACAGTTTTTTTGTCGCTATCATGATCCTGATTGGACAGTTACTCACTATAATTCCGGCGGCCTATGTTTTCGCAAAGAGAGAGTTTCCTGGAAAAAAAATCCTTTTCTATGGTTTCCTCGCATCGATGATGGTTCCGAACCACATTATCATTATACCCGTGTACATGCTCATGGATAAACTGGGATGGATAAGCACATACCAGGGTCTTATCGTCCCATTTCTCACCAGTGCTTTTGGGATTTTTCTCTTAAGACAGTTTTTCATGTCGGTCCCCAACCACCTTCTGGATGCTGCTAGAATAGATGGGTGTTCAGAGTTTCGTCTCATATGGAGCGTGTTGGTACGCTGTTCCAAACCAGCTCTTATTGCCTTCGGAATCTTCTCCTTCGTCCGGCAGTGGAACAATTATTTCTGGGCGCTGATAGTCGTGGAGGACGAAAAACTGTTCACCGTCCCCCTGGCCGTGGCGCGGCTACAGGATTGGGAACTTGGTGTCGAATGGGGATTCGTGATGGCAGCGTCAACTCTCGCCATCGCTCCTTTAGTTCTAATCTTTTTTCTAGCTCAGAAGAGTTTTGTTCAAGGAATTACCATGACTGGCTTAAAAGGATAAAAAGAGAACCAAACTTTTTTGGGAATTTCAACCGGCTTCGGATTGCAGCAGTTTGTCTTCCAGAAACAAATGAGTTTTTTGCATCTCGAACTTCATCACGACCGGTGTGTTTGGAGTGGCATCAAAGGTTCCTTGGATCTTAGCCGCAAAGGGGTATCCCTGTGATTCAATGTGCACGATAGTTTCATCTCCAAGGTATTCTTGAATCATTACCTGCCCTTTGAGTGATAATAAGCCATCCTCTTCTTCCGTTGAAGCTGTCTCCCCAAAACTCAATCTGACATCCTCCGGTCTGATTCCAAGATGCAAGTTCCTGCAGTTCGAGGGTATAGCCGCGTTTTTGTCCAGAGTGTCCAGCGGTATTCCATCAAGAATCGAGCTTCTCTCTCCTTCTTCGACGACAGGTATGATATTCATTTTCGGAGAGCCGAGAAATTCCGCTACAAATCTGTTGACTGGTTTCATGTATAAATCCCTTGGCGTTCCTATCTGTTGAATAACGCCGTGATTCATTACAACGATTCTATCAGCCATTGTCATGGCTTCCACTTGATCGTGGGTAACATAGATAAACGTTGTTTTCAAGCGCTCAAAGAGTTTTAATATCTCCATCCTCATTTCAACTCGAAGCTTGGCGTCAAGATTTGAAAGCGGCTCGTCCATTAAAAAAACCTTGGGTTCTCTAACCACAGCTCTTCCGACGGCAACTCTCTGTTTTTGTCCTCCTGAGAGCTGGCCGGGTTTTCTGGACAACAATTCGTTTATTCCCAACATCTCTGCCGCATTCACAACCCTATCTTTTATCGTTGATTTAGGCACCTTCCTCATCTGAAGGGGAAATGCCAGATTGTCAAAGACGGTTTTATAGGGATAGAGCGCGTAGTCCTGAAAAACCATGGCTGTGTCGCGATTCTTGGGTGAAACGTTGTTGACATATTTTCCCTCGATATGTACCTCGCCGGTGGTTGGTTTTTCCAAACCCGCAATAATCCGAAGCAGGGTGGTTTTCCCGCACCCACTGGGACCGAGCAGTACCGCAAACTCCCCAGACTTCAGTTCTATGCTAATATTATCGAGAGCAACGACTCGGCCGAAATTCTTACTGATGTTTGTGCAAACAACAGAATTGCCTTTAGAATCCATATATATTCCCTCTTAAAAACAAGTGTACTTTACTTTAAAAAAAATGAAAAGCAGAGGACAACCGGTGAAGTTAGTATGCATTTATATCTTGGAGGGATGCGAATGATTGACACATCCCTCCAATTGTTGACTACAGTCAGCAATAACGCCTATTTCTTGCTGAAATACTCGTCGAGAACTGCTTGTACCTTCTTGTTTACATCTTTGCTTGCCTGAACGGTTGTTTTCTTTCCAAGCATGACCTCCCAGAAAGAGTCCTTAAGCATATACTGAATTCTCGATCCGCCCGGCCAGTTGTACCAGGGCGTCATAACATCCACCTGGGAAAGTGAGGAACGTGTCCTCGGCTCGTTCTTGACGTAATCCCCCATGAGCTCCGGCCTTCTTAGAGCTGACTTTCTCACGGGCATGTAGCCTGTGCCTTTGGACATAATCGTGGTGCCTTCCGGTGAAGTAAGCCATTTGACGAACTCCCATGCAGCCCTCTGTTTGTCAGGATCTTTGCTAAGGATGAACACATTGTTCCCGCCCGCCGGCACGGAGCGTTTCTTGGCGTGGGCCATCTGGTAGGTACCCATATCAAATTCGACCTCTTTGATAAAACGCGTTAGGTTTGCCGTTGATGCCCCTGCAACTATCGCTATCTTGCCGGATTTGAATGTTGGATAAGCCTGTTTCCATGTAATGACAGGCATGTATCCGTTAAGAGCCAGTCTTCCCCAGTGGTCCAGGGCCTGGATTGCAGGTTCTGTATCTAAAAGAGCCGTGCGCCCGTCAGCAGTAGTGTAGGTTCCCCCATATGTCTGAATCAACGCTTGATGCCGCCAGACCTCGGCGACTCCTCCAAAAGGATAGTTGATACCCCATTGGTCCATCTGCCCATCCCCGTTTGTGTCCAATGTCAGCTTCGCAGACCATTCCTCGATTTCGTCTATTGTAGGTGAATATTCGACATCCCTGACTTCGATACCGGCTTTTTTGAAAGCGTCTTTGTTGAAAAAATTCAACGGGACGCTGTATTGGAAAACCAGACCTACCTGTTTCCCGTCGTACTGCGCCAGTTTCAAAACGGTCTCGGGAAAATCACTCAAGTCGACTTTATCCGCCGCAATGAAATCATCGAGAGGAACGGGGGAAAAGCTTTCTACAACGAAATTGGTGTAATAGAGTCCCTGCCGAAAGATATCGGGCAATCTCCCTGTGGCAACGCGAGCCAGCGCTTTTTCCAGTATTTCGTCGTAGTTTTTGTATGATGTCCTGTTGATCTTGATATTGGGATTGTCTTTCTCAAAAACTTCGACGAGCTTTACCAGATAGGGAGACTTCAAACCGGAGCTGTCCCACACCTCGAGAGTGATAGCCTCCTCCACTTTAGCCTTCTCTGATTTATCTTCAGTACCACTTGCAAAAACCGAAGCGAAACCAAATGCTACTAAGATCAGTATGCACAAACTCTTTTTCATTTCTGCGGTCTCCTTTCACTTAAAAAAGATGGCTCAATTATTAATCAATATGTTTGGTCTGTCAAGATAAAAGCGGAAAAACCAGCAATTCAAAAAGTAGCCTGGCTGCGCTGATTTTCAGGAGAATTTCGGACAGTTCTTTCTTGGGAGAACCGATGATACAGATGATAAAGGTTTTGGATTACGGTTGGACAGTCATGTTTTCCAAGGCCCTATTGCGTTATGAGCCGTCCCTCATACACAAATTGACCTCATTTAACATCTTCTGTAGCGCATTATTTTCGAGAGGACATGTTCTGAACAGTAAGATAAATACGCGGATGATCATGGTAGATAAGGGAAAAATGATGAAG
>SDBV01009253.1_pt1 | contig 13128 bp, 7 predicted proteins | sample 2277081 | NCBI WGS metagenome assembly SDBV01 (sample SAMN10402039, study PRJNA504765) | marine sediment metagenome | isolation source: marine sediment core GS10_PC15, 223 cmbsf | place: Arctic Ocean: Southern Knipovich Ridge | collected 2010
TAAGCGACTCACTGGTAAGGAGAAAGACCGGCGTACCATCGCGGTTCCTGTATGATAGTGATATACCTGAGTCTTTTCTGAAATTTCTAAGGGAATCCTTAAAATTATCAAAAGATAATCTTGTCCCGGGTGGAAAATATCATAATTATTCAGATCTTTTTACCCTTCCCAATCCACTGTCCCCAAAACTGGAGGTAAAATCTCTTCCGCCACTGGCAAATAAGGAACTTGATTCATTTCCTACAATGATTGAGGCAATTTCAACTCGGGACTGGATGCTTCATTTTCCATACCACTCTTATGATCCTGTAATTCGATTCCTGAATGAAGCAGCTATGGATCCGGAGGTAAAGGAGATAAAGACCACACAATATCGTGTTGCATCGGATTCGGCAATTGTGAATGCATTGGTAAACGCCAGAAATAACGGGAAAAAGGTTACTGTTTTTGTTGAATTGAAGGCCCGGTTTGATGAGTATTCAAATCTGCAGTTTGCCAGGAAGATGAAGAAAGCGGGAATACGGATTATTTACAGCATTCCTGGTTTAAAGGTACATGCAAAAGTTGCACTTGTTATCAAAAAACAGATTAAGAAAAAGCAGGCAGCATATGCCTTCCTGAGTACAGGTAATTTCAATGAAAAGACTGCCAGAATCTATGCAGATCACGGATTATTTACCAGTGATGACAGGATTACAAAGGAGCTGAAAGACCTGTTTGTTTTTCTTGAAAATCAGGAGGTAAAGCCAGATTTGAAACACTTATTGCTGGCTCAGGTGAACATTAAGAAAGAGTTCACCAGAATGATAGACAGGGAGATCAGGAATGAGAAAGAAGGCAAAGAGGCATGGATGATTTTAAAAATGAATGGGCTGGATCATAAAAAAATGATCAATAAGCTTTACGAAGCGAGTAAAAAGGGGGTAAAAATTGACCTGGTAGTACGTGGTATCTGCTGCCTGGTTCCGGGTAAAAAATACAGCCAGAACATAACTGTAACGAGGATAGTCGACAGGTTTTTGGAACATGCAAGGGTTTTTGTATTCTGTAACGATGGAAATCCGGAGATCTATATGGCCTCAGCAGACTGGATGAATAGAAATCTTAACCGGAGAATTGAACTTGGTTTTCCGGTATATGATGAGAGCATAAAAAATGAAGTCCTGGAAATCCTGAGATTACAGCTGGCAGACAATACCAAGGCAAGGATCCTTGATAGCGAACATAATAATATACTCAAGCAAACTGGTTCCGACCGAAAGATAAGGGCTCAGATTGAAACTTATAAGTATCTGAAACAAACCTGCAATAGGTAATACAAAATTTTTATCCGGATCTAAACCATTCATCCCGGATTCAACCATCTATCCCAAAATTTTAACAACTCATCCCAAATCTTATACTGTACATTCCAGGTAATTGTCATCGAGTATATACCAATGTATGTTTAAGTAGAATATGAAACCCCTAATAACTATCGCAATGACAAAAATCAATCAACTATCCAATCTGATCCTGGCATTGCTTATAACTGTAATGGTGTATAATCCATGCTATTCTACAGGTGTAAGTGAATCCGGAAATGCGACTTTGTACGGATATCTTAAAGACTCTGAAAATGGAGAACCCTTAATCGGAGCAACGGTTTACATTCTTCAATTAAGAATTGGCACCGTTACTAATGAATATGGATTCTATTCCCTGGCCTTACCTGAAGGAAGCTATGCAATTGAATTCAGTTATATAGGATATGGAACCAGATCTCAGCATATTGAACTGTTTGCCGATCAGCGGCATGATCTTGAATTGGTTGAAGAATTAACGCAGATTAATGAAGTTGTGGTCCGGGCAGAGAAAAGGGATCATAATGTGACAAGTACAGAAATGAGTGTTGATAAGCTGGATATGAAAACTATTCAAAAAATGCCAGCCTTTATGGGTGAGGTAGATATAATCAAAAGCATTCAATTATTGCCAGGAGTTAGTACCGTGGGTGAAGGTGCCTCTGGTTTTAATGTTAGAGGAGGCAGTGTTGGACAAAACCTGGTTTTACTGGATGACGCCCCGGTATATAATTCATCCCACGTAATGGGTTTCTTTTCTGTATTTAATCCGGATGCAGTAAAGGACGTCAAATTATATAAGGGAGGGATTCCGGCTATGTATGGAGGCAGGACCGCTTCGATCCTGGACATCAGAATGAAAGAGGGTAATACCAAACATGTTGAAGTGCAAGGAGGCATAGGAACCATATTCAGTCGTCTTACTTTTGAAGCACCGATTGTCAAGGATAAAGGTTCATTCATCATCGCTGCCAGAAGATCTTACGCAGATGTACTTGCCCGGACATTTACAAGTGCACTGGAAGATGGACAAGCCCTGAATTTCTGGGATTTGACTTTAAAGGCCAATTATACACTGGGAGAAAAGGACCGCCTCTACTTATCCGGATACTTTGGACAGGATAAGTTTATGTTCACGGAAAACCAGGGATTTAGCTGGGGAAACAGAACAGCCACTTTAAGATGGAATCATTTATTCAACAACCAGGTGTTCTTCAACCTAACATCCTATTTCAGTGACTATACCTATGAATTGATGCTGGGGGAAGATAATACAGACCGATTTGAGTGGGACTCAAGGATCAGGTCGACAGCGATAAAACCCGAATTTTCATACTCTCTGAACGCGAATAATAAAGTTTATTTCGGAGGAGAATTTTTGTACTACCGGTTTGACCCGGCAAATGCGTTTTTTAATAGTGGGGGAATACCAAACAACGTTAGTCTTGACCCAAAGCATGCTTATGAAATGGCTGGATACATTGGTAATAAACAAACCATCTCCTCAAAACTGGGATTGGAGTATGGCCTCCGTGTCTCAACATTTTTATTTGCCGGTCCGGGGAACGTTTATACATATGAAGAAACCGAGGTTGGAAAAAGAAAGCAATTGGTCGAAGTTTCTGTGGTGGGTAATCAAGAACCAATTCAGCGTTATACATCATTGGAACCCAGGTTTTCAATCAGATATCAAATCGATGGTTCCAGCTCTGTCAAAGCCAGTTACAATAGGATGGGACAATATCTTCATCTGATATCAAATACAACCGCATCCAATCCACTTAATATCTGGATGCCCAGTACGAACAATATTGAGCCCGCATTGGCAAATTCATATGGACTGGGATATTTCAGGAACTTCGGGAACAATGGATTTGAAACATCCCTGGAACTTTATTACAGATCCACTGCAAACCAGATGGAGTACATTGACGGAGCAGAACTTTTTATTAATGAGTTTATAGAAGCTGACCTTTTGAGTGGTGATGGCAGGGCTTATGGAATGGAAATTTCCCTGAAGAAAAATGCCGGTAGATTCACGGGTTGGATTGGATATACCCTTGGAAAAACTGAAATGAAAGTTGGTGGTATTAACCGGGGAAGCTGGTATCCTACTCGATTCGATCAGAGACATAATCTGAGTCTTACCGGAGCCTATCAATTGAATAAGCGATTGTCATTATCAGCCAATTGGTGTTATATAACCGGCACACCAACCACTTTCCCGACTTCAAGAGTTGAGATGCAGGGTTATGTTATACCTCACAATGCATATGAAAGCAGGAACAATATCCGCATTGAAGATTATCACCGTCTTGATCTTTCAGTTCGCCTCGACGGGAAACAATATAGGAAAAATGGTAATGAGCGAAAAAACGAGAGTTACTGGGTGTTCGGTGCCTATAATGTGTATGCACATAAAAATCCATTTTCCATATATTTTTCGCAGAAGAATGACAGAGCAATACCCGGTCAGCCTGTTGCAACAAAAGGTACCAAACTTGCCATCATAGGATCAATGATTCCATCAATATCTTATAACTTTAAATTCTAACTAAAATGAAAACTCTACAGAACCTTTTAACACTCGTAATAGCAGCCAGCCTGCTATGGTCTTGTGAGGACGATATCTATCCCGAACTTGAATCAGCAGAACCACAAATCATTATCGATGCCTGGATAAATAATAATCCCCAGTCCCAATATATCAGGATAACTGAAACCCTTCCATATTATGATTCATTGTCCAATTCAGGGATTGATAATGCGATAGTATATATCATCGATAATGAAAGGGATACCCGTTATGATTTCTATGAGATATCCCCGGGCGTCTATGAATGGATCCCTTCGCCTGATTATCCGCAAATTGGTACTGTATATAACTCCTGTAATTTGAATGTTCAAATTGGTGATAGATTTTATTATGCTACATCAACATTGAACAGAGTACCTGACATTGACAGTATCGTATTTAGCTATAGGGAGGAATCAATCTATCCGGATGGCTACTACGCACAGTTCTTTGCCAATGATATAGTCGGACCTGGAGATACCTATTGGATAAAAGCCTATAAAAATGGCAACTATCTGAATAAGCCCAATGAAATTAACGTGGCCTTTGACGCTGGATATGCTGCCGGCAGCAATATTGATGGCACTACATTTATGGAAATGATTCGTGAAATGATCAATCCATACGATGACGATCCTGCAGGTGAAATATTGCCATCCTATGAGCCTGGCGATTCTGTATTTGTTGCAGTTCATTCCATCACAAACGAAGCATTCACCTATCTGACTGAATTAAGGATACAGACTGACAGACCTGGTGGATTTGCAGAATTGTTTTCCGTTCCTTTAGCAAATGTGCCAACAAATATTATCTCTACAGATCCTGCTGACCTTAAACCCCTGGGATTCTTTAATATGTCCTCAGTAAGCAGTCTTGGTCAATGGCTTGATCCTGATAATTTACCTGTAACGGATTTTAATCATAAAAGAATACCCAAATGAAAGCGATAGTATGTACCAAATACGGACCGCCGGAAGTTCTTCAACTCGCAGAAATGGAAAAGCCTGCACCGAAAAACAATGAAGTACTCATTAAAATTCATGCGACAGCTGTAACTGCAAGTGATTGTATCATTCGGGGATTTAAGATTCCTGTTAAACATTGGTTTCCCAAGGGACTAATAATGGAAACAATGATGAAAATGGTTGTAGGTTTCAACAAACCTAAAAATCCTATACTTGGACTGGTTCTGTCAGGAGACATCGAATCGGTTGGTAAAGATGTAAAGCAATTTAAGAAAGGTGACCAGGTATATGGATTTACCGGTTATAGCTTCGGAGCCTACGCCGAGTACAAATGCATGAAGGAGAAAGAGTCAACGCGAGGGTGCCTGGCAATTAAACCATCTAATATGAGCCATGAGGAAGCTGCAGCAATTTCTTATGGAGGTATTTTAGCAACACATTATATTAGAATAGGGAATATTCAAAGTGGACAAAAAGTGCTTATTTATGGAGCTTCCGGAGCAATAGGAACTACAGCTGTACAACTTGCAAAATACTTTGGTGCAGAAGTTACCGGGGTATGCAGTACAACGAATATGGAATTAGTGAAATCCCTTGGAGCAGACAAAGTAATTGACTACACAAAAGAGGATTCAGTAAATGATTTGGAGACTTATGATTTTATTCTTGATGCTGTAGGAGAAATTAAAAGCTCAAAATTAAAAGTGCAATGCAAAAAAGCACTTACCAAAGATGGTAAATACACATCTGTTGATATTGGAAATCCAAAGTTGCGTTCTGAATATCTTGTTTTTATAAAAGAGTTAATCGAAAAAGGGCATGTTAAAGCAATTATAGACAGCCAATATCCACTCGAAGAGATCGTCCAGGCTCACAGATATGTAGACGAAGGGCACAAAAAGGGAAATGTTGTAATAACCATTGTAAGCTGACCCTACTTTAAACCAAAGACTTCATGTACAAGGATTTTCTCTTTCTTCCCCTTGACATAAAGGGGTTCCCAGGCTTTGGCTTCAATCAGATCTTTTGTTTTCTGGTAGATCCCATCACTTATGAGAATTGAGTTGGGGTGTTCTTTTGTGAGAGATTCAATTCTTTTGCCGGTGTTAACCGTATCACCGGTCAGGGAGAACCTGATCCTGTCTTCGGAACCTATATTTCCAGCAACAACTTCCCCATTATTAATACCTATACCCATCTGGATCTCACGCTGGAACTTCTTGTTGTATTTCTCATTCAGAATAGAAAGGGTTTCCATCATTTTAATCGCGCAAACTACGGCATTCAGTTCATTGTCAGGGTAGGTATCCAGGGCCCCGAAAGCTGCGAATATCTCATCCCCGACGAATTGATTTACAGAACCTTTATGTTGTTTTACGACATCTGTCATAAGGGAATAATAATCATTTAGAAAGGATACCACCTCCTTTGGAGCAAGTACCTCACTCATGGGGGTAAAGCCTCTGATATCACAAAATAAAACTGCAACGTTTCTGAGTTCACCCTCAAAAATTGAATCCTGGCTTTTGTCAAGAGATTTTTTTACGATCTGTTCGGGAACGTATTTGATGAACAATTTCAAAGTTTGTTCCTGCTCTTCAACTTTGAGTTTCAAAGAATTCATCAATTCTGTATTGCTGGTTTTCAGCTCAAAAACCTGTTTTGCATTTTCGATTGTCATTCTCAGTTCTGTCTCATCCCACGGCTTTGTTATATAACGAAAAACCCTTCCACTGTTAATGGCGTCGACAATCACACCAATATCACTAAATCCGGTTAATATCATTTGAATAGAATCCGGAAATTCAGGAGTTATTTTTTCGAGAAACTCGATCCCGGTCATTTCCGGCATTCGCTGGTCGGTAATAACCAGATTTATCTCGTTAGTTCGCATAAGCTCAATTCCTTCCTCACCGCTCAGGGCAGTGAACACCTTGTATTCTTTTCGAAATGTCGCAGCGAAGGAAGTAAGGTTATGCTCTTCGTCGTCTACATATAAAAGAGGAAATTTGACAGTCTCCATAATTAGTTAATTATTGTTAGATAGTGGATTGAGAAATTGGGAGAGAGATAATAAATTCCGTTCCTTTCCCCTCCTCTGAGAATACATCGATATTACCATTATGCTGCTCAATAATACCGAAGCTTATCGACATACCCAGTCCCGTGCCACTACCAACTTCTTTGGTAGTAAAGAAGGGTTCAAAGATATGCTTTTTAGTTTCGGGTGACATACCTGAGCCGGTATCCCTGATCAGGATCTTAACCCCAATCCCACTGCTGATGGTTTCGATAAAAATCTCACCTTTATCCGCGATGGATTGAATACTGTTGGTCAGGATATTCATGAATACCTGTTTGATCTTACTCGGCAGGCATTCAACTTCAGGAAGATCCCCATATTCTTTTTTAATTTTAATTTTATGTTTGGTCTTATTGTAAAGGAGGATCAGTGTTGAATCAATACCATCGTGAATATCTGTTTTCAGGAACTTTTCGTCATCGAGTCTTGAAAAGCTTCGGAGGCCTTTAACGATTTCACTGGATCTGTGCGCTCCTTCTCCAATACCCGCAATAAGGCTGCTTATCTCCTTCAAAAGGAATTGAAAATCCAGGTTTTCCTTAAGTTTATCAACCTCTCCGAATGATGTTGAAAGGTTGAGCTCCTTAATGACTGTATCATACTTTTCCAATATTTTGTATATGTCTTCGAGGTCCCTTTTAAGTGGATTTACATTGCCACTAATGAAGTTTATAGGGTTGTTCAATTCATGCGCGATACCTGCAGTAAGCTGTCCCACAGAAGCCAGTTTTTCTGACTGAACCAATTGATCCTGGGTCATCTTCAGATTCTCCAGTGTAAATTGCAACTCGGTTTTTTGATTCTGCAGTGCATCATTACTTGAGAGAATCTCCTCGTTGGCCTGTTGTAATTCTTCAGATTGAGTAAGTATCTCTTCATGTTTTTTAATAAGCTCGTTACTTTTTTCCTCAATCTCCTGCTTCTGTTTGCTTATTTCCTGGTTACGGGTTGTAATTTCTGCATTCATTAATTCCAAATCCTTATTGGCGCTCTGTTTTATCTTATATCCCCGGTAGATGAAAAATATGAGACCAATTATCAGAACACAAAAAACAATGAAAGCATATAATAAAAATCTTTGTCTTTCTACAAGGTTGGCATAGTCACTAATCTGTGATTTTTGTTCTTCAATTTTCAGTTGCTGATTATCAATTTCATTTTGAATTACATTCAGTACATCGTTGCGTTTTGTAATATTCTCTTCCTGTTCAGCGATCCTGTCGAGCTGACTTTTTAACTGTTCATTTTTATCGTTAAGAGTTTGCTGACTCCTGGCCACCTCCTTTAACAACTCTTCAAGTTCTGATTCGCGTGACTGGATCTCGGTTTTCTGACTTTTGATATTTTCTGTTTGATCTGTAATGAGGCTTTTCTGGTTCTCAATTTCCAGGTTTCTCAATTTAATCTCTTCACTTTGTTTGTTAAGAGAATCATACAATGAAGCAACCTGCTCCAATACATTTTGCATTGCATCCTGTGACTCCCTGTATAGCTCGGCTACATCAATCTCTGTCCCCCCAAGCAACAGAAGATCAGCCTGGGCCTCCAAATGTTCATTCAGTATGTTGGCTTTATTGATCTCAAACTGGATTTTGTTATTTACAAGTGGCAGGAAATTTATCATTATAGGATTGGGATCTTCAAAACGATCGGTCACGAGTAAGGTATTATTTCCTTTTATTTTTTCAACGATTCGCTCAATTTCCGAATTATTGTCTCTGGTTACATATAAGATGTGCGTACTGTCGATATCCCTGAACCTTGTAAAATGAATTATTGAAATTGGTTTTTCTTTCAGGGGTACGGATTCCAGGAGCATCATTTCAGTAAGAAGTGATGGTTCATTTCCATATAAACCAATAAGGAATGTGTCGATATCTGCCTCATTTCCCCAGATGGTCTGCTGGGCAAACTTATATATCATCACCATTTTCATTCCCGGGTTGGCCTCCTTCTGGGCCTGAATTGTATTCTGTGAAGCAAGTTGAATTAATGCAAACAGACTAAAGATCCAGAGATACCTACCTGTAGAGAATTTTTTGTATGGCATTGGCTGAAGCATTGCAACGAAGATCATAAAATTAATAAAGAAATCAATATGAATCTGTATTTTCTCATTATACCAAGACTTTGAGATGGTTGTTCTAATCCATATATTAGTGCGCATCAATCGGATAAGCAGGCGGTTGTATCATGATATCTCAAACTCCTTCTCAGTTATGAATAAAGGATATCTCTTTTATCTTTTTGGTTTAATTCTTGTGCTGTTTTGCAGCTCGGAAAGATCATGGGCTCAGACCGATACATCCAGAATGTCTCTATTGGAAATGTCACTGGAGGAATTATTGAGCCTGGAGGTTGTGTCTGCCTCAAAAATTCCGGAGAAAACCTCGGATGCACCTGCCACCATTTATTTGATTACGGACAATCAGATCAAAACACGTGGATATCTTAACCTGGAAGAGGTTCTTGAGGATATTCCCGGAATCGAGATTCAGAAGAAAGCCTCTGTGGAATATTCTAACTATTTCACCCTGAGAGGAATTGACGGGAGCGAAAAGTTTATTATAATGATGGATGGAATGCGAGTCAATTCGCCAACGGGCACACCGCTGGCAACATTATACAATTACCCGGTTGCCAACGCCAGGCAAATTGAGATCATTCTTGGACCTGCTTCAGCTCTGTATGGTGTCGATGCATTTACCGGGGTCATCAACATTATTACAAAAGATGGTACCGAGGGGAAAGGTCTGATGATTAAGGGTTCCTACGGCAATTATAATACCTCCAATACTTCTTTCATGGCTGGCATGGGGAATGAGGAAGTCTCATTTATCCTTACGGGAAATTATTATTTCAGTGATGAACCTTATTTCCCTGATATATACAAGGATGAATACAGTTGGTACAACGAACATTACAAGACGAATGGTGAAATGCTGGTATCTCCATGGAATAATAACATTGTAACCCTGCCCATTGAAGAGTATGAAACCCCTACCACTTCCTATGCTGTGCATGCCAAGCTGAATATTAAGAATTTCGAGGTAGGGTACTTCAGGAATTATGAGTCCCACGGCTCATCTTTTGCAACCTTGCCGGAATATTCGGTATACTCAAAAGAGGCTTCCTTTAAATTTCTTGTTGAATCCTTTTATAGTTCATATAACTATGAATCTAAAAACAAAAAATGGAAATCACTCACGAACCTTTCTCACAGCAGGGATGAGACCGACCCCAGAAGCTTGTATGTAAACACTTACACTTCATATATCAAAGGATATAAGTATGCCTTTAACAGGTCATTAAAATTAGAGCAGCAGGTTACGTATATGATATCAGATATGAATTCAATAATAGCCGGTATTTCCTATGAGGATATTACTGCATTGCCTAAAACCGGTGATATGCCTTTCGCTTTCGACAAAAACCTGGCGGCAGATTTTCAGGATATCTATTATCTGGGAACCAATATTGAAGACCAGGATGGAAATGACCTGACAATTTCACAGGACTTTTATTATCTGCAATATCAAAACATTGGCACATATCTTCAGTGGCGTTCAATTCTGGCTCAAAAGCTTAGTTTAACACTTGGGGGGAGGTTCGACTACAATACAAGATACAATTCAACTCTTAGTCCACGTATTGGACTGCTATATTCAGCAACAGACAAGCTTAAGATAAAAATTCTATTCGGAAGAGCATACCTGGCTCCCTCCCCGTACCGGCAATATCAACATTATGGGAGTTTCCGGCCGACAACAGATTCAATTACCGGAGGTATAAATGGTTTAACATCAGATTTTTGGCGATTGCCGGCTGAAGAACTGGAATCCCAGAAGATAAGTACTTATGAGACAGGCATTTCATATATCATTAAAAGTAACCTGATTTTTGCGATCAATGGATATATTAATGATGTTGATGATATCATTTCATCCGAAAGTTATAGTGGCCAGGAATTTAAAGGTATTCCGGTTGCTATCATCGAAAGGCCTGTGAATAAGGGTCGGGCGTATTCATATGGAGGAACGGCAAAGTTGGATTTCAAGAAAAGCTGGAGTACCCTTACCCTTAATTCTTTTCTGGCTTATAGTTATGCCGATGGTGAGATCGACGGGCAGCAAATACCCTATACGGCACAAAATACAATTAAGGCTGCTATAGACCTGAATTTCAAAAGGTTAAGTACATCAACACGTTTTATATACCGATCTGAAAGCTATCACAGAAATATTAAAGACCAGGCAGGGAATCGAATTTCAAGCGATCCTTATGGCATTATCAATCTGTCTGCGAGATACCTGTTTGTAGATCGGGACAGATTCGAAACAGATTTTTTTGTGAAAATAAATAATCTTCTCAATTCCAGGTATTATAATGTGCCAGTTGGAGGAGCAGAATCTATAAAAATGGCTCCCCAGGATCCGATCAGGATACTGCTGGGTTTGCAGTTTTATTTTCTTTGATCATCCGCCTGACGTATCGGGAGAGTAATTGTGAATTCGGTTCCTTTTGATGGTCCACTTTTAACTATGATTGTACCGCCATGCTGCTCAATGATTGTAAAACTAATTGAAAGTCCGAGTCCGGTACCCTTGCCAAGTTCCTTGGTAGTAAAAAATGGTTCAAAAATCCGCTTCTGTACATCCTTGCTCATTCCAAGGCCTGTATCCCTGATAGTTATAGATAAATTCTCTCCGTCTGAACCTGTTTTAATATAGATGTCTCCCTTACCCTCGATAGCTTGTATGGCATTAGAGAGAAGATTCATAAAGACCTGGTTTAATTTTTCTGGCTGACACTCAATATCACTTATTTGTCCGAATTCCTTATGTATTGTTATCCTGTCTTTTGTCTTATTACCAAGCAATATAAGTGTAGATTCAATGCCTTGGTGAATATTATGTGTTACAAAGCTGTCATCTCCCTTGCGTGTGAAGCTGCCAAGGCTTTTAACAATTTCTCTCATCCTGTTTGCACCATCCGATATTCCTTCCATGAGCTTTTGAATCTCGTTGAACAGGAGATCAAAATCCATTTCTGATTTAATGTTTTCTATTCCTTCCAAAACTTTTTTGAGCTGCAGATCTGTGACTAATCCTTCATATTTTTCAAGTATCTCAAAGATGTCTGCCACATCTCGTTTAAGGGGTTCAATATTACCGGTAATGAAATTCAGAGGATTTTTTATTTCATGTGCTACTCCGGCAGTGATTTCGCCCAGAGAGGCCATCTTTTCCGAAAGAATCAGTTGTGTATTGATTTCGTTAATTTTTTCAAGAGTTTTTTCAAGTTCCCTGTTTTTTGAGATGAGTTCATTTTCCATCTTTTTCCTTCCCATGATGTTCTCGAATGAAACACCGACCTGCATGTTGGGCAGGGGAAATGCTTTAACGGAATAGGCAGCCTCAACGACACGATTATCGCCGTAATAGATATTTTCTATTTCGATTGGATTTTGTGTTCGCACTACTTCGGCATATTTCTGTGGAATGCCTTTTTCACGCAGTCCGGGAAAATTTTCATCAAGTGTTTTGCCGATTACTTCGGTAACTGGGACACCCGTTAATTTTTCTGAAGCCGGATTGGCGGCAATCATAGTTAGTGTCCGGTCGTCATCCGGAGATTCAAGCTTGTATATATAGATACCAAGCTGTGTATTATTAACTATGTCCCCTGCCTGTTGAAGAGCCTGTTCCGCGAGAAACTGCTCTGAAGTATCCATAATAATGCCTTCTACTCCTACATGGTTGCATTCTTCATCGTATATAAAGTATGAAGTTGTCTTGCCATGAAACATTGTCCCATCCTTTTTCTTCAGTAGCAAAGGGTAATTAACTACTTTATTCTCCTGATCCAGTTTTTTGAGGAAAACAGTTCTGTCTTCCGGTTTATAGTAGAATGTTTCTGCAATATTTCTACCAATAAAGTCCTCTAATTTACTAAAACCGAACATCGTCACTGCAGAGGGGGAAATTAAGGTGATTCTTCCTTCGTTATCAGCCCTGTACAGGACTTCTACCATGTTTTCGAAGATATTCCGGTATACCTTCCTGTCCTTCTTTATGGCCTCAAAAGGTTTGATCTTTTTCATCTTACCAGATTGTTTCCGTGAAAAATCTATGATTAGTGAAAATAGTCTAAAATTTTAAT